>JAEEGL011235918.1_pt1 | contig 11156 bp, 10 predicted proteins | sample 9134231 | NCBI WGS metagenome assembly JAEEGL01 (sample SAMN16246548, study PRJNA631951) | gut metagenome | biome: gut microbiome; feature: rumen; material: fiber-attached | host: Bos | place: Iran: Karaj | collected 2018-10
ACCAGATAACAAGCATAGCGAGTAAGTGTATAATCATCAACTTCTCTTTCTGCGCCAGATCCCAAAGGAACCATTTTGCTGACGTCAGCAAAATGGTCTGAAACATTGTGTCCCACGTTCTCACATGCTGTTTTAGCCTTATCAATGACACCTACAAAATTACGCCATTGAGAATATCCTAACAGTGTGCATAACTCTCTTGCACTCCAGCATTCCACGCCATCCACTTCAAGAGCGGCCTGTTCGAATGCACTATATAACTGTTGTATGATTTCTTTCTTCATTGTTGTTCTAATTCTTTAATAATGTAAAACAGTCCCCCTGGTTCATTAAAACAGGGACCAGTCCCCCTGGTTCATTAAAACAGGGACCAGTCCCCCTGGTTCATGTAAACGCATAAGGAGCCGAAGAAGAGTGTTTTAAGCTCTTGAACCGGTCACAATTTGTGACCAGTTCCTTCATTTCTTGTTTTGTCAGTTGGAATCTGAACCTTTCAGGGAAACGAGCAACGTTTCTTTTTACCTTTTGGTTTAGAACTTTTGTTTCCACCTTGTATAGCATCGCTATGTCCCTGTCTATCAGCACTTGTTGGTCTCTGATTGGACTGGTCACATTTTGTGATAGGTTCCTCTTGGTTTTCTTTCTTCTTAATATTCTTTTTGGCCATATCGGTTTAAAATTTCATGCAAAGGTACTACTTTTTCTCGAATCTGGCAACACCCTGCGTAATTATTTATGTACCACCATACCTAACACTGTGCTCATATCTTCCTTCCCTCTTCCTTCTTCCATCATATATATTTCTCCCACTCCTTCGCCTTTTTAGCGAAACGCTTCCATGTATGCTTCAAAATGCAAGGGTCATCCCACACATTCTCAAACTGACATAGCGGACCCTCTATCATGTCATCACCCCACACCAGCATTCCTGCTTCGTGATTCCTCTTTCCATTGGCTCGTTTGCCAATCGCTGCACTCGTTATGTTTGCAGAACCGATGTACGCACACTCATCGTCAAATACGAACAACTTCATGTGGTTGCGCTCGTTAAGTCGCAACTCGAACAGCGGATTCTCCAGCAACTGAGGACAGTTCTCTTTTGCATACAAGTAGAACCCAAATGGCTTCATGCAAACCACTTGAACCTGAACGCCACGCTCTACAAGTGAAAGGAAGAAGTCGCACAATCGAAGCGTTTCCTCACCATCCTCACACTCAATTGTGACGCTGAAGTTCTTGAGATCACCCGTTGCTATTTTCAGGCTCTGGTCCACCTCAGTCATTCTTCTGAACACCTCAGTGTAGTGCCCTTCGTCAAAGATAAAAGAAAAACCATCCTCGGTATGATGCTCTTTAACTATGGAGTCAGTCTCTTTCTGAATCAGCCCCAATGTCTCCAGGTCTTGTGGTAAGATACGCCATCCACTTTTGGGAGCTTTGCGAGCAAGTAGCTTACCCTCGTGAATCAGGTCATAAATCTCCTGCGTTGAAAGACCTGTTAGAAGAACCGCTTCCTTGGTGCTAATGTATTTGTTGTTTGGCATATAATCATCTACCTTCCTATATTTTCTAATATTGTCTAACCTCACAGAATCTGGCACGGTGTGACCTATTCAAAATTCTTCTTCACAATCCTCATTTTCTTCCATAATATCTTCTTCTTGGGAATCTGTTTCACCAAGTTTTGCTTTCAGTTCTTTGATTTTGGAAAAATATTTATCCTTAAGACGGCGTAACTTTTCTTTTCTTGATTCATTTTTACGCATAAGTGTTTCTATTTCACGCTCTGCTCTTTGTAGCTTCAGTATAAGAACTTGCTTATCCTCATCAATATTGTTCTTCTGCATAAGAGCTTCAATGTCCTTACGTAATTCTTTTATTTCATTCTGCCCCTTTTTATAATCTAGATAGAGAAATTTGTATACAGTCTCAATGGGCAACTCTTTTAACCAACCATCTTTTATCTTCGATAATATTGCTATTATCTCAGTAACGGGTTCTAGATATTCCGTCTTCATGGATTGAAAAACGTTAGATTTCTCATCAACCTCTTCTATCAGATATTTTGCTTCAGTAAGTAAATCTCTTACTTCTTCTAGTTTATGTTCTATTTTTAAGTCCATACGTAAATTATGATCGAAAATTTTTTGCCATTTTTCATCACCTTTATCTTTCTGATCTTTCTATCAGTCTTTGCCCGATGATATAGTCACGCAGCTTCATTCTCCACTTTTTGTTTTGTAACAATATCCATAGAGGTTCATCAAAATATGCGAATTCCACATTCTCTTTTAACCATGCTTTCGATGGTGTACGCCCTTTACCTAGTCGTTCTCCTGGATAGTTAAGATGCCAAAATCCATCTGTTTCCAAATGCCAAAATGGTTTCTCTATACCAGCGACATCATTAAATTGTGAATTCTTCGTATACTGAGCCATCAATTTCAAGTATTGTTCTTCAAGCCAGCCATTGATAGAAAACTTGTTATTTACATACACATTATTCTCTATTCCATCAATGATGGCAACCAAGAAAACAGGCTTAGCGACAATAGTTTCACCATTTATTATTTTTGGTTTCATACTTCCTATGAACTTAGCATACTGTTTATAACATAGCTCATAGTTAAAGAACTGTAATTCTTTGTTCATAAGCCAATCCCCTTCTGCGCCAATTTCTCCTTCACTGCATCCTCGTCTTTTCCAAACAACTTTGCGAGTTGACTTATCGTCATGCCAGCATGATAATAGCCAATAAGATCTTTTTCTTCTTTGAATGTCCAACGATGTGATTTTCTTTGAGTTGGTGCAGACATGTCAGGAACGTACTCTTTCACAACATCTTCTTTTACTTCTTCTCGATTGTATATTTCTTCAGGAACAACGAATGACTCTAGCTTAACCTCAGGAGTTTCTATTTCAGAAACATCCAAGTCGCGTGAGAAAATTTCTTGTTTTACCTTTTCCAAATTGTTGAAGGGATTCTCACCACTCTCCATTAATTTCATTATATGATAGAAGCCACCGTTAGCATATTCGTTAATAAAACTAATTGCTTCCATGGGATTCTTCATTATATCTAGCGAACCATACCTAGAAATGGTTAAACATATTATTGCTTGAGCAATTTTCTCACCATCATTATTCATCATTGTCTTCAAATTAAATGGCTTATCTGCAATTGGAGGTGTTAATGGACGCCTTTCATTCCTCAAGAATCCAATAATTGCAGCCCAAGCAAAACATTGCCAATGATATGCAAAGACGTTATAGTCGCCACCCTGTTTGTTGGAGACGATATAAATAACTTTATCCTTTACTTTCTGCTCAAAAGAGAATCTGATATCAAAAATATTGTCCATACTTTCAACTATTTTAAGCGATTAATAACTGTGGACACTTCCCAAATTTCTGGTTTAAGAGTGTCTTGACGATAGCTATTAGTTGTCAATTGATAAACGCGAGACACTTTACTCTCCTTAACGATATCATTATATTTATCACTTCCTAACTCCACATCCTTTGTCATAATAATTGTTTGATTGAATATATCCTTAATTCCCATCAAATATTTGTGCGTTGTACTCAAATCAAAACTTGAAGTTGGAGCATCTGAGATAAAAGGATAATATGTTTTTAATTTCTCTTGATTGAGTGACAGCAAGGCATTTATAATACTCATTTTCTTACGATCTTCATGGCTTGTATTTAAGCCTGCATCGAATTTTATGGAATAATCATCACTAATTTCCACACGTCCTTTATATCCTTTATCATGCTCTGTGAATTTGTCATAAAACTCATTTGCTCTCTTTTCAATATTTCTCAATAATTCTTTTCGAGCATGCTCTTTTACTGTATCACATATCGGTTCCAGGAAAATTGTTAGATTTTTCCATTCAGTTTGTGGAACTGTATTTATCAAGCCTAATTCCGTTTGATCTCCCAATTTAGCTTCCGACTCTTTTAGTTCATCTTTGTATTGCTTAATGGCATTCAAACAAGATTCCAAAAAGCGTGTTTGTTTAGCAAGTTCTTCTCTAGATACTTTTAGATTGCTTGAGAGCCTTGGAACACTGTTAGCCTCTTTGCGTGGATCTATACCATGCTTACGTTTTATATCCTCTATTTTTTTATCCAATTCTGCTTTTTTCTCATGACAACCTCTTCTTTTTCTTAAAAGTTTGTCGATTTCATCTTCTATTTCTTGATATCGTTTGTCAATACTTTTTAAACTTCTTAAAAGGTATTCTGGATAATCTTGGATTTTTCCAACAAACATATTAAACATCTTTGACTGTTCTAAATTATTCCTATAATCATCTAAGTCCTGATAGTATTTTTCTTGGGCTTTTATCCTGTTCATAATCCAATCAACAGCATCTTGATGTTCTGTATCAACAGGAGAGCCACAAACAAAGCAACGGTGATCCTTATAAAGTATTTGCTCCAATTTTGTTCTGCTTGGCTCATCGATATATTTCTTTTCGGGCAGAGTGGCTTCTTCTTCTACATGTGATTCAATTATTTGTTTGCAATTCTCAATAAGACCATCAGTTCCACGTAATATCCAGAGTGAAGGCAATAGTTTTCTTTGCTCTTCATCAAGTTCTGTTAGACTGTCGTTTATTCGAATGATATCTTTCTCACAATCCTCATAATCAGAAACAAGCTTGACAAATCCTGCTAATCCTTCTATTTTTGATTCATCATCTGCTAATGACAACTTAATCTTTTCAATATTAGAAACATATTTTTTCTTATTCTCTTCTTCAATATTAATTCTATCATTTAATAATCGAATTCTAGAAATAAGTTCCCTAGCTTTTGCATTTTTAGAATTTAATTGAGAAAGCTTATTGCCCTCATCTTTAATAAGTTTTATTTTGGCTTCTTTTATGATTTCCGACATCTTTTCATAAAAGGGGAAATAAGAAATGTGTTGCACTGCATATTTCAAATTTTCCTTATTTCTGAAGTCAATTAAGTCTTCAAGAGATTCTCCTTGAAACCATATGTAATCACGTATTTCTTTTGGAAATAATTCTGATATTAGTGATTCTGCCATAAAACCAATCTCAGCCTTTACACCAGTGTTAACTTCATGCATTACTTTTAGTGTTGAAACAGGCAAGCTCCAAGAATCTTTAGTGTCCCATTCAGGCTTTGGTTGTCTTATTACACTAGCCTGTCTTTCAATTACATAATTCTTTTTATTATCATTGGTAATATCTATTATGACTGAACACTGTACCATACTATCAATGTTTGCCTCAGAGAGAGCTTTTTTATTAATAAATTCATAGTTATTTAATGCTCTGTGAGAACTTTGGTACAAATTGTCCGTATTACACCAGCCTTCACTTGTAATATAAATTTCTCCAAACAGCACCCAATAGAATGCATTGAATAATTTGGATTTGCCCGTACCTCCATTGCCTATTATTAAATTAAGACCATCCGAAAAGTCGATAGTTTGTTCTCCATAATACGACTGGAAGTTATTAATAGTAATACTGTTAATTTTCATGATTTAGTATAATTACATATATTCTTAATATTTACTATCAAATCATCAGCCAAACTCTTTGATTCATGATTTGCATTAACACTCAGTGCAGCTAGTTCTTTGGCCACTTCTTTGGCCTTATTGACGTCTACAATTATCTTCTCTTTCCCCGTGTCAATCGTAGTGTCAATTTCTTGCGCAATCATTTTGTACATTTCGTCTTGTATTGCCATAGTTTTATTTTTTTAGTTATATTGCTCTTCTTCTGTATCAAGTAAATCAAACATAGGAATATTTAGAGAGTCACAAACTTGTTTCAGTTCGCCATAGAGTATATCAATCTTATTATCTGCTAATGCTGCAAAGTTCAGAATACGCTTTACCTCGCCTGTAAACAAACTGCGTTCAACTGATGATGCATATTCTGTCACATTGGGCGGCATTACTATCAAGTCCCAGATGTATGCCATATCTTTGCCTTTGCAAGTTCTGAGCACACGGCCTCTACGTTGGATAAATTGTCTAGGATTGCCTGTACTTGATATAAATATAGCATTTTGCGCTCTTGGTATATCAACACCTTCGTCCAAGCACTTCATCGAAAGCAGAATCTGTATGTCGCCACGTTCAAAGGAATCGAGGATTGATGGAGCATCGTCAAGTCCACTAATATATTGATGGTAGGAATACTTACGATCACGGAACATCTTAGAGTACTCGTCGATGATGTGAATATCCTCATTGTCTATTTCGTACTCATCGATTTCTGCATAGTCAGGCTCGTAACCTTCTGGAACAAACACAAAGGTATAGTTGAGATTACCTTTTTTCTTCTGTTGGTCAAGCAGTTCAGCAACCTTCAACTTTTTGTTTGCAGCCTTGTGAATGATTCGCTTACGTTCCATCAACTTCATTTCAGCTTCTTTCTTGTACTTTCCTGTATCTGGATCTATGAACTTCCTCAACTGCTCAGTCACCTTATTATATTGTTCCATCTCGTCAGGTGTCAGACTGATGAATAATGGATAATACTCATAGTGGCAAAGTATTGGGGGATCAGATTTCCATATCGCATCCTTCATCGTGAATCTGTATGTGTACTTAGGTGGCTCTGAATCGAAGAACTCGTAGAGCTTTCTGGAACCTCCTTCGTCATAAATACGTTCTGGCGTTGCTGACAAGCCTATTCTGTACTTAATGTTGATTGGCAATTTCTTGATTGGGCCAGTTGCTCCCAAGTTATGTGCCTCGTCAGCTATAAAGATAAAGTTCTCAATCCCCTTCGTACTCTTTATGAAGTCCTGAATATACTTGCGAATGAAGGTCGCATAGGTCGTAATGATGACAATATTCTTTCGCTGGTTCAGCAGACTCTTCGTAGTATATCGAGACAGCAGATTCTTCCAGTCTTTTTCTGTGTGGGTAGAAACGACATTTTGGAAATTGAAATGCTTTACTTCAGCTTCCCATTGCAACGCCAATGCTCTTGTTGGAACAACGATTATTACTTTATAGAAGCCATTCTCACGATATTGTTTGAGAACACAATTCAGGGCAGTAACCGTTTTACCAGAACCTGTTGCCATTGCAAAAATTCCATTTCGATTGTTCTTTATCCATGCATCATATGCATCAATCTGAATAGACCGCTCTGATGGGAATGGGAATCTTGGCTCTTGCTCCTTGAACTCCATTCTTTCTATGAGATATTCAGGAAGGGGCTTGGATGTAATGGGATCAACGGAATCAATCTCTTTTATTTCACGTAAATCCACTTCGTATTCAAGCAGTTTTTTTAGTTTCACTTCTCCGAACTTATCCTTAATGTAAGAAGTAACCTTGCTTATTGGTATGTGTATAAGATGAGAGTTGTCTTGGTCCCAGTTATCATTAAACTTTCCTTCTAAATCCTTAACATAGTCAGGAGTTTTCCAAGAAGTAAAGGCTGTAATAGTTTCACCATTAAGTTCCATTGCGGTTTGTGAGAAATTAGCAGATCCACTAAAAGCAACTTTATTACCACATTCATCTGTAAACACACCATATTTATCATGGCCGAGTCCGCCTTGAGGAGAAACGGTTGCCACGAAATCAATCCTTCCTACCGAGATAAGATAGGAAAAACATCTAAAGAACTGTTCATCTTGGCGAGACAAAGTACTACAAAGTTGGGTGACATCGTTTAAAATACGATCTTCAAATACATCAATAATGCCAGCCTGTCCTTTTTCTATAGCATCTTTATCCTGTTCGCTAAGAATGTGATTGATAACGACACGCATTTTGCCTCCGTTAGCAATGAACAACGCAAATCCATAGGCCAAGCAGCGAATACCAGAAGTAGAGAAGAATCCCAAACCGAGATCGAATGATTTGCTTTCAATCAACGCCTCAGTAAAGAATTCTTTTGGCTCATGCAGCAAGCCGGTAGAATACGTCAGTTCAAACTCACATTCTCTTAACATATAGTTTCCAATCCAAATTGTATCTTATCAAACAAGTAGTCAAAACCAACGAGATTCGGATTGTCTTTCACGTCTGCCATTATACGCTCCAACCCATCATCGAGGTGTAACTTGAAGTATCGAGGCAGGTCTTTGTCAGACATCTTGATATTATAGTGCTTGCACATGATGGCTGCATACATGGAGTAAAGATTACCAAACAGGACATTCTTAGAATACTCCTTGCCACCTGAATCCTTCACATCCAATGGAGAGAAGTGAACACCGCTTTGCAAAGAATAGGCAATAGCTATACGGGCTATGACATTCTCTGCACCCAAAGCAAACTTTCGAGTGAGAACAGTTACTGCTTCTTTATTTTTAGCACTTGTCTTTATCTGGGTAAACATCTTTATTCCTTGTTTACAAATTCATCAATCGGCACCTGTTTGAACGAAGAGTGAGTTACCTTGTTCTGAATCAGGTACGTTGCATTCACTAATGGTTTCATTACCTCATATTCATCTGACGTCAACTCTTTATAGAGTAACGGGAACAGGACTACCTGTTTTGAAATCTGAGGATAGAACTCCGTAATAATCTTGGTAGCATGACTCTTGTCAAACTTCTGCAATGGAGAGTCGATAAATACTGGGAACTGGATCCCAGACTCATCAACTAATGCCTTTAATATTGAGGTTGCATATAACTGCTGCTCGCCTTTCGAAAGAGAGTCTTTGTTGATAGCATCACCATTGACGGAATACAACTCAATATCCATATCTTCACCATCGACAACAACTTCAACCCTACCAATGAAATCTTCCTTGTGCATCAAGGTGTTAAGCGTTGACTTAATACGTCTCTCCAAAGAGTATTTCTTCTCCTGTTTCAAAGACACCAAGAAAGTGGAAAGCTCAGCTATCAGTTGTTCTGCAACCTGGTCTTTTTTGGCATCGCTGTCATCAAGACTAACCTTCTTGCTTAGTTCGCTTACTTGCTTAGTCGTTGTGGCCAATTCTTGGGTAATTTCGCCTATCGTCTCATGCAACTTGCGAATCTCTTTGTCTTTTTCAAGTATTTCTGCCTCGACCTTATTTTTCCTTGAACGGATATCCTTGATTAGTTCATCCTTCTCCTTGCTCTGAATATTTGATAGTCTACGACTATTACGCTCAAGCACAAGTTTATTTTTACGATAGTCATCTGCTAGATGCTCAAACTCCGCCTTGTATGTCGTAGTAAGATTATTGAATACAGCAACGAATTCTTCATATTCTTGTTCTGAAACTGAGAGCAAGACATCCTCATTTACGACTTCATTTTTGTATTTACCAAGTACATCCTGGACTTTATAGATGAGATCAGATTTTTCTGTTGATGCTATGTTTGAATGCTCAAACATCAACATTAGGTCTGAAGTAATCTGACTTACAATCAGGTTTCTGCTCAGCTGGTCATTTTTGGTTTCCTTCAGTTTGAAGTCGTACTCTATCTGGTCACGCGTCTCTTTTAGTAATTTGCCAGTTATTGCAAATGGAGCATATTCAATGAAGTTCTTCAACTTAGATTTGTATTCCTCATCCTTCTGCTTGGTGGTTTGAATGAGTTTTTCCAGTCTGGCTATTTCTGACGAGGTGGCATCATTACCTTCGCGCATCAATTGAAGTTGGAGTGCTTCATCGTCATTTCTCAACTGCAGCAACTCCGATTCAAGAGTAGAAAGATTCTGTCTACTGTCTTCGCTCTTCTTTTCCAAATGCTCTTGCTTGAAAAGAATACTCAGCAGTTTCTCTCGACTTTCAATATCGGATGATTTCTTGCGGAAACGCAGTCTTACATTCTCTAAATTCTTCTTCAAATCTTCGTATTTACGCACTCCAAGTACCTCATTATAGGCAGAGCACAAACGACGCTTCTCAGTGGAAGTGTTCGTTTCTGCCAAAGCCACAATCTGTTCAGAATCGAAGAAGAAGAAACGGGCTATATCTTTGTTTAGGATAAAGTCGTTAATGAAGACTTCTGAGCCTATAGATGCTGTCAACTCATTCTTCTTACCATCAATCAAGATGTCAATCGTTTCTTTTTCAGTTATCATGTCGTATGAACGGATAACTTTTAGCGAAGTGCAAGGTAGAGATGGGATGATTACGTCTTCAAACTCGATGGCCACGTAATAGGTGGTGATTTTCTTCAAACTTTCATTGTCTGAAGAATATCCTCTGCGCTTAATTAAATCTTTCTCTGCTGGGTCTAATGCTTCAAACTTCGCTCTGACATTGTGGTTCAAATTGTTTTTCAGGAAGGCATTGTACCCGCTATTGGCAATGTCCTTTCTTACCTCTGCTTCAACCTCAGTAATCAATCTACCATATAGGCACCATATCAACGAATGAAGGAAGGTGGTTTTTCCAAAACCATTCTCGCCAGAAATCAAGAATATGGGTTTCTCATCATCCTGCTTGAACTTGATGGTGTTCTTACCCTCATAGAGGCGATAGTTGCCAAGTGTTATACTTTTGATAATCATGACTCTGCCTCCTTTATAAATGATTCAAGACGAGATTCAAGGTCTGTTTGCAAACCATATCTTCGCATCAATAGTACTTTATTCTTCTGTAATGCCAACAACTCTTGAATTAGCTGGTAGTGCTGAGGATTGTCTGCACATGCCTTTTCCAATAATATACGCTCTTGCAACCCAATGTTGGTGTTGGGTATGTTATAGCCATATACATCATTATAGATATCATTCACTGTTGTTGTAAAGTTACCATCACGATACCATAACACTTGAATAGCTATCAACTCTTGGTTGGTTATAAGGTCTATACTGGAGCGATAACTTTGGGTGTCCTTCTGAACAGTCAGTAACTCACGTAGTAACTGGATTCTGTAATCCATCGTATAGTTGCCTAAATTGTGGCCCGTTTCATCGACGGCTTTCTGACCGTTTCTGCGAGTAGAACAACGTAGTTCTGACACATTACGATTATCTACAAGTCTGTTTCTGAATTCCAGAAGTGGCTTCATCCATTCAACTCCGTTTTTGATTAGAGATGACATGGATTTATCTTCCTTTACAACGGTACATATCCAACATCCAAAACGACTTTGGCCACAAGATCTATGGCTATCATCAGTAACTACCGTGGGACATTCGTAATCATCAGCAGATGCATCTGCGTAAATCTTAAACAAAA
>JAEEGL011378050.1_pt1 | contig 11156 bp, 8 predicted proteins | sample 9134231 | NCBI WGS metagenome assembly JAEEGL01 (sample SAMN16246548, study PRJNA631951) | gut metagenome | biome: gut microbiome; feature: rumen; material: fiber-attached | host: Bos | place: Iran: Karaj | collected 2018-10
CCGTCACATCCGTCTGGTCAACCACGAGGTCACCAGATCCGGCTCCCCGGTCATCACCATCGACAGCGAAGTCTGCTCCGGAGCCGAGGAACTTGCCGCGGCTCTCGCCGGAGAACTCGGGATCCCCTGCTACAGCACTGAGATCCTGGCGGAAGCCGCGAACATCAGCGGCATTCAGGAATCCCTCCTGCAGCGCTACGACGGCCGCAGCGTTGTCGCCGCCTACGACTTTGCCGCTTCCGACGACGCCTCCGTCCGTCTGCCCAGCACCGGCGCCATGGTCTCCGCCCAGCTGGCCGCCTGCCGTTCCCTCGCCGCTCAGGGTCCCTGCATCCTGGTGGACCGCTTCGGATCCCAGGCCATGCAGAATGAGAACTGCGTGAAGATCTACGTGCACGCGGATCCCGAACAGCGCGCCGCGCAGCTCGCCGAAACAAGGCAGATCGGTCCTGCCGCTGCCCGCAGACAGCTCAAGCGCATGGACCGTGCGCGCAGCCGCTATTATCGCAACGGCAACCGGAACTGGGGCTATGCCAGAGCTTATGATTACGCCGTGAACGCCACGGACGTGGAACCTGCAAGCCTTGCCTCCGGCCTGGCTGACATGCTTCGGTCCGAAAGCGGAACGGAGAACATCTCCGCCGCGGTTTAACGCGAAATACACAGCCTTTCATTTGTATATCAGCGTAAAAACGGGAGGCTCCCGCATGGGAGCCTCCCGTTTTCATTTTTTCTTCTGTTTTTCCCCGTTGTTCATTCCGGCAGTGCGTTCACACCGAATTTATCCGGCAGTATTTCCTTCGATTCCAGAGGTATCGCAGGATGTCCCACGGCAAGTCCGAGAAGCGGCTGAAACCCTTCCGGAAGACGGAGCTCTGAAGTCCTGTCATATTCCGGATACATGCGCATGGCCTCCAGTGAACCCCACATGAAAACACTGCCCAGGCCGAGTTCCGTCGCCTCCAGATGCATCATCATCGCCACGCTCATCACGTTGGCATATTCGATGCCCGGCTGCAGATCCTGTACGCGGTGCGAAACGATGAACACAGCCGGCGCCCCGTAGAAGGGATCGAATACATCCTCTGCGGCCGCGCTCCGGTCCGGGATCTTTTCCGTGATGAGCCTCAGCGCCTCCCGGTCCTCTCTCCGCCGCTTCATCGCTGCAGCAAGTTCATCCAGCACAGCCCGGTCTTCCACGACGGTGATATGGATGTCCTCGTTCCGGTTGCTTCCCACCGGCGCCCCGCAGGCCGCCAGCAGCAGCCGGCCGATCGTCTCCCGGTCCAGTTTTTCCGGCGTGAACCTCCGGCAGGACCGTCTGCGTTCCAGAAGGTCAAGGAATCCCGTATGATCCATTATCCGCACTCCCTTCTGAGAAGTTCAGGCCGCCGTGAAAACGGCAGTTTTACATGCTCAGTTCGGTACGGGAGATCAGGTCGTTCTGTCCGGTGCGGTGCATCTCCACGAAATAGACGGAGAATCCCGCAATACGCACCACCAGATCCTTGTATTTGTCCGGGTCCTGCTGGGCCGCACGCATGGTGGCAGTGGAGATGACATTGATCTGGACCTCCATGCCCATCATGTCGAAGAAATAGGTCTCGAGGAGCTGCCGCAGCTTTTCGATACCGTCGGCTCCGTTCAGGCAGCTGGGACTGAACTTCAGGTTCAGCAGCGTGCCGTTGGCAAACTGGCGGCAGTCGATGTTGCCCACGCTGCTCAGCACGCAGGTGGGCCCGTTTTTATCCGAACCCTGCCGCGGGGAGATGCCGTCGGCCAGCGGTTCGCCGCTTTTCCGGCCGTCGGGCGTAGCAGCGGTGGTCAGGCCGAAAGCCACGTTGGTGGTCACGGGCCAGAGTCCGGCGCTCCATCCGCCGCCGCGAATGCTTGACCCTTTCTTCACGGCTTCGGCAAACACGTCGGAAGCCCAGCGGACCAAGTCGTCCGCCTCAGGATCGCCGTTGCCGTAGTGCGGCGCTTCGTTCACGATGTAGTCATACAGCTCTTCGTGGCCCTTCCAGTTGTTCATGAGGGCGTCATACATTTCCGCGGGGGTGCAGCGCTTCGTCTTCTCGTCGAAGCACAGGCGCTTGATCATCTGCAGGGAATCGGCCAGGTTTCCGATGCCCACGCCGGCGATGCCGGTGGAGTTGTATTTCGCGCCGCCCCACATGACGTCGGCGCCTTTCTCCATGCACCCTTCCATGGTGGAGGAGACCACCGGCAGGGGCATGAACTGACGGGCGATATACTCGAAGCTGTTGGTCAGGCTGATATGCATCTTGACGAAGAATTCCACCTGCTGCTTATAGGCGTCCAGCACCTGATCGAAGGAAGTGAAGTCCTTCAGATAGCCGGTGGCCGGACCGGACTGAACGGTGGGAAGCATCTTCTTGCTGAACCAGTCGTAGGCCGGCATGGGATTGACGCCGTTGTTGATGCCCACGAGCAGGGCATTGGCCATATTGAAGAAGTCACCGCCGCCGGTGCCGCCGCACGCGCTCCATTCGTCGCCGCAGCCGCCGGGCTCCACGCAGCCCACCAGGCAGTAGTTCCGGGCGCTCTGCAGGGGCAGACCGCGGTCCAGAAGTGACGGGATGATGACTTCGTCGTTCTCCAGGCTGGGAACTCCGCCGCAGATCTTGGTGGTCTCGATACCGGCCTCCCACAGTTCGTCCGGCATGTTCTTGTGGATGCGCAGAGCCGTGGGGGGATCGTGCAGCACCAGGCGGCCGGAGGACTGCAGGCACATGTAGGTAACGGCATTGGTGGCGTCCTCTCCCGTTTCGGGATCCACGCCGCCGATGGTGATGAGCTGGCCGGAGGTATACCCCGGTACGCCGTATTCCCCGGAATCGCCCCAGAACTTGTTCATTTCTGCAACCTTGAGGTAGAACAGATCGAGCATCTCCTGCGCGTATTCCGGCGTCAGGGTACCGTCGGCGATGTCCTTCTCATAGAAATCGCCCAGATACTGGTCGAGACGGCCCCAGCTCATGCCGTGCATGTTTCCCTCGAAAGCCAGACAGAGCTGGTAGAGGAACAGCCCCTGCAGCGCCTCGTGGAAATTCCTCGCAGGGTTCTCCGTTACCCAGTTGAGGGATCTGGCCATCATTTCCAGTTCTTTCTTCCTCTCGGGCCGCGTCTCGGCGGCGGCCATCTCCTCCACTTTCCGGGCATAGCGCTTGGTCAGTGTGATCATGCCGTCGCAGACGATGGCGATGGATTTGTAGAAGTAGTATTTCTCGATGCTGTCGCCGTAAGCGCCGGCTTCTTCGATTGCGCGCATCTTCTCCTCCGCTTCGGCCTTGATGGCTCCGAACCCCTTGCGGATGGCGCGGTTGTAGTTGGTGCACAGATGCCCCACGGGACCGCCGTCGGGGTGCGAGGCCCTCTGGGTGGTGACGCCGGAGCCGTCGTGAGCCAGAAATCCGTCCATCAGATAGGCGTTCGTCTTCGCGCGGAGACAGTTCTTGTCCCAGAATTCGGCCGTGTCGATGACATACTGTCCGTCTTCCGGATCAATGGTATAGGGATCGTACTTCCGGCTGGAGATGTTGCCGGTCCTGATCTCGTTGGCAAGCGTGCTTGCGCCGTATTCAGGATAATAGGAGCAGGCGCGGAAGGTGGTGCCCAGGGCGCCTACGATGACATCCTCGTCCTCCACCCTCAGGGGGATGTTCTCGTAGATGTACCTCATGGCGTTTGCTCTGAGGAGCTGCCCGCTCAGGCCGGGGTTCTGCTGATAGAACTCGGTGATAAGTCTGTAGCGGGAAATATCCACCCGCGGCGTAGTGCTGCGGTATTTCTCACGCGTCTGTTTCACGCGCTCCGTCATTGGTTTGAGCTTGTACATAGCTGGGCCTCCTTCGGGTCATTTTTCTTCAGTATACCACAATGACATGCTGATGTGTCCAGAGAATTGTTCTTATCTCCGATCCGAATATCTCTTCTTCCCGGATCATGCAGAATGGGAGACCTCCCGTCAACGGGAGATCTCCCCATTCTCATCGGATATTCTGTCTCTGCGGCGTTCCGGGTGCCGGTATTGTCACACTTCCTGCTGAACTGTATTACAGCGCATAGAGCGTTTTATCCTGTCATAGGATCCCGCCATGTCCGGCTCTCTCTCATACAAACAGGCTCATATCCGACTGCTCTCCGGAACCCAGGAAGGTCGATACGCCGCCAAGCTCAACGCCGTCGATCAGTTCCTCCTTTTGAATCCCCATGATGTCCATCGACATCTGACAAGCCACCAGCCGCACCCCGTGCTCTATGGCTGACTCGATCAGCTCTTCCAGGGAGCTGACGCCTTTGCTTTTCATAATGCTGCGGATCATCTTTGCCCCCATTCCTCCCATGTTCATGCGGGAGAGACCGAGCTTCTTCGTGCCGCGAGGCATCATGATCCCGAACACTTTTTCGATGAACGACTTTTTCACCCTTACTTTTTCAGGCCTGCGCAGGATATTCAGCCCCCAGAAGGTAAAGAAAATCGTGACTTTCCTGCCCATGGCGGCGGCTCCGTTCGCCATGATGAAAGCAGCGATGGTCTTGTCAAGGTCCCCCGAAAAAACGACAAAGGTCTTGTCATTCTGATCTGCCGCCTGTACGGCAGATCCGCGGATGGTGCGTCTGGTGATATCCGCGCGAATTACCCCGTCATTGAACGAGATCGCATCCAGCCGGTTTCCCGTACGTTCGCACCAGATCTGAATATCGGAATAGAATGCGTCCTCCGTTGCTTCCACATGGACTGCTGTTCCTTCCGGCCTGTCCCGCAGATAGTCCGCGACCTTCACGATGGGACCCGGGCATTTCAGGCCCCTGGCGTCGATGAACACCCGTTCCGCCGTCCCCGGCGTTTCCGTACCGCCGGTTTCCGCAACCCGGCGGTACGCGCCGTAACCGCCTGCCACATGAGCAACGTCATACCCGCGGGCGGCAAGAAGTTCCGCGATCTCTTCACTGGATTCTCCGGTGTAGCAGAAGACGATCACCGGCTTGTCCGCCGGCACGGTATCGATTGCTCCGGCAAACTGCTCATAAGGGATATTGATTGCTCCTTCGATCCCGCTGACGATCAGGTCCTCGGGGTCCCGCAGATCGATGAGAGTATACTTTGACCGGTCAAGGGCGGCAAATTCTGCCGCTGTAATCGTTTTGAAGCGGTTTTCCATAACTGTCCTCCTTGTCCCGCTGTTCTTGTCTCTTTTCTAATCCGGCAAGATCCCTCATGGCTTCACATGTATTCATCGAACCGTCCGGGGCAATCTCCAGAATGCGTTCTCTGGCGACATTCCCCTTGTATCTCCCAACGGTCTTTGGGTCAACGGTTTAAAGCTCGCTCCAAATGTGTCTGCCTGGAGGGATACGGTTTACCGTTTTTGCTGTCGCCGGAGGAATTCTGCCATCTCCTCCTGGAGCGCGGCGAGGCCGTCCGATACGACACGGTTTTTCTCATCCACCGTCAGTGCCTGCCGGGGGCATGCCTGTACGCACAGCGGAAGCTGTCCCCGCCGCAAGCGTTCGGCGCAGCCGTTGCATTTTTCCGCCCGCTTTCCAACCAGCTGGATTGCCTCAAAGGGGCAGGCTTTTTCGCAGCGGCGGCATCCGATGCACCCGGTGTTGTCCAGATGCATAAGCCCTGCCTCTCCGTCTACAGCAAAGCAGCCCTTCGGGCAGGCCGCGGCGCAGGGATGCCCGGCGCAGTGCATGCAGCCATGGACGAACCAGGTGATGTTCAGCTCTGCGCCGTCGCCGTACTCGTTGCGCTTTAAAAGGCGATACGGCTGCTGCTTTGTGACATCGATCCTGTTCTCGTTGATGCAGGCCATCACGCAGGCGGCGCAGCCGACGCAGCGCTCCGGATGAAAGGTAAAATGAATCTTCATTCCGCCTGATCCACCTCCACTCTGCAACGTACGCTCCGGTAGCCAGGAAACCCGGAATAGGGGTCCAGATGGTTCCGGCCGATGATGCGGTTAACGTCGGCTTCATCGGCATAGCTCTGGAACATGAACACGGTGCCGCGCTTTGCTGCCTTCGTCAGTTCTGCCCGCACATGAATCGTGCCTGTGGACGTTGAGATCGCGATTGCGTCGCCCTGGCGGATGCCCAGCTCCTCGGCGTCCGCGGGATGCAGTTCCGCGGAGGGGGCGGGGCGGAAGTGATCCGCTGAGCGAACGCCGTGAAATCGGGAGTGGAACCGCGTGGAGATGCGCGAGCCCGCCACCAGTGTCAGCGGGTAAGCCGCTCTTCCCTTGCGCGGAAGGCTTTCCCGGTAAGTCGGCAGCGGGGTCAGGCCGTATTCCTCCGGGATCCCCGCAATGGTCTCGGAATACAGTTCGATTTTCCCCGTCGGCGTTCGCAGGCCGAGCCGCAGACTGCTGCCTGGGGAATATGGCACCTTACCGGGGATTCTCATCGCCGCGCCGGAGGATTTCAGTTCGTCGAAGGTCAGGCCGATCTTCATCATCACATGACGGACGATGGCCTCATAGCCCCGGCGCAGGAGCGGATCCTCCAGCTCCATCACGTCGGCCAGCTCACATAGGATGTCAGCGTCGGATTTGGACTGGCAAAGGGGTTTGATGACGGGACTGACGTAGCGGACCGTTGGTCCGGTGCAGACCAGCTCTGCGCGCTCGACTGAGGTACAGGCGGGGAGTACGATGTCCGCCACCTTCGCCGCGTCGGTCCAGAAGATGTCCACATCGACGAAGAAGTCCAGTTTCCCCAGCGCCTCCATGAGCTTTTCGTTTTCGACGAACATCCTGCGGTTCATGCCCAGTGCGAAGACCGCTCGAACGGGGTAAGGCGTGCCCTCCAGAATCTGCCGTGCCAGGTCCATGCTCTGAAACTCGTCCACAATCTGCCCCCAGAGTGGGAAGCGTCCTGAGCCGATCTTGGGCTTGCAGGTCCTCCGTCCGGCTGTGCGGAAGCCGGGGTTCCTCCGATGCCAGGCGACGGAGTTCTGATAGCCGCTGCCGTCCTCCGAAAGCGGGCGGGTCTCGTCCACAAACTTGTCCCACTCCACTTTCAGATTCATGGAATCCACCGGGTATTCCACCGGAAGGTTGCCGCCTTCCACGTCAAAATTGCCCGTGATGGCCAGCAGCGCCTGGATCGCGCGGCAGTTCTGCATGCCGTTTCTGTGGTGCGGGATAGCCGCGCCGGAGATGCTGATGCTGAACACCGGGGAATCTGCGATCATTTCCGCGGCAGCCAGCAGCATCTCGGCGGGGATAGTCGTGAGGCGGGCGGTCTTCTCCAGCGTAAACTGTCTGACGTAGCGCCGATAGGCCGGGAACCCGTGCACATGGGCGGCGATGTATTCCCCGTTCGTCTTCCCGTGCTCGATCAGGTAATTCCCGAAAAAGTGCGCCAGCGCGCCGTCCGTCCCCGGATCCGGCCGCAGATGGATGTCCGCGAACTTCGCTGCGGGGGTGTATTTGGGGTCAATGATGATGACGCGGCCGCCGCGCTCGCGGAAGTCCTCCAGCGGGTTTCCCTGGGAATTGCCGCTGTAAAACGGATTGTACGCCCAGCCGATGAAGAGGTCCGAGTTCCGGATATCCGGCACGGTCAGCGCGCCGAAGTTCAGCTCGCTCGCCATGCGGTAGGACTGGTGACAGGCACTGCTCTCCGTTCCGTAGTTCAGCGTGCCGAAGGAGTGGACAAAGCGCTGGAACACCGGGCGGTACCATTTGGTGTAGCCGGTATAGAAGGCCACGGTATCTGCGCCGTAATCCGCCCGGAGCTTCAAAAGCCGCTCCGCTATCTCCCGGTAGGCCTCCTCCCAGGAAATGGGTTCCCATTCTCCCCCGCCCCGCTCTCCCACACGGCGCAAGGGCGTCCGGATCCGGTCCGGGCGCTCGATGTATTCCCTGTAGGCATAGCCCAGCGCGCAAAGCTGGCCGCCCGTCTGGGGATTGCTCGGTGTGATCTGCCCGATGGCGTCGCCGCACATCTCCACATCGATGGGACAGCCCCGGGAACAGATGCGGCAGATGCTTTTTCTGATTTCGATTCCCATGATGGTTTCCTTCTCTTGAAGCTCCGGGTGGCTGCGGACTCACGGCCTGACCGTGATGATTTCCGCCTCCCTGAGCGTTTTTTCCGTTGGCTCATTGCCGATGCCCGGCAGCGTCGGGAGCTCGAAATAGCCGTTCACGGGCTGATAATCGTAAATGAAGCTCTCCGTATTGTGCCGGAAGGTGTTGGTGGTGTGGTGCTCGTGAATGATAAAGTTCGGTATGGCCGCCTCCAGCTGCAGGGCCAGGGCGACGGACAGCGGCGTATTGCAGGTATGCGTCTGCACGGTGGCGCCGAAGGTCTCGGCTAGATCCGCGATCTTGCGCCCCTCTGTGACGCCGCCGCAGTTGCCGAGATCGGGCTGGATCGTTTCCAGCAGTCCCCGCTCCAGCAGGGGGAGGAAGCCCCTCCGGGTATAGATGCGCTCGCCGGTGGCCAGAGGAATATCGACTGCGTCACGGATGCGCTCGTAGTCAAGCACGTCGGAGGGGTTGGCAGGCTCCTCCAGCAGGATCGGATCGTAATTCTGCGCCAGTTTGCCGAACTGGATCGCCGTATTGGCGCCGGTGATACAGTGGTTTTCCAGGATCAGTTCCACGTCGGGGCCGATCACCTCCCGCACCGCCTCCAGCTTCTGCTCGATCTCGCGCATCGTCCGAACGGAAAGATGGGTCTTCCCCTCGTTCCGGTCGATCCGGGTGCCGTCGAGATGTTTTGCCACAAAGTCGACCTTGATGCAGTCATAGCCCTCCTCGACCGCGCTGCGGCAGGCGTCCTTCAGGAACTCCAGGTCGCCCGGTGCTCCGATGAAGTCTTCATATTTCCAGCCGTTCTGGAGCTGGCTGGCGTAGGCGCGGATCCTGTCACGATGCTTTCCGCCCAGCAGCACATAGAGCGGGACGCCAAAATACTTCCCTTTGATATCCCAGAGGGCTGTATCGACGGCGGAAATGGCTGCCAGTATCACGCCGCCGTTCCCCTGGGCCCAGAAGCCGTTGATGAGCTGTGCGTAGATCACGTCATTTTCCAACGGGTCCCGTCCGATCAGCTGCCGGGCAAAGCCGCGCAGCAGCTCGATGCAGCCCAGCGAGTAATCTCCGATGGAAACGCCGGCCTCTCCGTACCCGTAGATGCCCTCGTCCGTGTTGATGCGCACAAGCACCGGGGTCTGGCCACCGGAATTGTTGCGGCTTAGTTTCAATATATCGACAGAGATGATCTTCATGATTTTCGCCCTTTCCTCATATCACATATTCCATGGATTCCAGCATGTTGATTTTATTCAGGAACTGCTTCAGCCGTTCATTCTGCGGGTTTTCAAATATCTCCCGCGGCGTGCCCTGCGCGACGATCTTTCCGTTTTCCAGAAAGACGATCCGGGAGGCGACGCTCTTCACAAAGTTCATTTCATGGGTGACAAGCAGGCAGGTGTTGCCCTCCTGCGCCGCCTTGCGGATCGTCACCAGGACCTCGCCGACCAACTCGGGATCCAGCGCCGATGTGGGCTCGTCCATCAGCAGGAGCTTCGGCTCCATGGCGAGCGCGCGTGCGATGGCCACACGCTGCTGCTGACCGCCGGAGAGATGCCGCGGATAGTGGTGGAGCCGGTCCAGCATATCCACCTTCTCCAGCTGCGTGAGCGCCCGTCTCCCCGCCTCGTCCTTCGGAAGCTTCTTAACGGTGGTCAGCCCCTCCATGACGTTTTCCAGGACGTTGCGGTTCCGGAACAGATTGAACTGCTGAAAGACCATCTCCGTCTGCTGACGGAGCGCGCGTTTCTCCGCGCTCTTTTTCGTCGTGAGCTGATAGGCCTCGCCGCCGATTTTGAACGTGCCGGCCTCCGGGGTCTCCAACAGGTTCAGCGAACGAAGCAGCGTGGACTTCCCGGTCCCCGAGGGGCCGATGACCGCCACGACCTCGCCCTTTTCGATGTCGAGGTCGATGCCGTCCAGCACCACATTGTCGCCGAATCGCTTTTTCAGACCGCGAATCTCGATATAGCTCATACGTTCTCCTCCGGCTCCGGCAGCTTCAGCCCATCCCTCGGTGCGGCATCGCGTGACGCGCGGAACGCCCGGAGCAGGCCAGCGACCTTTTTCTCCGCCGCCGGCGCCTCCTCCGGAACGGAAAAGCGCTTCTCCAGATGCTTGAACAGCTTTTCCAGCGCGATGGTGATGACCCAATAGATGATCGCAAGCGAGCAGTAGGCCTCAAAATATCGGAAATTCCGTCCCGCCAGGATGCGGCCCTGCGCCGTCATATCGATGACGGCGACGGTGAACGCCAGAGAAGTGCCCTTGATCAGGCCGATCAGGGAATTGCCCAGAGAGGGCAGCGCCACCGTCACCGCCTGCGGCAGGATGACCCGCCGGAGGACCTGGCCGCCGGTCATGCCCAGCGCGCGGGCCGCCTCGAGCTGCCCATTGTCCACAGACTGGATCGCGGCGCGGATGATCTCCGAATCGAAAGCGGACTGATTGAGGCCGAGGGCGATGATGGCGAAGATCACCGGCGGAATGCTGTTGATGTTGTAGTTGGTCCCGTGGATCAGATTGATATACTTCAGGGTGAGCGGAATGCCATAGTAAGTGATATAGAGCTGCACCAGGATCGGCGTTCCGCGAATGATGGAGATAAAGAACGCCGCGAGCTGCCGCAGCACCGGCACCCTGTGGATCTTGACGAGAGCGAGAAGCAGGCCGATCGCATACCCGATAAAGGTCGCGACCAGTGTCAGCTCGACCGTCGTGGGCAGATACCGGAGGATATCCGGTATCTGCGAGAAGACGAGCTTCCAGTCAAACAGAACTCCCATGGCGTGTCACTCACTTGTCCGCGATGCCGGGGGTGAAATCCTTGCCCAGGTATTCCTGGCAGATCGCGGTGGAGGTTCCGTCCGCAAAGACCTCGGCAAGCGCCCCGTTGACGTCCGCCAGCAGCTGGTCATCACCGTAGGCCACGACGAAATAGGAGTATTTCGTGGAGGTCCGGCCCTTGAGGCTGAATGACACGACGTCCAGGTGGTATTCCGGCTGATAGTAGCCATTGAACATCGGTGCGTCGATGACCGTAAAATCAATACGGCCTGACTCCACATCCTGCAGGTTCGCAAC
>JAEEGL012997682.1_pt1 | contig 11156 bp, 15 predicted proteins | sample 9134231 | NCBI WGS metagenome assembly JAEEGL01 (sample SAMN16246548, study PRJNA631951) | gut metagenome | biome: gut microbiome; feature: rumen; material: fiber-attached | host: Bos | place: Iran: Karaj | collected 2018-10
CACATGCCGGAGTGCATGGTGGGCAAGGGCGAGTGCTTTGCCCTCATCGCCAAGGGGGAGAGCATGACCGGCGCCGGCGTCTTTCCCGGGGACTATGTGATCGTCCGCCGGCAGCAGACCGCCCGGCCCGGGGATCTGATCGTCGCCCTGTCGGAGGGGAAGAACAACCTGAAGAAGCTGGCTCTGGACCCGGAGCGGAAGCTTTACATCCTGCGCTCGTGCAACCCGGATCGGGAGGCCTATCCGGACATCGAGACCGCGCAGCTGGAGATCCAGGGCGTGGCCGTCGGGGTGTTTCACCGCTTCCCGGAGGCGGAATAAAACCGGGAGGGAATCGCATGGGAGGTGCGGAAATGACTGCGGAGAGAAGCGCCAGATCCAAGCGGATCTATGTAAAGGTCAATTCCGACTTTGACGCCACCGGCGCGGTGACGCCCAAGGCCATTATCTGGGAGGATGGGCGCAGCTTCAAAATCGAGGCCATCCGGGATTTTCGTCCCGCCTCCGCCATGGAGAACGGCCGCAGCGGGGACTGCTATACCGTGATCATCCACGGGGAAGAGAAGCACCTGTTTTTTGAACGGACCAGCGCCCTGTTCGGCAGCCGCTTGGGCCGCTGGTGGGTGGAGTGTTCGGCCTCCGCCAACTGAAGGAGAGGAGCACCGCGGAAAGGAGGGGAGCGCTGTGGAAGATAACAGGACTTATATCGCCATCGACCTGAAATCCTTCTACGCCAGCGTAGAGTGTGTGGAGCGCCGCTTTGATCCCTTGACTACCAACCTGGTGGTGGCCGATCCCTCCCGGACCGAAAAGACCATCTGCCTGGCCGTGACCCCATCCCTGAAGGCCTACGGCATTTCCGGAAGAGCGCGCCTGTTCGAGGTGATCCGGCGGGTGAAGGAGATCAACCGGGAGAGACTGGGCGCGGCCATCCGAAGCGGGCATGTCCAGAAAGGGGAAGACGGGCAGTATCATCTGAGCAGCCCCTCCTTTGACGCCCGGGCCCTGGCGGCGGATCCATCCCTGGAGCTGGACTACTTTGTTGCGCCGCCGCGGATGAAGCTCTACGAGCAGTACAGCGCCAGGATCTTTTCCATCTATACGAAGTATATCGCACCGGAGGATATCGTGGTCTACTCTATCGACGAGATCTTTGCCGACGTCACCGGCTATCTGCGCCGTGCGGGCATGAGCGCCCGGGAGCTGGCCATGACCATGATCCGGGAAGTACTGTACACCACCGGCGTCACCGCCACCGCCGGCATCGGGACAAATCTGTTCCTGGCGAAGGTGGCCATGGACATCGTGGCCAAGCGCGTCCCCGCGGACAAGGACGGCGTACGCATTGCCGAGCTGGACGAGCGGAGCTTCCGGGAGCAGCTCTGGTGCCACCGGCCCATCACGGACTTCTGGCGCGTGGGCCGGGGTATCGCAAGGCGTCTGGAGACCCTGAGCTGCTATACCATGGGGGATGTGGCCCGGCTCAGCGAGCAGCGGGAGGACCTTCTGTACAAGGCCTTTGGCGTGAATGCGGAGCTGCTGATCGACCATGCCTGGGGCTGGGAGCCGGTCACCATCCCCTGGATCAAGGGATACCGGCCCCAATCCAGCTCTCTGAATTCCGGCCAGGTGCTCAAGGAGCCCTACAGCGCGGAGAAGGCCCGGCTGATCGTCCAGGAGATGACGGAGCTGTTGGCCCTGGACCTGGTACGCAAGGGCCTGGTCACAAAGAAGCTGGAGCTGACCCTGGGCTATGACCGGGAGAGCCTGAAGGTGCTTGTCCCGGGCAAAACGCCGGCGGACACGGTATACGCGGTTTCGACGACAAGGGAGCGCTTTGAGGGGAAGGTCACCGCGGACCCCTATGGGCGGCCTCATCCCAAGCACGCCCACGGCACCGGGAACCTGGATCGATGGACCAGCAGCACGCGCCGGATCATGCAGACCATGCTGGAGCTCTTTGACCGCATCGTGGATCCCCGCCTCCTGGTGCGCCGGGTGAATATCGCCGCCGTGGCCCTGGAGCCGGAGGGAAAGGTTCCGGAAGAGGGGCCGGAGCAGTTGGATCTCTTTACCGATTACGCAGAACTGGAAAAGCGGCGGGCGGAGGAAGAGGCGGCGGACAAGAGAGAGCGCAGCCTGCAGCGGACCACGCTGGTCATGCAGGAAAAGTACGGGAAAAACGCCCTGCTCAAGGGCATGAATTTTCTGGAGGGCGGCACAACCATCGAGCGAAACGGCCAGATCGGCGGTCACCGCTCCGGGGAGTAGGGGGGGAGCATGCAGACAAGGGAAGACGCAAGGGTCGTGTATGCAGACATCATCGACCGTCCTCACCACCGCTCCCGGACCTATGCGCCCATGTCCATGGGGGACCGGGCGGCTCAGTTTTCCGCTTACGACGCCCTGGCGGGTTACTTTGATATGATCGCCGAGGAGGAGCGCTGGACCGATGAGGAGATCGAGTGGGACGAGAGCGCACTGGCCGCTCTGGATAAGAAATATGCCCGGATCGCGGATCGGATCGAAGAGGGCCTTCATCCGCAGATCCGCTTTACCGTCTTTGTTCCCGACGAGCGCAAGAGCGGCGGGCGTTATGAGCAGGTGACGGACAGAGTCTATCAAATAGACGCGATCCATCGAAAGGTGATCCTGGAAAGCCGTTCCGGCCGAGGAGGGGGGCGCAAGGCCCTGAACATGGACCGGATCGTCGCCATACAGGGCGACGCGGTGGACGTGCTGGACACCACCTGAACCAAAAGGAAAATGCAGGAAAGCAAAAACTTTCCTGCATTTTTTTCGTGAGAAGAGGCAGATACCGGACCCTGCGGAAAGAACGATAGCTTTCCAACAAGGCTCAGGATTACTTCATGCCGTTCTCATAGGCCTCGATCATCTTGCGGACCATCTGGCCGCCGATGGAACCGGCCTGGCGGCTGGTGAGCTCGCCGTTGTAACCGTTCTTCAGATTGACGCCAACCTGGGAAGCGGCTTCCATCTTAAACTTGTCCATGGCCTCACGGGCGGCGGGGTTCACGAGACGGTTGCTGGAATTGGTAGACATGCGATTCATCTCCTTCAGATCGTTTTGGGTTTTTGCCCGTGCTTATCTTTTGCTTCTGCGGCGGCAATATTCCGGTAAAAAATGCAAATTGCGTCTTTACCTGCGGGCAAAAAAAGTGTAAAATAAACATTTGAGAGAACAATACAGGAGTGAAAGATATGGCCAGGCACTTTGCGCCTTCCAAGAAAAAGAAAGTGAAGCTTCCTTCTCTGCACGTCCCAACGCTGCCGAAGCTCATGGAACGGGACAGGAAAAGCCGGGATTCACGGCGCTTTGACCGGGAGTTTTCCGTTCGGGACATGTTTTTTGTGATCCTGGCGACGATCCTGTTCATGGTCGGGTTGATGCTGCAGCGCTCTCCGGCGATTTCGACGCTGCTCTTCGCTCTGGCGGCGGGACTTGCCCTGATCTCTCCTCTTTTCCGTGTGCTTCAGAGCATCTTCATCCGCAAGATGCCGGACGAAGATATGCTGGTGATCCTGGCGGTCGTGCTGGCCTTCTGCATCGGCGAAGGGATGGCCGCCACCATTGCCGCGATCCTCTATCATCTGATGCAGATCCTGGAGGGCTATATCCAGAATCGGGGCGACGCGGCCCTGGATCTGGTAAGAGACAGGCTGCCGGACAAGGCCATGCTCGTGATCGGCGGGGAGACTCACGAGGTCATGCCTGAGACGGTCGATCCCGGGCAGATCATTCGGGTCCTCCCGGGCGAAACCCTGCCGCTGGACGGGAAGATCGTCTCCGGCGTGACGGAGCTGGATCAGTCCGCTCTCACCGGCAACAGCAACGGCCGCCGCTGCGGCGTGGGGGACGAGGTGTTTTCCGGCAGCGTCAACCGGGGCGACGTCATTGATGTGGAGGTCAGCCGTCCGTTTTCGGATGGGGCCTTTGCTTACCTGCTGCGAAATGTGGAGGAGTCTTCCCGTTATGAGACGACGCCGGAGCGGCTGACAAAAAAGATCTCCGTGTGGCTGGCTCCCTGTCTTGCGGGTTTGGCCCTGATGATCATACTGATCCCTTCTCTGATCACCGGAAACTGGGCCCGGTATCTCCGCATCGGCGTGCTCTTTCTGCTGCTTTCCTCTCCCAGCTCTCTTGTCATTTCCATCTCCACGGCGTGCTCCGGCGCTGAGTTGAGCGCGATCCTCCATGGGATCCTCAGCAAAGGCCACGATTGCTTTGAGATCCTTTCGCAGGTAAAGACCATGGTTTTCGGAAAGACGGGCACCATCACCGAGGGCTATTTTGAAATCACCGAGGTCTATGCCAACGGCATTTCCAAGGAGGACCTGGTGGATGTGGCCGCTGCGGCGGAGAGCTTTTCCAACCATCCCATTGCACAGCTTCTGAAGGCGGCGGCGAACTGGAATCCCCAGATCGGCGAAAATGTGATGAAGGTGGAGGAGATCCCCGGGCGCGGCGTCAGCGCATTCCTCGAAGGAAGGCACGTCTATGTGGGCAACGCCTCTCTGATGCAGGATCACGGGATCCGATACAAGGTCCCATCTCATTCCGGCGCCGCGGTCCATGTGGCTGTGGAGAACCGATATTGGGGCCATATCCTGGTGAGCGACAAGACCAGGGAGGGCGCTTTTGACGCATTGGAGGCACTGAGAAGCGAAGGAGTGAAGCAGCTGGTAATGCTGACGGGAGACGTGATGTCCGCTTCCCGACCCCTGGCTTCCTCGCTTGGCTTTGATCTCATGCGTACTGAATTGGGCCCCAAGGAGAAGGTTTCCGCCATCCAGTACCTTATCTCCGGACAGGGCAGGGGCTGCAGCGTCGGCTTTGTTGGCGACGGGATCAACGACGCCCCCATGCTGCAGGCGGCAGACGTTGGCATCACCATCAACGCGCTGCAGGCTTGGCGGGAAGCGGAGGACGCGGATATCCTGCTGATGGATTCCAAGATCGAGCTTTTGCCCATGGCCATGCGCATATCCAGGGTCCTTCGGCGGATCATTTGGGAAAACTTCGGTTTGCTGGCGGCTTCCAAGCTGGTGCTTTTGCTTTTGGGCCTCTTCGGCGTGGTTTCCATTCCTGCGGCTGCCGCCCTGAGTACCTTCTTTTCGGCTGTGGCTCTCCTCAACAGTTTTCGCGCCTTTGGCCTGGAATAGACGGGAGGACCTGCTTTGAACACGTATGATTTTGATCAAACTGTTTTTCACCCGGACAGTTCTTATTGCTTTGTGAAATTCTGCCTTCGGCACTATCCCAGGGCTGTCCTTAAGGCGCTGCCCGGCTCCGCCTTCTCGGGACTGCGGCTGCTGGCCGGGAAGGCCGACACGAAAGAGCTGAAAGAGCAGCTGTTTTCCTTCCTCCCCTGGATCGACGATGTACAGCGGGTGGTGGAGGAGTTCTGGGACGCGCATCGATCAAACCTGGACCCCTGGTATCTGGAGAGAAAGCGGGAGGACGATGTGATCATCTCCGCCTCTCCCGAGTTTCTGCTGCGTCCCATCTGCGAGGAATTGGGAGTCTCTCTCATTGCCACGCGGATGGATCCTTCCTCGGGCAGGATCCGGGGCCTGAACTGCCACGACGAGGAAAAAGTAAGACGCTTTCGGCAGGCATACCCCGGCGTCGTTCCCGAAAGCTTTTACTCCGATTCGCTTGCGGATACGCCGATGGCGGCCTTCGCCTCCAAGGCCTATTGGGTGAAGGACGGCAAGGCGATCCTCTGGCCGTTTCCCTGAAAATGAATAAGGAAAAGACACGGCTTCCCGTTCCGGGAGCCGTGTCTTTTCCTTATAAGCCAAGAGATAGTTATTTGAAATCCGGGAGAAAAGTATCCCTGATGCCCATCGCTTTCAGGCGGGCTTTGATCTTGCCATAGTCCTTGTTGTAGAGAATGGTCCTCAGCTCGTCGTCAGGGACAAAACGATGATAGGCGGAAGCGAACAAATCAAAGCTGTCCTTATTCGAAGGCTTTGTCCGCAGGATTACGAAAATCAACGCGCCCACGGCACCGACGGCGAAGGAAATGATCAGATAGAGCGGGCAGAAATAGATCACGACAAAGAGCAGCGCACCGCCGACAAGAAGCGTAACGATGTTCGAAATCCTTGTATAGCGGACCGCACCGATGCCGATCAGATCAGTCTGCAGGCTGCGCATTCTTTTGATAACAGGATAGGCGACCAATATATTGAAGATGAACTGGCGCATAAAAAGATAAGCCCACAGAAAGCCGCCTAAAACAATAGCTCCGGCAAACATGATCTTCAGTTCCATCTTGAGCATCCCTCCAGTATTGTTTTTCTTGCTGTATTCTATCACAGTCGGGTGCGACTTTCAAGAATAATTCCCGGAGCGGAGCATAGATTGACAGCAGGATGTGATGAACATGGACAAACGTCGTTTGGCACTGGAACTGTTGCCTGCCGCATGGCGGGCGGATGCGGAGCGATCCGAATGGGACAAGGCGGAGGAGATCCGGCTGCGTCTTGGCAAAGCGCCAAGTCTGCTGGCGGAAGGAAAGGAGCGCGAGTTTCGGCAGGAGGAGGTCAGAGAGGAGGATCTCCAGAAGATCCTGGAAAAGGCGACCTGTGCCTCCATGCACGCTGCCGCGCCGTCATTGGCAGAAGGCTTTGTGGACTACAGAGGTCTTCGCGTAGGCGTTTGCGGTGCGGCAGTTTCAAGAGAGGGCAGGATCTCTGCCTTTCGCAGTATTACTTCTCTGGCTGTCAGGATCCCCCGGGAATGCCGTGGGATCTGTGACGAGGCGATCTGCCGCCTGCTCCGCGAGGGCTTTCGGAATACACTGATCGTCGGACCGCCGGGAGCAGGTAAGACAACGGTGCTGCGGGAAATGATCCGTCGCCTGTCCGACAGCGGACTGCGGATTGGCGTCGCTGACGAACGGAATGAACTTGCATCGCTCTCCGCAGGAGGTCCGGCGTTTGATCTGGGCCGCTGCAGCGACGTGATCTGCGGGCTGCCAAAGGCAGATGCGGCGATGATGCTGCTGAGAGCAATGAATCCACAGATCCTGGCCATGGACGAAATCAGCGCTGTCAGGGATACGGAAGCTTTGCGCAGGGTATCAGGCTGCGGCGTTGGTCTCCTGGCCAGCATTCACGGAGCGGATTCGGAAGAACTGCGCAGGTTGAGCAATTGCAGAGAATTGCTCAACCAAGGCTTTTTCACCTGGCTTCTCAGCGTGCGGCAGAACCGGGAGGAACGTGTCTATTCCCTGGAGCGCTGCCGGACATGAAGTGGATTGGTGCGTTTTTGGTAATGGCAGCTTCCTTGTGCTTCAGCAAGGAATACTGTAAAGAAGGAAGGCGCCAAATGAAGCTTCTGCGGGATCTGTTGGAGTGCTTGGAGCTGCTGCAGGGAGAATTGGAGCTGCGGGCGGCTCCCATTCCGGAGTTGCTGCAGGCCTTGGCGGAAAAGAGCTCCGGAGAAACGGCGTGCTTCCTCCGCCGGGTCTGCGGCAGTATGGAACGTCTTGGAGAGGAGCGGTTTTCCGGGATTTGGTCAAAAGAGGCCGAAGCTTGCCTGACTTCCATCGGGCAGGAGGAGAAGGACGAACTCGTGCGTTTGGGTGGGGTCCTGGGAAGCTTGGATCTGGAGGCCCAGCTGCGTGCGCTGCGCTTCTGCAGCGGTTTTCTCAGGGAAAAGCTGGAGGAGCAAATCCGCGCCTATCCTGTCAGACGACGGCTCACGCTGGGTCTGAGCGTCTGCGCTGCCTCGCTTGCGATTGTATTGATCTTTTAAGGCAGCTGCCATTTTATTGAGAGGAATCCATGGATGTTGACCTGATTTTTAAGACCGCTGCCGTCGGGATCCTCGTGGCGGTGCTGAATATCCTGCTGCAGAAATCCGGGAGGGACGAGCAGGCGCTCATGACCACGATTGTCGCGTTGGTTGTGGTTTTGATGATCGTAGTGCAAAAGATCAGCGAGCTTTTCTCTCTGATCAAGTCGCTGTTTTCTCTGTGAGCATGGACATACTGCTGAAAATCGGGGGAGCGTCGATCCTGGCGGCCTTGGTCTGCCTGCTGCTGAGACGCAGCAATCCGGAGGGCGCGCTTCTTTTGGCCGGCGTAACAGGACTTGCGGTCATGCTCGCTTCGCTCGGTATCCTGGACAGGCTTCGTGATCTTCATTCCGCCGTATCAAAGCTGCTTGGCGCAGACGGAGAGACGCTGGTCTCACCGATCTTGAAAAGCCTTGCAATCTGCCTCATCACGCGTTTTACCGCAGAATTCTGCAAAGACGCCTCCCAACACAGCGTTGCGGCGGCTGTGGAGATGGCCGGAAGTGCCTGCTGCTTGAGCGCGGTAATGCCGCTTCTTGTGAGTGTACTGAAGATCCTGGGAGGGCTGATTTGAAAAAGCTGCTGTGCCTTATGCTGATGTTGCCCCTGTTTTCTGTCACGTGTTTTGCCGAATCTGTCACCGAGGAGACGGCGGAGCAAACGGGGGCTTATCATGTTCAGGACGGGCTTTCGACGGAGGAATTGGAGATCAGCGGGGAGCTTCGGCTGGACGGAGCTTATGACGCAAAGGGTGCTTTGGAACGAGGCTGGAATCGTCTGATCGAAAAGTTTCGGGAAACGCTTCGAGCGGAAATGGGTTTCGGCGGCAAGTTTCTGGTGATTGCCGTCTGCTGCGGACTCTCCGGTTCGCTCAGCCCGGAGGGCAGGATCCCTCGCTGGTTCGAAATCGGCGCCTGCTGCGCTGCTTCCTGCTTGCTTGCGGCTCATGTTGGCGGGATCTTTTATCAGGCCGAAGAGACGCTGGCACACCTCCATGATTACGCAAAGGCCGCGTTTCCCGCCTTTTTCACCAGCCTGGCCGCCAGCGGCGCCACCGCCTCCGCCTCCGTCCGCTATGCCTCGGTTGTGTTTGCCTCCGACCTTTTTATGAGTGCGGCACAGCGGCTGATCCTTCCGTTGATTCAGGCCCATCTATGCCTGTCGATCTGCGCTGCGGTTTTTGATCATGCGCTGCTGCGAAGCGTCTGCAAGATAACAAAAGCATGCGCGGTAGGATCCATGAGCATCCTTTGTTCCGTTTTCTGTGCTTACATAGGCCTTTCCGGCGTTATCACCGGCAGCGCAGACGCTGCAGCGGTGAAAACGGTCAAGAGCGTGATCTCCGCCGCGCTGCCTGTGGTTGGAAGCATTTTGTCCAATTCCGCCTCCGGGATACTGGCCGCGGCAGGGATGATCAAGAACACGGCAGGCGTCTTCTGCCTGATTGCCGTCTGTGCGATCTGTATCGCGCCCTTTGCGTGTCTGTCCGTGAAATATCTTGTTTATAAGGCTTCGGCCTTGCTTTCTTCCCTTTCCGGGAGCGAGCGATATGTGCAGCTGATTTCTTCCATGGGGGCTGTGTACGGGATGCTCCTCGGCTTGATCGGCAGTTTCGGTTTTATGTTGTTTTTCAGCTTTCTCTCAGGAATTCGGGCGATGAATCTGGTATGAAAGAATGGATTCGGACCCTCTGCGTCCTTTCCGTTCTCTGCGGCGCAGCGCAGAGCCTTTGCCCGGAGGGGAGCGGGAAACGGGCGATGGCTTTTGTGTGTTCTGTTGTGATCCTGGCTGGCGCGATGAAGAGCGTGATGGAACTGGATTGGGACGCTTATGCCGTGGAGATGGGGCAGCTCCGACTCTGGGAGGAGGAATTTTCGGAACAGAGCGAGGAGAAGCTCCGCTCATTGGACAGGACAGTCATAGAAAAGGAGTACGGCGCATATATCTTGGACATGGCGCAAAGAAAAGGATTTCCTCTTCGGTCAGCCAGGGTCCAGGCTCAGTGGAGCCTGGAGGGGCTGTGGATCCCGTATGCGGCCGAACTGAACGGAACTCTCCGCGCGGAGGATCAGGCGCTCATGTCAGGCTGGATCGAATCGGACCTGGGAATTCCGCAGAGTCGGCAGGATTGGAGACAGGATGGAGGATAAACAGGCAAGACAGAGCTTGTTGGAAAAATACAGGGTCCCGGCTCTGATTCTGGTTTTGGGACTGATGCTCATGCTTTTGCCTGGCTTTTCCGGAAAGAAGACCGAGTTGGACAGCCCCGAGCTCAAACTGCAGGAGCTTCTCTCTCACACCCGGGGAGTAGGAGAGAACAGAGTGCTCATCTCCGACAACGGCGTTGTAGTGGTCTGCGCCGGAGCGGAAGATCCCCGCGTCCGACTGGATATGATTCGGGCTATTGTATCATATACTGGCTTCGGATCGGATAAGATCACTGTGCTGACAATGGCAGATCAAAGTTAGGGAGGAACGGATCGGATGAAGAACAGGAAACGCAATATCACCATGATCGCCGTGCTGTTGTTCGTGTGCGCGGCGGTGTCTCTGAATTGGTCGTACAACCAGAGGTGGGGAAAGCCGGATGCGGAGATGGTGCAGGCCATGGACGAGGCCCGCAGCGCTGCCGATGCGGCCTATGCCGAGACGATCGCGACAGGTGCCACGGCGTACTTCGCCGAAGCGAGACTCACAAGACAGACGTCCCGGGATGAGGCTCTTGCGCTGCTGCAGACCGCAGCATCCTCGGAGTCGGCGTCACAGGAGACGATTGACAGCGCCATGAACGCCATCAGCTCCATGGCCACTAGTTCCATGAAGGAATCGCAGGTGGAGAATCTTCTCATTGCAAAGGGCTTTACCGACTGCGTCGTTTACATGGGCGGCGGCGGGATCACGGTGGCGGTCCCTGCCCCCTCGGAAGGTCTGAGCGAAGAGGCTGTGGCCCGCATTACGGACATCGTCTGCAGAGAGACGGAGTACGAGGCGGCTCAGCTCAGCATCATCGAAGTGCGCGGATAACAGGAATAGCAAGGATGCAGATATCCTCATGGGAATCTCTTCGAAATACTCCTAACAGAAAAACCCGGCCTGTGGCCGGGTTTTTCTGTTAGCATAAAGAGAATTGAGAATTGCCACTTCCTTTTTCCTGTTATTTATGGTAAAATACTCTGAAATCATCTGAGTAAATGAAGCTGTAGCGTGACAAAACCTTGAATATCTCGCAGTGAACAGCTTTTTCAGGAGGAACTATCATGGGTGAAAACTATATTATTTGCCGGGAAGAAAACGGCAGCATCAACATCTCCGAGGACGTGATCGC
>JAEEGL013599228.1_pt1 | contig 11156 bp, 9 predicted proteins | sample 9134231 | NCBI WGS metagenome assembly JAEEGL01 (sample SAMN16246548, study PRJNA631951) | gut metagenome | biome: gut microbiome; feature: rumen; material: fiber-attached | host: Bos | place: Iran: Karaj | collected 2018-10
AGACCAATCGTTCCCGAAAAACATACGCTGGCGGAGGCTGCTCAAGTTCATTCATTGATTTACAGACTGATTGGAGGATTGAATACAAGCATAAGGGAAAAAGTGAATTTCAAGTTTTGAACTTGTTAATCATTCTGTTAGAAAAATAGGAAAGAATGGCGTGTCGATTGACCGCCATTCTTTTTTATTTGCAATTGTTTTATAACAAACGGAAGCGCATGCATTCAAATTGCAAACAAATGAAATTCAAGATTATACTAATAATAGCACTACTCTTATCGTCAGTGGCAAAAGCTCAGGACAACGGCATTGTCGTTTATAGTGCCGAAGAATTACAATGGGCTGATTCTGTGCTAAATACGCTAACAACACGGCAAAAGATAGCACAGTTGATAATGCTGGCGGTTTATTCAAATAAAGACGAAAAATACAACAAGGAGACAGTTGAACTATTTAATAATCTGCAACTTGGCGGAATAATATTCATGCAAGGCGGCCCTGTGCGGCAGGCTTTGCTATGCAACCGCATTCAGGCCGGATTGCAGATTCCCGCCTTAGTGTCGATTGATGCCGAACATGGTCTTGCCATGCGGCTCGACAGCACTATCTACTACCCTCGCGCAATGGCGCTCGGAGCCATAAACGACACAAAAAAGATTCAAGACATGGGTGTGGAAATTGGCCGCCAATGCCGACGACTAGGCATTCATGTCAATTTTGCTCCAGTACTCGATGTCAATGTCGAACCGAAAAACCCGGTCATCAACATACGCTCGTTTGGCGAAGACAAAAACCGCGTGGTTGAATGCGGGACTGCATACGCTACAGGCTTGCAGATGAGCCGCGTACTAGCCGTTGGAAAGCATTTTCCGGGGCATGGTGACACCCATGTTGACTCACACCTTGCGCTCCCGTTGGTCAATCACGACATTAAACGACTGAACGACATCGAGTTATACCCGTTCCGCAAAACCACAAACATTATGGGAGGAATGCTTGTGGCGCACTTGGCTGTGCCTGCCCTTGAACCTAACGTCACACTGCCCACAACTTTATCAAAACGGATTGTTGACTCTTTGTTAATCAACAAATTAGGTTACAAAGGACTGATTTTCACCGATGCTTTGAATATGCGCGGTGTGGCAGACGCATTTGAGCCAGGCGAATTGGAAGTCAGAGCTTTCATGGCTGGAAATGATATTCTGCTGTTCCCTAAAAATCCAGAGCTGGCAATCAACAAGATAGAACAAGCCATTACCGACGGAAAGATAAACATTGACGAACTAAACACGCACTGCCTCAAAGTGCTGCGAACCAAAGCGTGGGCAGGCCTCAACCACTATCAGCCTATCGAAACCAAAAACCTGATAGCCGACCTGAACACCGCCTCTGCCGCCGACCTGCAAACAGAGCTGCACAGCCTGTCGCTGACAATGCTAAAAAATGATAACATCTTACCAATCAAGGATATAGGGAACAACAAAATACTATCGATAGCGATAGGTTTAAAACAGAAAAACATGTTCCAAAGAACGGCCATGCAATATGGCAAGATAGACACGCTTTGGCTTCCGGCCAAAGTCAGCAATATTGCTATAAATAAGGCTGTTGCGAAAGCTAGAAACTACAACACGGTGATAATTGCCACTATCGGCACCAACGATGTGCAATCGAAAAACTTCGGGCTGGTTCCAGAATCAGTCAAACTGATAGATACACTGGCCGCTGGCAACAATGTAATTTTAGCGCATTTGGGCAACCCATACGCTCTTGATAAATTACACAATTACAAGAAGTTGAAGGCCGCGCTTGTCGGTTACAAAGCATCGAACGAAATGCAAAAATCTGCTGCGCAAGCGATTTTCGGCGGATTGGAAGCCAAAGGGCACCTCCCCGTCTCGGTCAACAAGGATATTCAGCGCGGCACCGGCAAGAAAGCCAAAAAGGTTATCCGCCTCGACTACAACGAGAAAATGGTGAATGAGAAAAAAGAATACGATCTGATAGATTCCATTGTGAATCAGAGTATTAAAGACCATGTAATGCCTGGTTGCCAACTGCTTTTCGGACAGAACGGAAAGATTGTCTATAACAAAGCGTTCGGCTATCACACTTACGATAGCACAACACCTGTACAACTAACTGATTTATACGATATTGCATCGGTCACAAAAGTAGCAGCCACAACCACTGCACTTATGTGCCTATACGACAAGCACAAATTCAAACCCAAAGACGAACTGTCGAAATATGTGCCGATGCTGAAAAATAGCAACAAAGATGACTTGAAAATCAATCACATACTGGCGCATCAGGCTGGATTGAGAAATTGGATTCCGATTTACAAATGCACACTCGATGACAAAGGCAAACAAATAAAACCGGAAATTGTTTCGAAAGACTCGAGCGAACAATTCGCTATAAAGCTGACTGATAGTATGTTTCTGCGTTCTGACTATGTTGACACCGTCTATTCTCAAATTATAAAATCGCCGGTGACCATAAGGCCAAAATACAAGTACAGTGACCTTGGTTTCTATCTTTTCCCGTTGATGATTAGCAACTTAAGCGGTAAAAGTTTTGAAGACTACTGCACAGAAACCATCTTCCGTCCGCTGGGGATGAACAACACGTGTTTTCTACCGCTCAGCAAATTCAGTCGCGACCAGATAATACCATCGGAAGTTGACAACACATGGCGCCATGACACCGTCTGGGGATACGTGAACGACCAAGGAGCTGCAATGCTCGGCGGCATTTCGGGGCACGCAGGGCTATTCTCGAACGCCAACGACCTTGCAAAACTCTGCCAACTCTGGCTCAACAACGGCACCTACGGCAATGTTACGCTGTTCAGCAAAAAGACGATTCTGACGTTCACCAAAGCGCCTTTCCACGACAATGACAACCGCCGCGCACTCGGATTCGACAAGCCGCTCACCGAATATAACCCCGACGGTCCCACCTGCGAAGCCGCATCACAAGAAAGTTACGGCCATTTCGGCTTCACCGGCGCCTACATCTGGATTGACCCGACATACAACTGCTTCATGGTGTTTCTGACAAACCGTACATTCCCCACCTCAAGCAACAACAAACTATCGAAGCTGAACATCCGCACACAAATCCAAGAGCTTTTTTATCAAGCGATTATGAGCGATATTGAACAGTTGCCGCAACCCGAACCTAAGCGGAAAAGGTGGTTTGGAAGAAGAAAGTGATAAACATAAAAATATCAAATCCTCCGAAAATTCATTTGGAATACACAAAGCGAACTCTTATTTTTGGAATGATAATTAAAGCTACTAAAGAAAGAAGTTCGAACGGACTCAGCCGTGATGGTTCAGCCCGTTTTCTTTTTTTACACAGACAGAGGCTGATGCTAACAATGAAATATTGTCTTTGGAGCATTGCATAAAAAAAGCGCCTTTCGGCGCTTTTTCAGTTATGCTGCTTCAGTTATGCTGCTGATTTTTTGCTCTTTTCAACTTTTTTATAGCGTTGATGCATCTTTACAAATATCTCCTCCAACTCTCCTTTCATCTCTCTAATGGCTTCATCGCTGCCATTGTTCTTTTTAATCTTACGCAATTTCTTTTCGAGTTTACTTGCCTTCATCTGTGACTTGTGCAATTTGCGTTCAGCAATCTCCAACGATTCTTTGCTCCTCTGTTTGTCTTCTGCCGTTTTCATAACTCAAAAATTTAAAAGTTCAACAATAATTCAATGTCGGTTTCTAATAAATCCGACGTTTAAATATAATAATAAAAATTCAGAAATCACCAAAAAAATCGAAATAGTTTCAAAGGAAATTTACAGATGCTCATTAACTATTATTTTGTTATATTGCCACGTTTTAAGCACACATAAAATGAAATCGAAAAGAGTTATTGCATCAATACTATCCGCTTTATTCTTAATAAGCTCAGTTTCAACAGTATCGGCACAAAAAGTATCAGGCTATCTGGCTCTGCGGGGAACCGTAAAAGTGGAGCGAGAGAACTTCGCCATATCAAAAGTCAAGGTGTATGTCGACGGCTCGCTCGAAAAAATCTATGACGCCGACAAGACCGGCAAGTTCGCTTTCAATGTCGATTTGAACAAACAGGTTGTGCTAGAATTTGTCCGCCAGGGCTTCTACAGCAAGAAACTTGAGTTCAACACCAATGTCCAGGTGGAAGACGTAACCATATACAACTATAAGTTCAGCATCGAGCTGCTGCCCGAAGTCGACGGCTTCGACGCATCCATCTTCGACAGCCCTATCGGCAAAATAAAATTTGTTGACAAGGTTGGCGATTTCGACTACGACGCGGCATACACCACCGAGATGCAGAAACGCATCAAGGCTATGATGAAGGACTACGACCAGAAGCGAGCCGAGATGTACGACCGCCTTATTGAGCAGGCCGACAACCAATTCAGCCAGGCCAACTACGAGGAAGCCGTTGAACTGTACGAGAAGGCCAGCAGCATTGACCCTTACCAAACGTACCCCGAAGACCAGATTATGGCCATAAAACGAATACTGGCCAAGAACCAGAACAACGAAAAGAACTATCAGAAGAACATAGCCATTGCCGACAACGCATTCAACACGCAACAATACACCAACGCACAAATATATTATAAGCGCGCGCTCACCTATAAAGATGACCAATATCCTAAAAACCAGCTGTTTAAGATTGACGAGATATTGAGCGAGATGAACGAAGCCAACGCTGCGTTGCTGGCCAAAGAGAAAGCTTACCGCGATGCCATTGAGCAAGCTGACAAGAACTATCAGGCGAAAGCATACGAACAGGCTCTGACCAAATATGTCGAGGCGTCGGGGATAAAACCTGAGGAACAATATCCAAAAGACAAGATTGCCGAACTTGACGCTCTGATTGCCGCCAAAAACGCCGATGCCGCCAACAAAGAGGCTATTGAGAAAGCCTACCGCGACGCCGTTACGCAGGCCGACAATCTGTTCAACCAAAACAAACTGGCTGAGGCGCGCACCATGTATGTGAAAGCCAATGAAATAAAACCAGCTGAGGCCTACCCCGCCACCCGCATCAGTGCTATTGACAAGATGCTGGCAGCAAACAAAGCCAACGAGGATAAATACAACGGATTCATAACCGTGGCCGACAATTCGTTCAGCGGAAAAGACTACGCATCGGCTAAATCGAACTATCAGCAGGCGCTGACAATAAAACCGAACGAGGCTTATCCGAAGCAGAAAATAGCTGAGATTGACAACATTCTGGCTCAAACGGCCGCCAACAAGAACTCTTACAACGCCGCAATAGCCAAGGCCGACAAGTTGTTCAAATCGTCGAAATGGGAAGAAGCCAAAAGCAGCTATGAAGAGGCCTTGGCCATATTCCCCGATGAGCAATATCCGAAGGACCGCATAGCTGAGATTGACAGCAAGCTGCTAGCCCTGCGCAGTGCCGCCGAGAAAGAACAAGCCACAAGCAACGCATATAATGATTATGTGCGCCGCGCCGACAGCCTGCTGAGCCTAAAGAAATACGAGGACGCCAAATCGGCTTACAACCAGGCTCTTGCGATAAAAGCGAAAGAGTCGTACCCGAAGCAGAAAATTGCTGAGATAGACAAACTGCTTGACCAACAGAAAGCATTAGACGCCAAGTACTTGAACCTAATTTCGTATGCCGACGACCTGTTCAACTCAGAGAAATACAAAGACTCGCGCAACAGCTACACCAATGCTTCGGCTTTGAAACCCGACGAACAGTATCCAAAAGACCGCATTGCAGAGATAGACCGACTGCTGGCCGCACAAAAAATGGAAGCCGAGCAACAAGCTAAAAACGACGAACAGTACAAGAGCCTGATAAGTCAAGCCGACGAGCTGTACAAAGCCAAGAACTACGCTCAGGCCAAATCGAGCTACGAGCAGGCATCGACATTGAAACCGAATGAAATGTACCCGAAACAGCAAATTGTCGCCATTGACAACTTGCTCGCCAAAATGGCCGATGTTGAGCGGCAGTATGCACAAGCCATATCGAACGGCGACGGACTGTTCGCACAGAAAAAATACACCGAGGCTATCACAGCCTACAACCAGGCTTTGACGGTGAAACCCGATGAGAAGTATCCAAAAGACAAAATAGCAGAGGCTCAATCGATTATAGCAGCGGAGAATCAAAAGCAGCAGCAATACACCCAGCTGATAAGCCAGGCCGACAATCTGTTCAACCAGAAGAGCTACGCCGAGGCTAAACCCATCTATCAGCAGGCGCTTGGCATAATGCCGAACGAGACACACCCGCAAAGCCGCATCCAGCAAATTGATGTACTGCTTGCCGAGGCCGCCAAACTCAAAGCCGAACAGGAGAACCAACTACGCACCTACAAGGCGAAGATTGCCGAGGCCGACCGCGCCTTCAACGCGCATAACTACGACAAAGCCGTTGAGCTTTACAATGCCGCAAAGGCCGCCAAACCCGACGAAACCTACCCCGACCAGCAGCTTGCACAGATAAGCGCCAACATCAAGACAGAGCATGAGCAAGAGGCCAAAGCCAAAGTTGACGCCGACTACAAAAACGCTATAACTCAAGCTGATAACGCATTCAAGGCGAAAGACTATCCGTCGGCTATCGGTCTGTACAAATCGGCTTCGGCAATAAAACCTGAGGAGAAATATCCGAAAAGCCAGATTGAGCTTTGCGAGCAACGGTTGAAAGAGAACAAGGCTTTGGCCGACGCCGAGGCTGAGCGCAAGCGCAAAGAGGAATTAGCCGCAGCACAAGACTCGTATAACAAAAAGCAGTTTGATGCCGACGCGCAGATATCGCAACGTAACGAGAAGTTCCTCAACGACCTTGCAAAGCAGTATCCGGAAGGCATCACAACCGAGAATTACGACAAGCCGAACAAGAAGATTCGCCGCGTGATTGTGAACCGTGGCGGCATTGCGCATGAGTACATCGAGGCAAAATACTCATACGGAACATTCTACTTCAAAGACGGTCGAAACATATCGTCGCAGGCATTCTTTAAAGAAACTAAATAACACTTTATATTATGAAACGGACAAGTATCAGAATTACGGCTCTTTTGGCAATATCGCTAATAGCTACATCGTGCCAAAAACAAACAAAAAACATCGATGCGTTTACCAACAACGACTGGTATCTGGACACCACTCTTGTAATACACAACGATTCGGCGTTCTCGTACGCCAAGTATGACACTGTGCTTGAGCAATTTATGCAACCAACGCTGATTCCGTTGCGCCTAACCGACTCGACAATGATTCTGAGCCGATACAAACCAACTGGTTCCTACGACGCAAAAAACAACTTCCACATTGAACATTGCGAACTCGACACAGACACTGTGCGCTACGATATAAAATACATCAACAAACGGCCAAAGCTGATAATCTACGCAGAGCCGTTCCCGATGATTCTGTCGAGCAAGAAAAACATCGAAGTGGAGGAAACCAACAACTTCAAACCAATCAAATTCCTGATTTCGGACTTTACCATTGGCGACCAGATTGACCGCTCGCTGCTGAAGACCGTCGGTGTTTACAACTATCCCTCCTACTCAATCGAAGACTGCCAGTATGCCGACGTGAAGAATATCGGATTCAAAATCATCGGCTACAACCACATCTTCTCAATTGAGCGCAAAAAAATTGAAGACTACCAGATAAAAGAGATTATAAACGTGGTTACCGAGAAACTTGGCAGCACGCCAGAATACCGCCCGATGCGCCAATGGTCGGAAGACAGCAACTACGAGTTTGAGTTCTACCGCTGGGCAACCAACGGCGTCCGCATCGACCTGACACGCAGCAAATACATCGGTGATGACTCGTACAAGAAACTGCTTAACAACAACAACTGGAATCTGACCTACGACGATGTTGTTCAACAGGCTATCTTGATTGAGACATTCAAAAACGGAAAACCACGCTCATCTATCATCAACTAATGAAGAAACTGCTAACACTTGCTGTAACCGCTTGTTTGCTTGCGTCTTGCAGCAGCGACGAAAGTCCCGAATCGAACATCAACATGCTGGCGACAGGCAAATGGAACCTGAGCGGCATATTCATAAACCTGCCCGACGCTAACGGTAATGTTTCGTATACTAATGTATTTGACATTGCCGCTTGCCCCGAGTGTCTGAAAGATGACCAGATAGAGATTCTTGGAAACGGACAGTACGAAATTACACTTGGCGAAAATCTGTGCGAAAACAACACGCAGATATTCAAATTTCCGCACAAAGGCACCTGGCGCTTCACACAAAACGAAGACAGCATTATCCTGAATCCGGCACAAAACGATTCTATAATTATGAGCATCAACACTTTAAACGAAATAGAGCTGATGCTGTCATACACCGATACCATTCCACAACTGCTGGTTCCGAACGACACTTTGTTGCAAACTATTGGTATTCTGTATAAACACTAATGGTGCCACAAAAAAGATGAGACGATTTAACGCACTGGTACTCAAACTATTCGGTTGGACAGTGGTTGGCAACTTCCCCACCGACAAAAAATATGTGGTTATTTCGCTGCCTCACACAAGCATGTGGGATTTTGTATGGGGCAAGATAACCTTTGCAAGTGCGGGCGAACGGCCTGTGGTTTTCATCAAGAAAGAGATGTTTTTCTTTCCGTTAGGCCTGCTGCTCAAAGCGTTAGGCGCACGCCCTATCAATCGCAGCCACTCAGCCGGCATGGTTGAACAGGTTTTAGATTACTTCAACAAAAACGAGCGTTTCAGCGTCTGCATAACGCCCGAAGGCACCCGCAAACGCACAAACAAACTGAAACGTGGTTTCTATTTTATTGCAAAACAGGCAAATGTGCCTATCTATTTAGGATTTCTGAACTACAAGGACAAAACTGTCGGATTTGGCGAGCGCTTTATCCCGACAGGTGATATTGAGAAAGATATGGCTTACATTCACGAATATTATGTAAGAGTGAACCCTTCGGCCAAGCACCCCGAGAATTTCTCATTGGACAGCATCCGCCTATGACCGACCTGCTAAACATTGCATACGTCCAACCCGACATCAAATGGCATAACATCGACGGCAACATAGCCTTGTACAGTCAAATGCTGGCCAATGTCAGCAATGCCGACCTTATTGTGCTGCCCGAAATGTTCGCAACCGGTTTCACAAACCAGATTGAAGGCACAGCGCAACCAATGGACGGCTCTGCCGTGAAATGGATGCAACAGACAGCCGCCGATAAAAACGCCGCTCTGATGGGCAGCCTGCTCATTGCCGACGGCAGGCTATACTACAACCGAATGCTCATAGCATATCCCGACGGCCGCCTCGACTGGTACGACAAGCGGCACCTGTTCCGCATGGGATTTGAAAATGATAGCATGACTCCCGGTTCCCAGATAAAGATTTTTGAATACCGAGGCTGGTACATCCGCCCTATTGTCTGCTACGACCTGCGCTTTCCCGTATGGCTGCGCAACACCGGCAACAGCTACGACCTGCTTGTATGCGTTGCCAACTGGCCGACAGCGCGCCACAATGTTTTTGAGCCACTGCTACGCGCCCGCTCCATTGAGAATCAGTGCTATACTGTGGGCGTGAACCGCGTTGGCACCGACGGGCTTGGCATAGATTATTCTGGCGGAAGTGCCGTAATTGACATATACGGCGGCGTGATGAGCCAACTGTCCGAAGGACAAACCGGCATTGGACAAGCCTCCATCTCGCTCAGCAAACTAAACGCCTTCCGCGAGAAATTCCCTACTATTCTTGATGCTGATGAGTTTGTGATAAAATAACGCTGACGCAAAACACTGACGCAAACGAAAACAAAAAACGTAACAATCGGGAATTACGTAGTTAGACTCAAAAGATTGATTGTTAAAGATTTTCCGTGCTATTAAAAGCGCCATATGTGCAAAAAATATAAATCCGCAGACAACCCAAAAGAAAAGGCCACCTGCGGATTATTTTGTTGGCTTATTTTCTCACAGCCACACCTTAACATTTTATTGTCCAAATATCTATTAAACAGTAGATAAGATATAAGTCAGCGTTAGTGTTAAGTTTTATCCAACCTCAACATCAATCTGATTGGCCTGGACAAGGCAGAGTGTGCGCATTGTGGTGCCGGTAAGGTGTTTTTCGATTTCGGCTTGGCCATCCGGGCTTTGCAGAAAAGCGCAAATCGACTCGCTGGAGGCCGATTTCGGATGAATTCCAAAATAAACTGACACCGATTTGAACGCTACCTCGCGCAGATTATCCTCCGTCACAACCAGCACTTTTTTACCCGAGCGGTGCAGTGCCACATCGCCTATCTGCGGTTGCACTGTTTTGCTTATGCAGTATAAATCAGCTATTTCTGATAATTTCTTTGTTGCCATAACGATTGTTTTTTACAACAAATCCTCCTGATCGTCAATTTCCACATTCATCATCTTACGCAAGTTAATCAAAGCGTAGCGCATGCGCCCCAAGGCCGTGTTGATGCTTACCCCCGTAAGGTCGGCTATCTCTTTGAAACTCATATCATAAACATATCGGTATTTGACAACGGCGCATTGCTCGGCAGGCAGATTCTCTATGCACTTGCGCAAATCGGAATGACGTTGCTGCTGCTCGTAATCATCCTCGACATTTATGTCGAAAATACCTATGGTGTTGAAAATGTTCTTCTCCTCGTCGTCGCCCGACACTGTAGGCAGATGCTTGCTGCGGCGGTAATAGTCGATAATCAGGTTGTGGGCTATGCGCATAACCCAAGGGCCGAAACGCCCGTCGTCTTTATAACTGCCGCTGTCGAGCGAGCGGACAACCTTAACAAAAGTATCCTGGAAAATGTCTTCGGCCAGCTCGCGGTTCTTGACAACCATAACAATATATGAGAACACGCGGTTCTTATAACGATTAATAAGCTCTTCAAGACATTGGAATTCTCCGCTAATGTACTGCTTAACCAATTCACAATCGGTCCGATTATGAAGTTCCATAACTACCTCCTTTTTAAGTTTTTAGAGTAATTATTTGTCGATAAGCGTTCCTCCTATTTAATTAGCGTTTTTAGTTTTGATGATGGCAAATATAGGAATTTTAGATATGCCACAGCAACATTAACATATTTTTAACTTTTGCTTTTTACCAACAGC
>JAEEGL014492360.1_pt1 | contig 11156 bp, 8 predicted proteins | sample 9134231 | NCBI WGS metagenome assembly JAEEGL01 (sample SAMN16246548, study PRJNA631951) | gut metagenome | biome: gut microbiome; feature: rumen; material: fiber-attached | host: Bos | place: Iran: Karaj | collected 2018-10
AAGATCGCGTTCGCGATCGTGCCCGTGGACTTGCCGTAGCGCAGTTCCAGGTATTCCGGGACGGTGGTCACGCCGCTCTTCAGGAACTTCGGAAGGAAGAACCATGCCATGGCAACGAGGGAGACCACGGCGACCACTTCCCACGCCATCACGCAGAGGCCCTGGCGGAACGCGGAACCGTTCAGGCCGACCATCTGTTCGGTGGAGAGGTTGGTGAGCAGCAGGGACGCCGCGATCAGGGGATACGTGAGGCTGCGGCCGGCGAGGAAGAAGCCGGTGTTCGAGCCAACGTCTTGTTTTCGCACGATGAACCAGGTGAGGGCACCGGCGAAGGCGAGGAACAGGATGAACGAGACAATCGTCATTTCTTGTGCTCCGGGTTTGTGTTTTTATATTTAGGTTAGGGATTTCGATGGGCTAATATATCATGCGTGCGAAGAGAAATCAAGAGAGAAGAAAACATTTTTCGGCTTTTTTCAGCTTTCCTCGCGCTTTTAACGTTAAAAAACGTGAAAACGACGGTTTCCCGGTCGGATGGAAGCGGTATTATGCAAAGGGGCTGCTGCAAAACCTCATCGGTCGGCAACCAATGTTTTTAGAAGGAGGTCCTCCGGTTTTGAAGCCGGTTCCGAAGAGACAGATCAGAAGCTGTAATCCGGAAGATCATTCGGAGACTTGCAGAAATCCTTGATGGCCTTATTCTCATACCATTTCATAGAGCGATTGCCGTCTGCAATGCCGACAGAACCATCGCCCCGGACAAAGCGAAAGCGACCGGAAGAGGCGTGGTTGTCCGCGCCATCGGCGGCGACCGGAAACAAGGTGGCTTCTTCCTCCACGAGTCCGTCGCACCACTGATAGCTGACATGGCCGGAGAGAGACTGGCCCCGTATAGCAGCAGAGACTTTTTTGTTGCAGGGACAGATGAGAACTTTCGGGTCTTTCAGAAGATCGGCGTCAAAGAGGAGCGTAAAGGCTTTGCAGCTGTCCGCGCCAAGCCATTTGCCGCCATCAACAGCCCTCTCATATACATAGATTTTACCATTCGTACCCGTCCTTGAAACAGTCTCCGTTCTGTAACTTCTGACGGTCGGATACCAGCCGTCATAGCTCATGGCATATTGGAAGAAGGCTTTGCCGATTTGGGAAAGGTGGCTGGTGCAGTTGATCTCTCTTTCATGTTCCCTGAGCGTGATGATCGTGGGAAGAAACATCAAGCAAAAAGCGACAACAACTCCTACGAGCACAACGAGAAGCTCAGCCAAAGTGAAGCGTCTGACTTGTTTTTTCATGATCGGTTTCCCGTGTTTAGGGAAAGGGACTGCCGCATCCCGCAAAGGTTTTGCGGCAGTCCCCGGATTGCGCTTTTTCGGAACGCGGAAACCTTACTTGATCTCGACGATCTCGATACCCGCCATGCGGGCGAAGTCTTCCATGTATTCCGTGGTGAGGGACGGCGCGTTCACGCTGTGGTGGGCTCCGCCGGCTTCGATCCAGCGGCGCGCGCCTTCGTGCAGGTTCGGCTTCGGGATCCAGACCGTGCTGGCGACCGGGAGCTTGGCGAGCTTCTTGTCGGGCTTGACGATCTCGAGCTCGTTCACGATCAGGCGGAAGTGATCGCCGAGGTCGATGACGGTGGCGTTGATCGCCGGGCCGGGCTTCGTGGTGAAGACGAGGCGGGCGGGGTCGGCCTTGCCGCCGATTCCGAGCGGATGGACTTCGAGAGAGGGCTTGCCGGCCGCGATGGACGGGCAGACTTCGAGCATGTGCGCGCCGAGGACGCGTTCACGGCCCTTTTCGAAGTGGTAGGTGTAGTCTTCCATGAAGCTGACGCCGCCGGGGAGGCCGGCCGCCATGACTTTCGCGGTGCGGAGGAACGCGGCGGTCTTCCAGTCGCCTTCCGCGCCGAAGCCGTAGCCTTCTTCCATGAGGCGCTGGCAGGCGAGGCCGGGGAGCTGGTCGAGGCCGTAGAGGTTCTCGAACGTGGTGGTGAACGCGGTAAATCCGCCGTCTTCGAGGAAGGCGCGGAGACCGATTTCCTGCTTGGCGGCGGCGAGGAAGGACTTCTTCTCGGCGGCGCCTTTCTTCGGCACGGTGTAGAGGTCGAAATACTTCTTGACGAGTTTTTCGGCTTCCTTGTCGGTGACGGCGTCGATGAACTTCAGGACGTCCGGCACGGCATAGCCGTTGCAGGAGTAGCCGAACTGGATCTGGGCGGAGACCTTGTTGCCTTCGGTCACGGCCACTTCGCGCATATTGTCGCCGATGCGGGCGACCTTCATGGTCTGGGAGTCGGCCCATGCGGCGGCCACGCGCGCCCACACGCCGATCTCATGCTGGACGACGGGGTCGGCGTAGTAGCCGTTGACGACCTTGCGGTTCAGGCCGAGGCGGGTGCAGATGAAGCCGAACTCGCGGTCGCCGTGCGCGGCCTGGTTCAGGTTCATGAAGTCCATGTCAATCGTGGTCCACGGAATGTCGCGGTTGCCCTGGGTGTTCAGGTGGAGCATGGGCTTGTTGAGGATCTTGAGGCCGTTGATCCACATCTTGGCGGGGGAGAAGGTGTGCATCCAGCAGATGACGCCGATGCACGTCCTGTCGGCGTTCGCTTCCTGAATGGCGGCGACGACTTCCTCGTTGAGCTTCACGGTGGGAACCCACTCGATCTTGATGGGGATCTCTTTGGAAGCGTTCAGCGCCTTGACGACTTTTTTCGCGTTGTCGGCGACCTGCTTCAGGGTTTCCGGACCGTAGAGGTGCTGGCTGCCGGTGATGAACCGGATCGTGTACTTGGAGAAATCAATTTTGGCCATAATAGGCATCCTTTCCGTGTTTACGGTTGTAATGTTTCTGGATCAGAGAATCTTTCAGACGCGGGACCTTGGGGTTCACGAGCTCCGTGATGTACGCCATCTTGCAGAGTTCTTCGAGGACGCGGGCGTGATAGACGGCCTTTGCGGCAGTCGCGCCCCAGGTGAAGGGACCGTGGCCGGCGACGAGCGCCATGGGGATTTCGGAGGCTTTCAGCTTGTGCTTCTTGAAGCAGTCGATGATCTGAAGGCCGGTCTCAGTCTCGTAGTCGTTGCGGATACGGTCGTCGGCCATGAATTCCGTGCAGGGGATGTCGGCGGCGAGGTGGTCCGCATGGGTCGTGCCGTACAGGGGCACGGCGCGGGCGGCCTGCGCCCAGGCCACGGCGAACGTGGAGTGGGTGTGGACGATGCCGCCGACGGACGGGAACGCCTTGTACAGTTCGACGTGGGTGTTGGTGTCGCTGGAGGGACGGAGCTTGCCGTCGACGATCCTGCCGTCGAGGCCGACGATCACGATGTCTTCTGGCGTGAGCTTGTCGTAGTCGACGCCGGAGGGCTTGATGGCGAAAACGCCTTTCTTGCGGTCGATGCAGCTGACGTTGCCGAACGTGTAGATGACGAGGCCGAGCTTCGGGAGCTCCATGTTGGCCTCATAGCACTCTTTGCGAAGGGATGCGAATTTCATGGATCAGAGTCCTTCCTTCTCCATCGAGCGGCCGAAACGGAGGTAACGCTGATAGAGTTCTTCGTACAGCTGGACGACTTCCTTGTTCGGCGTGTATTCCGCGTCGAATCCGGCGCCCATCTTCTCCATGGCGTCTTCCACGCGGGCGTAGTGTCCGGCGGCGACCGCGCCGAACATGGCGCTGCCGAGCGCGCAGGTCTGGTCGCAGGCGGCGATCTTGATCGGGAGGTTGAAGACGTCGGCGCACATCTGCATGATGAACGGGGACTTGCGGCTGATGCCGCCGGTCATGATGACGTTGCGGATCGGAATGCTCTGCGCCTTGAAGTGGTCGATGATGGCGCGTGCGCCGTAGACGGTGCTTTCGGCGAGGGCTCGGTAGACCATCGGGGCGGTCGTGCCGAGGTTGAGGCCGCAGATCGCGCCGGTGAGCTTCTGGTTGGCGTTCGGGGTGCGGCGGCCGTTGAACCAGTCGAGCGCGAGGACGCCGGTGGTGCCGACCGGGATGGTGGCGGCTTCCTTCTCAAGCACGGCGATCTTGATGTCGCCGGCATAGGAGAGGAGGCGCTTGAACCAGGCGTAGACGTCGCCGAACGCGGACTGGCCGGCTTCGAGGCCGATCATGCCGGGGATCACGGAGCCGTCCACCTGGCCGCAGATGCCGGGGATGCAGCTGTTGACCTGGGGCGCCACGAGGATGTCGCAGGTGCTGGTGCCGCAGACCTTGACCAGATCATAGGCGTGGATCTGTGCGCCGACCGCGCCGAAGTGGCAGTCGAACGCGCCCGCGGCGACCACGACGTTCGTGGTGAGGCCGAGGCGGTCCGCCCACTTCTGGGAGAGCTTGCCCGCGGGCTTGTCGCCGGTCACGGTGTCCTTGAACAGGCGGTCGCGGAGGCCGGCGAGCATGGGATCGAGTCCGGCGAAGAATTCCTCAGGCGGAAGTCCGCCCCAGCTCTCATGCCACATGGCCTTGTGTCCGGCGGCGCAGCGGCTGCGCGCCATCTTGAGCGGGTCGATGTTGCCGGTGAGCTCGGCCGGGATCCAGTCGCAGTGCTCCACCCAGCTGAACGCCGCCTTGCGGACGGATTCGCTCATGCGGAGGGTGTGCAGGATCTTCGCGAAGAACCATTCGCTGGAGTAGATGCCGCCCTCGTACATGGTGTAGTCGGTGCCGCCGTGCGATTTGGCGTAGGCGTTGATCTCGTCCGCCTCGAAAATGGCGGTATGGTCCTTCCAGAGGATGAACATGGCGTTCGGGTCGTCGGCGAACTCCGGCAGCATGGACAGCGGAATGCCTTCCTTGTTCACGGCGCACGGGGTGGATCCGGTGGTGTCGACGCCGATGCCGATCACGCGTTCCTTCTCAATGCCCTGCATGACGCCCTTGACGACGACTTCGAGGCTTTCGAGGTAGTCCAGCGGGTGCTGGCGGAACTGGTTGTTCGGAGCGTCGCAATATTTGCCTTCGCTCCAGCGGGGGTAGTTCTGGACGCAGGAGGCGAGGATCTCGCCGTTTTCCACGTCGACCAGCACGGCTCTTACGCTGTCGGAACCGAAATCGAGTCCGATCGTCAGTTGACTGCTCATGGTTTTCTCCTTCGTAGGATGTTTTGATGTATGGTGAATCTTAGATTGGGTTGCTGTTCAAATGAGGTGTAGATTGAACGGAAGGACGAAGCACGGAGAGGGAAGACTCCATACGGTTTTCCGCGGAATGAGGCGCTATGGAATCCAGCTCATCCGGCTCAAGTCCGGCACGGTATCCGTTCCGTGCTTCATTTTCCTTCGCCGGAAACTTGCGCAAAGACGCGGCTAGTCCTCCGCCCGAGGCGATGCGCGCGGTTCGCGCATTGAGAGGCAGAACTGAACTCAAATCTGTGCTTGTTTTCCCGGTCATAAGCCCGTCTTTATTCCGTTCATAAATTATTACGTTGTGAACTATACCACGAAATCCGCATAAAATCAACCGGAAAACGTGTTTTTTTATCTCTTTTTTTAAATGGAGCCTTCATCCCGGACAACTTCAAAGCAGGAGAAACACCGTCCCCCGCTTGAAAAACCGCCGCCAGGTTTTATATTATATCCGTCAAATTCCCTCTCAACCCCGATTCCATCGACATGTTTTTTTCCCGCAGATTCTTCCCGTTTTTTCTTACGTTCTTCTTCGGCGCATTCAACGACAATCTGTTCCGCAACGCGCTGGTCATCATGATCTCCTACCAGTCCGGCTACTCGTCCGGTACGGCGAACGCCCTGTCTTTCACGGCCATGGCGCTCCTCATGCTCCCGTATTTCCCGTTCTCCGCCACCGCGGGCCAGCTCGCCGACAAGTTCCCGCGCCACAAGCTCTTCCGCGCCTGCAAGATCATGGAATTCGTGCTCATGGTCCCGGTCTTTTTCATTTTCATCCGCGGCAGCGTCTGGCCTCTCCTCATACTCCTGTTCTTCATGGGCACGCAGTCCGCGCTGTTCAGCCCGCTCAAATACGCCTACATCCCGCAGATGCTGGAGAAACACGAACTTCTGCGCGGCAACGCGTATGTGAACGCGGGGACCTACGTGGCGGTCATCTTCGGCGCGGTCCTCGGAAACTACCTCATCACGGTTCCGCACGGCGGACTCGTGACCGGCGCGGTCATCCTGTTCATGGCGGCCCTCGGGCTCTGCGGAGCGTTCCTCATCCCGGAAATGAAGCCGGAATCGCCCTCGCTGCGCATTGACCCGAACCTGATCCGCGCCTCGTGGGACGTCCTGCGGGCGGTGTTCCGGGACCGCGTCCTGACGCACTGCGTACTCGGGCTTTCGACGTTCTGGATGACGGCTGCGCTGTACGTGTCGCTGCTAGCGGGATTCTGCAAGGACGTGCTGAACGCCATGTCGCACCTCGTCCCGGTCCTCTACCTGCTCTTCTCGGCGGGCGTCGCGATCGGGTCCGTGCTGTGCCAGACCGCGGGACGCCGCCGCCCCGTGATGCCGCTCGTCTCGCCCGCGCTTGTCCTCATGGCGTTCTTCACGATTGATCTGTTTTTCGCGGCGCGTTCGTGGTCGCACGCTCCGGGCGATCCCGAAACGCTCTTCTCCATCGGCGAACTGCTCAAATTCTCCGCGTCCTGGCGGATCGCCGCCGACCTGGTCCTGCTTGCGGCATGCGGCGGGTTCTACTCCGTCCCGCTGAACGCCCTGCTCCAGCACAAAGCCGACCCGAAGGAGGTCGCGCGCGCCGTTGCTGCGAACAACATCGTGAACTCGTTCGCGATCGCGATCGGAACGGTCGTGACGGCGCAGCTCATGGCGCACGGTCTGCTCTCCACGGTCGGCGTGCTCGCGCTCGTCGCCGGAGTCAATTTCCTGACGGCGCTGTATCTGCTCCCGATCCGCACGGAACGCCTCCCGCGCAAATAAAAAATCCCCTCCGGAAAGAGGGGACATGTGTCTTTCAAATAAATGGAGATGGGCGCGTCAGGCTTTCGCAGCGGCCTTTTCCGCTTCCAGCTGCGCTTCCGGCGTGAAGGTCACGAGCGGAGCGTTCGCGGAATTCTTTTCCGCCGACGACCAGAGATCGGCAAGGAGTTTTTCGGCTTCGGCGGCGTTCTCGGACCGGAAGCCGCTGTCGCCGATGTTGGAGAGACGTTCCAGGATGGTCGTCGGGATGAAGTCTCCGAGCGGGACCTTGGTCATGAAGGCGTCGTCGCGGCGGCGGTCGAACGTGACCTCGATCACAAGTCCGGCTGTGATCAGGTCGTTCAGCACGGCGCGCGCGATGCGGATCGGGATTTCAAGTTTGGCGGAGATATCCGTGATGGTCACGGCGCCGGTCCGGTTGTTGAACGCGTCGCCGAGGAGCTTCATGATGCGGAGGGCGCAGATGGAACGGTAGTGCATGCAGAGGGGCTGGTCGCCCGGGTAGTATTCGTAGTAGTTGACGTTCTGGACGGCGAACGAGAACTGCGCGCCGAGGAGGATCACGGTCCAGGTAGCCTGAAGCCAGAGGAGGAAGAACGGCAGCGCGGCAAAGCTTCCGTAAACCTTGTTGTAGCTCGTCAGGATCGTCTGCAGGAACATGTAGATGTACTGGGTGACGATGAGGAGCGTGCCGGTCAGGATTGCGCCCGCGAGGGCGGCTTTCGGCTTCACGCGGGTGTTCGGGATGAAGAGGTAGAGGAAGAAGAACATGACCCAGGAAAGCACGACCGGGAAGACGTAGCGGATGGCGTCCAGCAGATAGCTCTTTCCGGGCAGCCACGAGACGCCCTCGATGCTGGCCATGCCGAAGGTATTGAGTCCGAGGAGAAGCACCGCGAAGACGGGGCAGAGGAGCAGCAGCGTGATGTAGTCGCTGAGCTTGCGGAGCACGGAACGCCCCTGTTTGATGCCCCAGATGTCGTTGAACGAGTTCTCAATATTGGCCAGCAGTTTCAGCGCCGTGAAGAACAGCATGCCGACGCCGATGCCCGTAATGACGCCGCCCGCGGCGACCTTGAGCGTGGTGTCCGCAAAGTTCAGGATCCATTCGGCGACTTCCTCCTGCCCGACAAAGCTCTCGACGAGCTTTTCGCGGAGCATTTCCTCGAAGTTGAAGCCGCGCGCGATGCCAAGGAGAAGCGCGACGAGCGGGACGACCGACATCAGAGTGAGGAAGGTCAGCGAGGAGGCCCGCAGTGCGCATTTGTTCTTGATGAAGTTCTTGCCGGTCAGCAGGAGGACGCGTTCGATGGCAAGCGGGAAGGCTTTGCTCTTCGGCAGGTCGGCCGTGCGGACGTTCCAGACTTTCTGTTCGATCTGTTTCAGCGGGGCGGCGGCTTCTTCCTTGTCCGGCTGTTCCGCGACGTTCAAAGCGGACTTCGTGGCGGAGGGATTGTCCGTGCGGACATCGGCGGCCGTCTGTTCAGGTTCTTTTTTGGAGGCAGGTTTCATGTTTGATCTCCGTATGTGAGGGGGATGAAAAAAACGGGTTCAGCCCGCGACGGGTTCCTGTTCGGGGGAAGGACGTTCGGCGGGCGCCGTTTCCTCCGTTGGAACGGATTCCGGTTCGGGTGAATTGACGGGTGAGGACGGCCAGAGAAGCTTGACCGCGGAAACGATGACGATGATCTCGATGACGATCTCGAAGAAGCGCTGTGGAGCGCGTTTCACGAAGAGTACGCCCAGGGCCGCGCCGATCAGGATAAGCGGAAACATCGGAAGGACGGCGTACAGGACGGCTGACGAGACGCGCCCCTCGAAACAGAAAATCGGGAGCTTGGTCCAGTTCATGATCATGAAGAACCAGGCGCACGTGCCGACGTAGCGGGCCTTCGGCAACTTCATGCTCAGCAGATACAGTGCCATCACGGGCCCGGCGGCGTTCGCCACCTGCGTGGTGAATCCGGCGGCAAGCCCGACGACCGCGGAAAACGCCCAGTGGCTCGGGACGGGCGCGTGTTTGAAAAAAGCAACGCGGATGAGATGCACGGCGGCCAGGAGCAGGATGATCCAGCCGATCAGAATGCGGAGATGCTCCGGACGGTTCAGATACCGCAGCGTCACGAACCCGAGCGCAAGCCCGAGCATGGTATACGGGAGCAGACGGAGCACGATCTTCCAGTCGGCATTATGGCGGTAGTACGATACCGCGAAGATGTCGCCCGCGCAGATCATGAGCAGCATCACGCCGGTTGCGAAGCCGGGATTCAGCTCGAACGCCACCGCGAGCAGGATCACGGGGAGCATGCCGAGCCCGGGGATGCCGGACTTGTTCACGCCCACGAGCAGCGCGGAGGCGGCGAGGATGACCAGCTGGAACGCCGTCATACCGGGGAAACAGAATGCCATGAACTCGGAGAGCATTACCGGAGACCCTCCTGTTCCTCGTTCAGACGGTCGAAGAACGCCCGCATGAACGCCGCCCGGTCGGCGGCGAACCGCCGCGCGGATCCGGTCAGCAGATGGTCCGGGAGACCGCGAAGCTTCACGAGATATTCGCGGTAGGCGGAATCCTGACTGGAATACGATTCGGAGGCGAGGGCGGCCTCTTCGGAATTGTGCAGGCAGGCCCCGATGCGTCCGGCGAAGTGGAACGCCCGCGCCACGCCGAACGCCCCGAGCGAATCAAGCTTGTCCGCGTCGTATACGATGCAGGCTTCGAGCGTGGCGGGTTTGAGGTTGCCGCGGTAACGGTGCGTCCGCACGATCTCGGAAATGTGTTGCACGAACGCCGGGTCTTCACAGCCCTCCTCCTCAAGGATGCGGCGGGATTTCTCCGCGCCGAGCGCGGCATGGCAGAGCTTGCCGCCGGAGGCAAGTTCCTCCGGACGCGCGACGTCGTGGAGCAGCGCGCCGAAACGCACGGCTTCCCGGTCGCATCCGGATTCCTCCGCGGCAATCCGTTCGGCATTTTTCAGTACGCGGAGCGTATGGGCGAAGTCGTGGCAACCGGGCGCGTCGCCGAGTTCGCGGCGTACCCGATCGAATACACGGTCCCAGAGGCCGAGGGATGCCCCGGAAGAGTTCACGGCAAGTCTCGCGGGGTGTTACTTTTTCGCCGGGCTGGCGCCGTCCGCCTTTTCGTCTTTTTCCGGTTCGGCGTCCAGCCGGGCGATGTCGGCCGACGGATGGACCACCTGCAGGGAATGGCGTTCCTTCGGGATCACGGTCAGCCACTTCGGATTGCCCTGCTCGTCGACGCCGAGATCGACCACGAAATAACGCTTCTCGTCGTCCGCCTTGTCGTAGCCGATGATCGTGCCGCGCGGGATCATGTTGTGCTTGTCGATGATGGCGTTGCGGATGCGGCAGTGTTCGCCGATGTCGACGTCGGACAGCAGGATGCAGTTGTGGACGGTGGCGTAGCTGTGGACGAAGACCTTGTTGAACAGGATCGAGTCGGTCACCGTGCTGCCGGAGACGATGCAGCCGTCGCAGACGATGGAGTTGATGGCCCTGCCGATGCGCGGGAGGCCGTAGGCGTCGATCTCTTCGTTGTGGATGAACTTGGCCGGGGGCAGGCTGTAGTGGTAGTTGTTGATCGGCCAGAGCGGATTGTAGAGGTCGAGGTGCGGCGTGGTGCTGCGCAGGTCCATGTTCGCCTCGAAATACGCCTTCAGGGTCCCGACGTCGCGCCAGTAGGGTTTCGTGGAGAGGTCCTGGCCGGGGATCACGTTCGTGTAGAAGTTGTAGGCGTAGAGGCGTTGCGTCTTCACGAGCGCGGGGATGATGTCCTTGCCGAAGTCGTGGCTGGTCTTGCCCGCCTTGTGGTCGCGGTTCAGCAGCGCCAGCAGGTCGGCGGAGTTGAAGATGTAGTTGCCCATGGAGGCGAGGCACATGTTCTTGTCGTTCGGCAGCGGGGTCGGGTTCTTCGGCTTCTCCTGGAATCCGGTGATGCGCCACTGGTCGTCCACCTCGATGATGCCGAACTGGCTGGCCTCCTCGATCGGGATCGGGATCGCCGCCACGGTCGCGATGGCGTTGTTCGCCTGGTGGAAGTCGACCATCTGGCTGACGTCCATGCGGTAGATATGGTCCGCGCCGAACACCGCCACGAGGTCCGGATCGAAGTCCTCGATCAGATTCATGTTCTGGTAGATCGCGTCCGCCGTGCCCTGATACCATTCGCGTTCGCGGGTCTGCATCTGCGCAGGCACCGGGATGATGAAGTGGCCGCGCTGCTGCGCGTTCGA
>JAEEGL014654263.1_pt1 | contig 11156 bp, 13 predicted proteins | sample 9134231 | NCBI WGS metagenome assembly JAEEGL01 (sample SAMN16246548, study PRJNA631951) | gut metagenome | biome: gut microbiome; feature: rumen; material: fiber-attached | host: Bos | place: Iran: Karaj | collected 2018-10
ATGGCCGCCAAGTTCTCGACGATGAGGCTGGAGCTCGCGGTCATGGCGGTCACCGCGATCGCGATTCTCGCTCTGGCTATCGCGGGACATGCCGGCCTGGTTATCGGCGCCGTTTTCGTCGTTTCCCTGTTTTTGTTCGTTTCGGTGATATATTACACCAAACGCAACGATAAAGAGGGGCAGGAAGCCTATTCTTCGGAGGTCGAGGACGAGGAGACCAAAGGATATCCCGTTCTGATCATCATGGTGATCTCAGGACTGGTGCTTCTCTATTTCGGAGCCAGATTTTTCGTGGACGGGGCGGTGGAGCTCGCATCGATACTGGGAATGTCCGAGCTGCTGATAGGGCTGATAGTCGTCGCGGTGGGAACTTCCCTTCCGGAGATCTGCATAAGCCTGATAGCGGCCCGCCGCGGAGAGAACGATCTCGCGGTCAGCAACATCGTGGGAAGCAACATCTTCAACGTCCTGTTCGTGCTGGGGATCGGATCCGTCATCGTGGATATTCCGTTTCCGGAATCCGTTATATACTTCCATGCGCCGGTCATGCTGATTCTCACCGCGATCATGATCGCCTCGGTCAGATTCAAAAACAGCATCTCCAGGCCGGTATCCGCTGTCTTCGCCGCGATCTATGTCGCATACGTCGCGATAATGATCCTGAATCCGTCGCTGACGCTGTGAAAACGATGTTCTTTTCCGTGAACCGCTACTTTTTTACGGCATCGTTTTATTCTTTCGCGGGAAGGAAATGATTCCGGGGAACCGCTGGACCGTCGAGCAGGCTTCTGTTGTCTGGGGAATCTCCCCCGAAAAGGTGTCCGGATACTGCAGGAGGGGAAGCATCCCGGGCGCGGAGCCCGCGGACGGATCCTGGCTCATTCCCGCCGGCGCGGAAAAGCCCCGCGATGCCGCATCCGGGCAGGCGAAGCCGTTCCTTAAATGGGCGGGAGGCAAGGGGCAGCTGCTGGATTCCATACGCCGCGCATACCCTCCGGGGCTGGGGAAGGACATCACGAAATACGCCGAGCCTTTCGTCGGCGGCGGAGCCGTGCTGTTCGATATTCTGAATACTTACGAGGGAATAGAAAAGGCCTATATCAGCGACGTAAACTCGGAATTAATCTGCACTTATACAGCCGTGCGCGACAGAGCCGAGGAGCTGATATCCTTGCTCGGCGATTATCAGGAGCGCCATCTTTCTTTGGATGCGGACGGCAGGAAAAAATATTACGCCGGGAACCGCAGCAGGTACAACCGGCAGATACTGTCTCCGGATCCGGATCCTCTGGAGGTCGCGTCTCTGTTCATTTATCTTAATAAAACATGCTTCAACGGGCTGTACCGCGTGAATTCCGGAGGGCTGTTCAACGTTCCAGCAGGCAGGTATAAAAATCCGGTGATCTGCGATGCGGACAATATCCGCCGCGTTTCGGAAAAGCTTCAGAAAGTGACGATAGAAAACAAAAGATACGACGAATCCAGGGATTTCATAGACGGGAACACCTTCGTGTACTTCGATCCTCCTTATCGTCCTCTTACGGATTCGTCGAACTTCACGTCTTACACCGAATATTCTTTCGATGATGATGACCAGAGGGCTCTGGCCGGTTACGTCCGCGAATTATCCGATGCGGGAGCGAAAGTATCGGTCAGCAATTCCGATCCCAGAAATTCAGATCCGGACGACAGTTTTTTCGATGATCTTTACAGTTTCGCTCACGTCCGCAGAGTGGCGGCCAACCGCATGATCAACTCCAAACCCGGCCGTCGTGGGAAAATAAGCGAGATTCTTGTGACAAATTACGAGATCCCCGAAAACCCGCTCCGATGTTAAAAAATGGGTGCAAGGGATGGGATTTGAACCCACGGACCACTAAGGACAAGGCCCTCAACCTTGCGTCGTTGGCCATGCTTGACTACCCTTGCGTTGCAACCATCGTATAGGTGTCATATATTTAAAGTTAACTTTTACGGGACCATCCGCGTACCGCTTTTCCCATAGCCAGCACGTTCTCGTCCGGACTGGTGATCGGCGTCTCGCATCCGGGCGCGAGGATGAATCCTCCCCTGCCGTCCGCGGTTTCCAGCAGCTTTCTGCTTTCGGACATTACGGACTCCGGGGTGCCCATCATTATCTGGTTGACAGGATCGATATTACCCATCAGAGTGAATTTTCCTCTGGATTTGCGAAGAGCTTTTTCCGTATTCACCGCGTGATCGTAGCTCAGGCAGTCCGCTCCGATTTCCGGGAACTGCTCCATCGTATCGAGGGTGTTTCCGCAGATATGGACGAAAGCCGGAACCGTTTTGTCCATCGCCCTGACGTCTCTGACTACCTCCCTGATATACGGTTTGGAGTACTCGGAGAACATGTCCGGCGGTATGATATCCTCCGAAGACGTCGGGTCCGCCATCCACATGACCGTGGAGCCGGAATCGATCATGCATCTCTGCATCGAGGAAACCAGTCCGGATGCTTTCTTAGTAAGGGATTTGACCAGATCCGGATCGGTGAACGTGGCCATAAGCATGTTCTCGACGCCCATGAGATATCCGGCGGTGGTGATAGGTCCCCATGAGAGTCCGCATATGTGGAGATCCTCCGGGAGAATCTCAGCCGTCTTTCTGATGCTTTCGGTGAATACTCTGGTGTAATTCGGGCATGTTTTCGGATCGTAGGGATCGAACAGCTCCAGCTCTTCTATGTCTCCGGCCGTTTTTATTATGGATTTCGGGACGCGTCCGTAATCGTTTTCCGGAAAATCCACTTTCATTCCCAGATCCAGAAACGGAACCTGGGAATCCAGAATCGGCTTTACGAAATCGGACAGGGTTTTCAGCGAATAATCGACAGAAACTCTCGAAGATATTCCGGGATCCCATCTGGCCGCCTCCACGGAATATCCCGCGCTGTGCGCCGCGGTCGCTAACGCGAAGTTATTGATCGGCACTCTTTCGCCGGTTTCGAAGTTTAAGGCGGCCTCTACGCAGCTCCTGTGTCCCGCATCTTCCATGAAAGGCAATGCATATCGGAATTGATAAGATTTCTTAAAGAAAGCCTCGGAGGCGCCGGATGATCCTGTCCGTAAACTCTTCCAAAGTCAGATTTCCGCCCGTATCCGGAGTTCTCTCTCCCGCACGGTAAGTTTTGCACAAAGCGTCGATAATGCTCTCGGACTCCTGAACGCGTCCGAGATCGGACAGCGCTATGCATCCCCCGATGACAGCCGAGGTCGGATTCGCGTATTCCGGATCTTTGGCTCCGATCATTCCCGTTTCGGATAAAAACACGGAGTCTCCGAAATAAGTGTTGGGCGAAAGGTGGTTTCCGCCGGTGAGCCCGGCGAGAATGCCTCCCGCGGTTCTTCCGAAGAGATCCGCGCAGATGACCGTGCCGCGGCTGCGGGTTTTTCTCACCGCGAACGCGGCCCATCTTTCCGTTTCCTCTTCGCTCATATCGAAATAGCCGGTGCCGAAAACGTCCCTGAAGCATTCGGCGAACATGGCGCTGGACTCCGGGAAGACGGAGCTCGTGATGCATTCCACGTTTTTCCTGTGCTCCTTTTCGGAGCAGTTCATGGCGCGGATCATCATTCTGGTGTACGACGATTTTCTTACGTATTTGGTAAGAGTGAACCCGTCCAGCTCCTCGGTCTCCACGACGTCTCTGCCCGGGACGGGGCTGCAGAACCACAGCATGGTGTCCACGTCCGGTTTTCCGAGATCATCTGCAAGAGTGCGGAAATGTTTGCACATGGCGTAAAGATCCATTTTCATCCTCAGGGTTACGATCGGATCTTTGACTTTTCCCGCCGCGGAGGCGAGATCGATCGGGCCGCAGAGGATGGCCTGGCATTCCTCCGTGAGCCCGATGGTTTCGTGCGGAAGGAAAGAGCCCGTCTCCTCGTAAGCCGATCTGCCGACAGAGCCCTCGACGAATTCCAGGCCTTCCGAGCAGACGCTGATTATTTCGCGCACGGAACCGAGCACGGAGGGTCCCGCGCCGTCGCCCGGAAGAATAAGTATTCTGTCAGCCATCTCTTTCCCGCCTTCCCGCTCAGAGCAGTCTTTCAACGAGTCCCGCGTATATTAAGGGAAGCGTTATGGTCGCGTCGCCTTCGACGGTCATCTTCTTCGCGTCCGCTTTGACCTTTCCCCAGGAAACGGCCTCTCTGAGCCTGGCACCCGAGAGGGATCCGTCGTATTCCTCGGCGGTCGTCAGGTATACCGCGTAATCCAGTCCTCCGCGGAACTGGTTCCACCAGATCACGTGGTGCTTGGAGATTCCTCCTCCTATCATAAGGGCACCGGTGGTTTCCGCATGGTTGGTCATTTCGGACAGAAGCTGCTCGTCGCCGAACAGATCGATCCTGAATTTCCTGTGCGTCTGGTAGTACATCCACAGCTGGCATCCGAAGGATCCGTCGGTGATTCCGGGTACCACGATCGGAATTTTGTTCTTCCAGCACTGGTACATCAGGGAATCCTCGCTGTTCATTCTCTTTCCGACTTCCCAGATGATCTCATGGGTGGTCATGGAATCTTTTCCCTCGAAGATCTCGTCGAACATCGGGAGTATCTCTCCCTCGAGGACCTCTCCGTAGCATTCGTCCGGGACGAGAACGTTTCCCAGCCTGGAGATCGAGTATTCCTCCCTGAGTTTGGCGTCGTCCATCATGAAATCTCCTTTGAAGTAATCCTCGTAAGTCCTGGAGATGTCGTGATCCAGAGTTCCGCAGGTCGTGATTATCAGATCCACCATATGGTTCTTCACCATATCCACGATGACGCCGTGGGTTCCGGTGGCGTTTATGCATGCCGGGAAGGAGAGAATCTTAAGGCATCCCTCTTTGCGGATCATCTTTTCGGCGATATCCGTGGCGTCGGCGAGTTTCTGGGCGGTGAATCCTCCCGCGCGGCCCATGGCCTTCAGAAGCTGATCGACCGTCATTCCCTTGGTCACCTTGATATCTTCTACAGGAATAAGCTCAAGTTCGCTGCTCATGATGTTACCTTACCGCCCGCAATAATCATTCAGTAAAAATACGTTGTGGGAAGCCGGAAATATTAATAATTCATATCCGGACGGCGATGATGGTGATGCTTCCTCCGGATTCTCCGGAGTTTTTTCTCGGCGATCTCAAAGGAAAAGGGGTCTTTATATGGACGTGCAGCACGTGCGCGAGATTCTGCGGCGCGGGGGGAAGAGAGATCGCGGAGGAGACCGCGGATTACCTGGCCGGAAAGGGAGTGCGCGTCACGGGCGTCGGAGCGGTTTCCGCCGCCTGCTTCATGTCCAAGGCCGCCGGGACGTTGTCGGATCTGCCGGGAACCGACGTGATATTGGCTTTGTGCTGCAGCATAGGAGCGGACTGCGCGTCCAGGGCGTCCGGCATTCCGGTGCTGAATCCGGTCCGGACTCTCGGCACCGGGTATCTGGGAGAGGACGGAATCCCGCGTCTCTCTGCGTATAAGTAAAATACCGAACAGGCGTACCGGGTTCCGGTATCGCTATGATAATGCACGAGTTATCCAAAGACCGGGTCACTCCCGAAAAATTCACTGCCGTGATCGAGATTCCCAAGGGAAGCAAAGTCAAGTACGAGATCGACGAAGAGACCGGAATGCTCGCTCTGGACAGAATCCTCTCCACTTCCACCGAATATCCCTGGAACTACGGATTCATTCCCAGAACGTACGCCTTCGACGGAGATCCCCTCGACGTTCTCCTCCTCTGCTCCGAGACTCTGCTCCCCAACTGTCTGGCCGACTGCAAGCCTATCGGGCTTCTCAAGATGATCGACAGCGGGGATCAGGACGACAAGGTCATCGCCGTTCCCCTTAAAGACCGCCATTTCAAAGATTTCGACGACATCTCCCAGCTCCCTAAGCATCTCACGGAGGAGATCAGGCATTTCTTCACCGTCTACAAAGCGCTCGAAGGGAAAGTCACCGAGGCTAAGGAAATGCTCGGGCCCGAGGCGGCCAGGGAAATGATCTCCGTATGCGTGAAGAGATATTCCGAGAAATTCCCGGATATGTGATCCGTTCTTCATAGTTTAAATATGAAGTGCTCATAGCCGGACAGGAGGACTAGTTATGTATACCATGATCAACGATGTGGAAAGGCTCATCTGTATCCCGCCTTCCGAACTGGGAGAGGATCTCGACAGCATTGTCGATAACCTGACTTGGGAGACCTACGGCGGGAGACTGGGCGAAGACAAGTCCTTTACGGTTCTGATCCAGAACGTCAGAAAAGTCGGTCCCGGCCGCATAGTGCACGGAAACGGAGGCGTGCACCAGGCCGTGAAATTCGATCAGCTCGTTTTCAAACCCGTGAACGACGAGGTTATCGAAGGAAACGTGGTGGAGATCGTAAAATTCGGAGCTTTCGTGAGATTCGGGCCTCTGGACGGGCTCCTTCACGTGAGCCAGGTCATGGACGACCGCGTGGACATCGACGAGGCCAACCAGCGTCTGGTAGGCAAGGAGTCCGGAAGGTATCTGGCCGTAGGGGACGTGGTCAGGGCCAGGATCGTCAGCGTGGATCTGAACGAGAAAAGTCCTCAAGACAGCAAGATCGGCCTTACGATGCGCCAGATCGGCCTGGGAAAACTCCAGTGGCTGGACGAGGACAACAAGAAAAAGAGTTCGAAAGAGGACGATTGAGATGACCGACGTCAAGAATCTCCTAGCATGCAGGAACTGCAAAATGCTTACGGACTCCGAGGCGCTGAAGGCCGCCAAAGTCAGCCTCACCGAGTGCCCCCAGTGCAGGGGACAGCTGACCAAGGACTGGCAGGGCTATCTGGCCGTGGTCGATTTCGAGAAATCGGAAATCGCCAAGACGATGGGCATATCCAAGAACGGAAAATACGCCCTCAAAGTCCGCTGACACTCATGTTCGAGAGAGATCTGGTACTTCCCGCCTCCCAGAGGCAGGCGTTCAAGGAACCTCTTGGAAAGGAGCTGAGGGAATCTGAGATAGAGTCTCTCGGAAACGCTTTGATCACGGTCGGGGACGTGGTATCCCTGACGTTCAGAAAGCACGGCGTGAGGCCGTTCCTGTCAATATACGACGGGAATACCGAACGCCGCAGGATGACCGCGTTCGCGGAGCTCGTGGAGAACGAGCCCAGGGATACGGTGTCCAACCCCGCGGGAATGATCACGGCCGAACTGGCCGGGGCCGTCCGCAGGAGCATCGAAGGGTCCGGACACGGGCTGATATCCGTCGAGGGAGAGGAGGATCTGGCATTGCTGCCGTGCATCATATACTCCCGCCCGGGAACGGATATCGTCTACGGCTGGCCCGGAAGAGGCATGATGCTCGTTACCACGGATGAGTACATCCAAATGAAGGCCGCCGGAATGGTTGCTAGAATGGAGGAAAAAGAATGAAAATGGAAATAACCAGCCAGAGGGACAACCCTCTCCTGAAGAGAAAAGAAGTCGAGTTCACCGTCTCCCACGACGGAGAGTCTACCCCCGGAAGGAACGCGGTTGCCGAAGAGGTCGCCAAACAGACCAAATCGAAGAGGAACTGCGTCGTAGTCGATCATATCGAATCCGTTTACGGAAGGGGTCTCTCCAAGGGATACGCCAAGGTCTACGACGACAGCGACGCCGCTCTGAAATACGATCGCGAGTACCTCCTCAAGAGGAACGGCATCGAAGCCCCCAAAGCCGATGCGCCCAAGGAGGAGTGAGTTTCATGGCAGGCAAAGCACCGGCTAAGAAGAAAGCAGTCAGCAAAAAAGACGCATACAAGGTCGAAGGCGGCAAGATCGTAAGGACGAAGCCCGTCTGTCCCAAATGCGGTCCCGGAGTCTTCATGGCTACCCACAAAGACCGCAAAGCATGCGGACGCTGCGGATACACCGAGTTCAGCAAGAACTGAGTCTTTCCTCTAAACCTTTTACCTTCTGGACCTGTAGTATAGCCTGGATAGCATGGGGGTTTCCGGAGCCTCGGACTCGGGTTCGAATCCCGACAGGTCCGCACTTATCATAAGCCAGTATTCTTTTTTCCGGAGCCAATAATTTTTCCGGATGATCTACAGTTTTTCCTGTAATTAATAATATCTGATTATAAAGTTAATAATGAATAAAGGGTCCGGATTTGTGGAAAACTGCGTTATTGAAAAAAAACTGGACAGGATCCGGAAAAAGGATTGAGCGGTTTTTCCGGAGAAATAATCTACCAATAATTTTGTAGATAGAGAAAGATATTCAGATCCTGCGGAAATATATTGAATTTTCAATAAAATTATTTGATATGAATAACCTTCACGTGGATGTGTTCTCTTTTTCTGTTAGGTAATTAGGCTGTTAGGACGAGAGGAAGTTGAGAAAAACTATACAACGGGGAGAATCCTCGTCATCCCGGAGCCGGATTTCGGGTTTACCTTGGTACGAGTGCGCTGAGAGGGCGGGGATCGTTTGAGGCCGAGACACGGCGTTCCCGCACTGGCCGACTATTGATGCATCCGAACAAGATAGGCTGCGGATTCCGCATGAGGAGGGGATGCTTCAGGGTACGTGTGGGACAGGAGGGTTTCCTTCGAGGCCCCGAGCATTGATAGGCGAGGCCCGCCGTCAAAAAACGATTTAACCCCGCATCGCGATCCGCATCCATGGACAAGAGCATGATACCGATCCTGGTCGCTATGGCCATGATCGTCGCTGCCGGAGCGGTGCTGGCCATCTACGGTGGAGGGACGGAAGACGGCAGGGAGCCCCCGTCGGGATACCCACCGGGACTCGACGGCCCGGAGAACGAGCAGGTAAACCCCATCGAACCGGAGGACGGACCATACGGGAACAACAAATCGATACGGGTGAGTACTGACAGAACAGTCATAACTCGCGGGGAAGTTTTCACGATTACCGTACACGTTACCAATATGCCCCTCGAGAAATACAGAATATCACTTCCTGAAGGATTCAGTTACGAAGTCGATATCGGATCCGATCCTAGAACTATGCCGGTGACAATAACGCCGCCCCGCGATTGGACGGGCTCTTTTATTATGGAGGTAACGGTCAGCGGTTTGTCCGCAGAATGCCATCTGATGATCATACCTCCCGAGGGAGTGCCGGGGGCGTCCGTTCCGGGAGCCTTACCGGCATTGGAGACGTTTCTTGTCTTGCGCCCGGGGAATCGAAGTCCATCGGCATCTCCTCCGAGCATCTCCACTTGTTCTCCAAGGTCCAGTGGTTCTCGTCCGACCATTCGGTGTGCGAGGCGTCGGCGGACTCCTCAACGGGGACGGTCACCGCGGTCGCGCACAATGCAGGCAAGTGTGACCCGACGGCGTCGTTCGAATTCTACGCCGCAGTGTGCCGCGTCACCGTCGAGTAATATGGGTAACGGGCCCGTAGTGAAGGGGCTCTGCCCGTTTTTCATTCTTTTTCCGCCTGGCAGCCACCAGCGGCCTCCTTGTTCCATCCCTCGGAGCGGTAATGGTTCACTTTTCACTTTCCCTTCTCTGCGTCGTCCTGGCGGGAGTCGATGCACTCCAGATTATGCGCAGGAGGATTGAGTACTTTGTCTCCTCGTACGCCTGTTAAGGCGCTGAGATCATCGCTGAGCGACCTCGGCATTCTTACGCTCGCGACCGCGTCGCTGGGCCCGCGGGGCGGTCTTGCGCCTGTCCGGACTCCTTGACGATTACGAAGAGCCTAAAGTTTTGGATTATCTGCGTTAGAGAATGGATCTGCACAACGGCAGGGTCTCTTCATATCTTTAGGCTAGCTTGCCAAGGACGATTCTGTCGCTGACAAGATGGACGGCTGCCTCATGGACGTGGTGATGATACTCATTCGATATGCTGCCTCCGGCCGGATGCCACATCGTATGCGCGGACCGCAAAATCATCAGGTTACGTACTACGATGATTAGGGGTTCAGGATCGTCGACAGATCCTCAGAATCTCCGAACGGGTTCAGCCGCACGACCGCTCTCGTTCCTCCGGATCTCTTTTTTCTGCTTTCGGGTGCAAACCGGAGAAATATGTCATTCACTTTGCATAAATCGTTAAAAATCGAGACGTATCTTGGTCTTGGAAATGAAATGAATAGAGAAGCGGTAGACAGCGTGCCTGAGTTCCCGTATGCTCGCGCAATACAGTACAGACAGGTACGCGGGCGGACTTTACTTCCGGGTTCGGGATGGGACCGGGTGTTGCCCCGCCGCTATGGCCGTCTTACCAATACCGGAGAACATATCATACTATTTAATACTTTTTATTATTGGCCGGATTTCAAAGCGTAGGGAACGCGACTCCCAGGATGAACGCCACAAGTGCTACGGCCATCGCTTTCTTCGCGATGCTCTGGGCCTTGTGGGAATCCTTAAAGACCGCATACGCGCAGTAAACAAACATCAGATCGGCTATAATCACGAGATAGTACAGATGCCCGTAGGTTGACAGAATCATCGGGACGATGCTGAGGGCCGGGCCCGCCACGAAAAACACCGCCGCCACGGCAGCGGATCTCTTCAGGCCGATTTTCATGGGAAGGGTGCTTCTGCCCTCGTCGCTCTCCATGTCCTCCATGTCCTTGGAGATTTCTCTCCCGACCGAGACCAGCATAGCCATGAGGGATACGATCGCATTTCCTTCCGCGTTTCCGACCACGGCTCCTCCCATAAGGAAAGTCATTCCGGTGAGAGCCGCTATCGTCAGGTTTCCGACGAATCCTCTCTGTTTGAGGCGGAGCTCGTATGCGAGCATGAGGGCGCACGCGATCGCCACTATCGCTATGCATACCGGATCCAGCGTAAGGAATGAAGCCAGAACGGATCCGGCCAGCAAAATGTATCCGGCGCGTCTCGCTTCCGCGACGGTCATTCTGCCGGAGGGTATCGGACGCTCCGGATGAGCGGTCTTGTCGATTTCGGCATCGATGCTGTCGTTGAGCGAGTTGCCTCCCGCTATGAACATGAAAACGATCAGCGCTGAAATCAGAAGATTGATCCATTTGTCGGCTATTCCGGTTCCGGAAGCCATGAAGGACGCTACAGTCACGCCTACAATTCCCATCACCGCGTTGCCCGGTCTGAACAATTGCAGGTATCTGTTCACGTCCGGGCGACGGCACCGGTTTATAAAATATGTTCGCAGGTTTTAAGCGTAACTTTATCAC
>JAEEGL015495458.1_pt1 | contig 11156 bp, 10 predicted proteins | sample 9134231 | NCBI WGS metagenome assembly JAEEGL01 (sample SAMN16246548, study PRJNA631951) | gut metagenome | biome: gut microbiome; feature: rumen; material: fiber-attached | host: Bos | place: Iran: Karaj | collected 2018-10
GACGGTTCTGGGGACTGTGGCTGCGATAGGCATCCACCATCTTACCGGGCGGAAGAAGCAGACAATGACCTTCCTGAACAACATCCCGATGATCAATCCGGACATCATCACCGGTGTGTCGCTGTTCCTGCTCTTCGTCTTCCTCGGCATCTCCCAGGGTTATGCCACGGTCATACTCGCGCACATCACCTTCTGCACCCCTTACGTGGTGCTCAACGTGATGCCGAAGCTCAAGCAGCTGAATCCCAACATCTACGAGGCCGCCCTCGACCTGGGGGCTACGCCCCTCCAGGCCCTCCGGAAGGTCCTGGTGCCGGCCCTGCGGCCCGGCATGGTCTCGGGCTTCATCCTCTCCTTCACCATGAGCCTGGATGATTTCGCCGTGACCTTCTTCACCCGCGGGACCATAGGCCTGGACACGCTCTCGACCTATATCTACGCCGACGCGCGGAAGGGAGGCCTCACCCCTGAACTGAAACCCCTTATGAGCATCATCTTCCTGATTATCCTGGTGGTGCTGCTCGTCATCAATATCCGCCAATCCAAACAACAGACAGCGAAATGAGAAGACTCCTCGTCCTTGCGGCACTCGCCGCGACAATGATGTCCTGCGGAGACAACCGCGACGGCATCCTGAAGGTTTACAACTGGTCCGACTACATCGACGAATCCGTACTCGGAGATTTCGAGACGTGGTATCAGGAGCAGACTGGTGAGCAGATAAAGGTGGTTTACCAGACCTTCGACGTGAACGAGACCATGCTCTCCAAGATCGAGAAGGGTCACGAGGACTACGATGTCGTGTGCCCCTCCGACTACATCATCGAGAGGATGCTGAACACCGGGCTCCTCCAGCCCCTGGACTTCGCGTCCATCCCCGATTCCATCAACTACATAGCCCTGAACAAGTCCCCTTACATCCAGGGCGTGTTCCATGAGATAAATCCCGACATCGACGCCAACGACTACTCAGTGGCTTACATGTGGGGAACCACCGGCATCATCTACAACACCGCGAAAGTGACCGCGGAAGAAGCCGGCACCTGGGACGTCATACGCAATCCCAAGTTCGCCGGCAGGGTGCTCATCAAGGACGCCCCGCGCGATGTCTACGGCCCCGTGCTCATATACCTCAGGCAGAAGGAGCTGCAGGAGGGGAGCGTGAGCCTGCAGGAGCTGATGCACGATTCCTCCGACGAGTCCATAGCCGCGGTCGAGGCCTATCTCAAGCAGGTCAAGGACGGAGTCCTCGGCTGGGAGGCCGACTTCGGCAAGGAGCAGATGACCAAGGAACGCGGCGTGATCTCCCTCAACTGGAGCGGAGACGCGGTATGGGCCATCGAGGAAGCCTCCGAGGTGGGGGTGAAGCTGGATTACGTCGTTCCCGAGGAAGGGAGCACCGTCTGGTTCGACGGCTGGGTGATCCCTAAATACGCCAAGAATATCAAGGCCGCGACATGGTTCATCGACTTCATGTGCCGTCCGGACATAGCCATACGCAACATGGAGGAAACCGGATACGTCTCGGCGAACGGTTCCTTCGAAGTCCTTGAGTCCCAGATAGATGAGGAGCTGGATCCCATCGACCTGTCCTACTTCTTCGGGGAGGAGGCGTCTTCGGTACGCGTCAACCCCGTGCTCTATCCCGACAAGGCCGTCATCGACCGCTGCGCCCTCGAGCACGACTGGGGCAAGGATACCGACAAGCTCCTGGCGATGTGGTCCAGGGTCAAGGGCGACAACGCCTCTTCCATGACCTACATCGTGATAGCGGTGGCGGTGCTGGCCGTAGCCGCTGTCACCTTCGCCAATGCATCCCGGAAGAAACGCCGCCACGGCAGCAGAAAACGCAGGTAACATGGACGGAAAGGTACTGAAAGACAAGTGTGTCGCCTGGATACGCGGCTGGTTCGAGGCCAACGGCCCGACCTGCAAGGCCGTGCTCGGAATGAGCGGCGGCAAGGACAGCACCATCGCGGCGGCCCTCTGTGCCGAGGCCCTCGGCAAGGACCGTGTCGTAGGCGTGGCTCTCCCTGCTGACGGGCAGGGCCTTAATGAGGCCGACCTTATCTGCAGCCATATAGGCATACGCTGCGTCATCCTTCCGATAGGGGCAGTGGAGGGGCAGTTCAACGCCCTCTCGCCGTATCTGACGGAAGGTTTTTCCGTACAGGCCGTGCAGAACATCCCTCCCCGTATCCGTATGACCATGCTCTACGCGGTCGCCCAGTCCTGCAACGGAATGGTCGCCAACACCTGCAACCTGAGCGAGGACTACATAGGCTATGCGACCCTCTTCGGGGACGCCGCCGGTTCATTCTCCCCGCTGGGAAAGCTCTGTGTCAGGGAAGTACGCGCTATCGGCCATGCCCTCGGTCTTCCCTCCAAATGGGTGGACAAGGTCCCCGACGACGGTCTGCCGCATTCCTGCCCGGACGAGGAAAAGTTCGGCTTCAGCTACGACACCCTCGACCGCTATATCAGGGAGGGCGTATGTGAAGACGAAGCGGTGCGGTCGAAGATTGACTCGATGCACCGCCGCAACCTTTTCAAGACTGAAATACTGAATATTCCGTCCTTTATCCCTGATCCAGAGGATCTCGTCCTGTGATCTTGCTTATGGCCTCGAAACTGCCGAGGTCGCTCCATTCCCAGGAGGCGGGAGTCGTGAATACGTTGTCTGATTTCTCCATCACTGCAAAGTCGATGGAGATTTTTTCGCAGGTGGGGAAGAGGGTCGACAGCATCTGCTTCTCGGCCGGGGTGTACATGGCCCCCGAGATCTGGTCCATGATCATCGCTATCTGGGGAGCGTAGCTGCTGATCTCTTTCCAGATGGTCTCCACGTTCCATACGAATATGCCCGCGTTCCACCAGTAGCCGCCTTCCTCGATGTATCGTTCAGCGGTGCTGAGGTCGGGTTTTTCCTTGAAACTCTCGACCTTGGACACGCTGCCTTCCGAGGCGGCCCTGCACTGGATATAACCGTAGCCGGTGTTGGGCTCGGTGGGGGTGATGCCTATGCACACGATGGCGTTGTGCAGGTCGGTATAGCCGAGGGCGAGACGTATCGTGGAGGCGAAGGCCTCGTGGTCGGGCACGTAGGCGTCAGCGGGCGAGACCACGATGTTCGCGGCGGGGTAGCGGCGGCGTATCTTCCAGCAGGCGTACGCTATGCAGGGAGCGGTGTTGCGTGAGACGGGTTCGGAGAGGATCTGCTCATCGGGTATCGAGGGGAGCTGCTCATGGACGAAGTGGACGTACTCCTCTGACGTGAGCACCCAGAACCTCGCATCCGGATCGACCGCCCTGAAGCGTTCCCAGGTCATCTGGATAAGGGTCTTGCCGCATCCGAGCAGGTCTATGAACTGCTTGGGACGCTCAGGGGTGCTCAGGGGGTAAAGGCGGCTGCCGATCCCGCCGGCCATTATTATTATGTGATTGTCCATTTGATCAGAGTTTAGGGATACGTATCTTCATGCCCGGGCGTATGGAACTTCCGATATGGTTGAAATCCATTATGTTCTTGGCGCTCACGCCTGGGTAGTTCTTGGCTATCGAATAGAGGGAATCGCCTTCCTTGACTACGTACACGCTGTAGGGGGTGTCGGCGGGAATGGCCTGGGAGGAGCTGCCCGCAGTTGCCGCCGGTTTCGCGGCGGGAGCGGGTTTCTGAGCGGCTGCCGGTCTAGCCGCACCAGTGCCTTTCGGAGTGGAGGAGGACTGCACGTCGGCAGGGGAGGCTCCGCGATGGTATATGTACAGTATCTGTCCAGCGCGTATGGATGAACTCCTCAGGTGGTTCCATTTCATCAGCTGGCTCACGCTGACGTGGTAGCGCGAGGCTATTCTTCCGAGGTAGTCCCCGTCCTTGACCCTGTAGGCCGTACGCACTTCCGCTCCGCTGTCCTTTATGTTCTTGAGGATCTGGGGATTGAGCAGCTCGGAAGACTTGTGGTTGTAAAGGGAGTCGGGATTCACGGCGAGAAAGGCCGAGGTCATGTTGAAGGGCAGCTTGAGGACGTACTCTCCCTCATTGCCGGGGATGATGTCGTGGATGTACTGGGGATTCAGGTTCTTCAGGTCTTCCATCGGCACCCCGACCACCTCGTTGATCTGCTTGAAATGCAGGTTCCTCCTGATCATGACCGTGTCGGTACTCGCAGGGAGGGAGACCGCCTCGGGGACCAGGCCGTATTCCTTGTAATATGTCATGGCGTACATCGCCCCCACGAACGCCGGTACGTAACCCCTCGTCTCCCTCGGGAGGTAGGGGTAGATGTCCCAGAAGTCGCGGCTTCCGCCGGCACGGCGTATGGCCTTGGCCACGTTGCCGGACCCGCAGTTGTAGGAGGAGATGGCGAGGCTCCAGTCGCCGAAGGTGGAATAGGCGTCCGAGAGGTAGCGCGCCGCGGCGTCCACCGCCTTCTCCACATCCAGCCTCTCGTCCACGAAGGAATTGATCCTGAGGCCGTACATCCTGCCGGTGCGGTACATGAACTGCCACATTCCGCGTGCTCCCGCCCTGGATTCAGCCACCGGGTTCAGCATGGACTCGATTATGGCCATGTACTTGAGTTCCAGAGGCATGTGGTAGCGGTCGAAGGCTTCTTCGAAGATGGGCAGGTAGTAGGTGCTGAGGCCGAGGACGCGCCCCATGCGGGAAGGCATCTTCTCGGAGTAAAGGACCATGTAGTTCTTCACGGTCTCGTTGAACGGCAGGGTGATGAAGGAGTTCATCTTCCGGAGCCTTTCCATCATCACCTCGTCGCTGACGTCGGAAGTGAAGCGTACGGAATCCAGGTCGAAGTCGGGAGTGGAGTAGTCGCTGAGTCTGCGCTGGTGGTACCATACCGATCTCAGGCTGTCCGTGCTTTCACCTTCAGGCCTGGCGTTTTCGCGGAGAGGAGCTCCTTCCTCACGCGGCAGTTCCCTGAATACCTCTTCCATGCCCTCAGGCTGGACGAACGTGCCCTGAAGGCTGTCCAGCTCCTTCAGCCGGGTCTCCAGGGAATCGATGACCAGCCACAGCGAGTCAATCTTAGCCTGGTAGGCCAGCGTGGGGTTCGCCTTTTGTTTGCGGGGCTTGAAAAGGGTCGGCCGGCAAAGGCAGAGCTGGCCGGCCGCGACCAGCAGGAAGAGAACCGTGAGGAGGCGTTTCATCTACTTGTTAAGTGCGTTGAAGCGGTTGATGGCCTCGAGGAAATAGTAGTCTGCGTAGCTCAGGGGAACGTCCACCTCGGATTTGCCGGGCAGGGATCCCACGCTGTGCTTCAGCAGGAAATATCCGTTCTCACCCTTCTTTGCGAGGTACTCCTTACCTGCAAGGGTGCGTATCTGCTTCTCAGCCATTTTCCTGCATGCGTCTGAGAGGGCCGCGTCGGAGGTCATGGTGCTGAGCTCCACGAATGCGGAGGCCATGATGGCTCCGGCGGAAGCGTCGCGAAGCGCCTTCGGGATGTCCGGGGCGTCGAAGTCCCAGTAGGGGATGCCGTCCTTGGGAAGGCGCCCGAGGAGCATGCGTGCGACGTTCTCGGCCTGAGCGAGGAATTCGGGGCAGCCGGTCTCGCGGGTCATCATGGTGTAGCCGTAGACGGCCCATGCCTGTCCGCGGGCCCATGCGGAATCGTCGCTGTAACCCTGGTGGGTCTGCTTGATGTTCACCTCACCGGTCTCGGGGTTGTAATCGACTACGTGCCAGGTCGTGAAGTCCTCGCGGAAGTGGTTCTTGATAGTGGTGCGGGCATGGGTGCGGGCAATTTCGTCGAATTCGGGACGGTCGAACAGTTTCGATGCGTATTCCAGGAGCTCGAGGTTCATCATGTTGTCTATGATGACGGGGCAGGTCCATTTCTTGCGGGCCTTCCAGCTCTGGGTCACGCCGGCCGCAGGGATGAAGCGTCCTGAGAGCTTGGTTGCGGCGGCCTCGATCACGGGAAGCCAGCTGCTGTCAGCGGTGGCCCTGAAGGCATTGCCGAAGCTGCTGTTGACCTGGAAGCCGATGTCGTGGTGGGTGTCCTCCTCGCAGATACCGGAGAGCTTGAGCGTCTGCTTCTTGGCGATTTCCAGCACTTCCTGGTCACCGGTGGCCATGTAGATTTCCCAGAGGGTTCCGGGGAAGAATCCGCTGCACCACCATCTGAGCTTGCAGTCCACGTTCTCTCCGTTCTCGAAAGTGCGGGGCATCATGTTATCCGGGAGGCGGGAGTCCATGAGGACGCACTGCTCTTTTGCAAGCGTCATTACGCGGGAGGTGAGCCTGTCAAACTTTTCCTGGCAGGAAGCCGAGCAGATCGCTATTGCCATCACTGCGGCGAATAAGGTCTTTTTCATATATACTGTTGTTTTGGTTGTCAAAAGTTAAGCCCCATCCTAAGGCCGAGCGAGGGTCCCCCGGAGGGACTGAACGCATATTGGTTGGAAGGGGTCATCAGGGCGGGGGAGACGGACATGGTGATGTCGTCACTGACCTCGAAATCATGCATGTAGGCGAAGACGTTGGCGTCTATCACCTGAAGGAGATACACACCGAGAAGCGTGACTATGGAGTAGTCGCGGTAGAGCCTGTACACGTCGCGGTAGTACAGGGCGGTCTCTGCGGAGATGGGGCCGGTGTAGGTGGTCTCCGTGTCCGTGGCTTCCCGGTATATCCTCCTGAAACGCTGGTAGTTGATGGAATTCAGGTTCCAGAAATGAATGGCCCCGATCATGCCGCCCCAGTAGATGGGTATTTTCCAGTATTCCTTGTTGTAGATCTGGCCGAGCCCCGGGACGAGTATGGAATACAGCGTAGCCCTTCCCGGCTGGGGGAAGACGTTGGGCTTGTAGTTCACGACTCCGTCCATCAGCGAGCCCCACCAGACGAGACCGGCGCCGGCGAAGCACCAGGTGGAAATCTTTTTGTATTTGTCCAGGCCCTCGCTTGAATACAGGCTGCGGTAGTATATGCCAGCCCCTGCGGCAGCTGCAAGTCCCCCGTATATGAGAGGAAGCTTCCAGTACTGGCGGTTGTAGATCTGGGCGCTCCCGACGAAAAGCGTGGAGCCTGCCATCAGGGTACCTATCTTGAGTTCGTTCTTGTGGGCGACGCCGCCGAAGAATTCCTTGAAAGAGAACAGCACGTCGATGGAGTCCTTGTCCGCCTGAGTGGCGTCGTCATTATAGCTCTGGGTGAAGGCTTCCTCCTTGAACTGCGCGGCAGCCCGCGGCGCGCAGAGCGCCAGCAGGAGAGCGGCTACGGCGGCAGTTTTCAGAAGGAAGGACTTTCGCATCTCTCAGATTCCGGCTTGGTCGAGAGCCCTGAGGAAGGAGGACACCTCCTCGTCGGAGGTGAACCGTATGGTCATAGTCCCCTTGCCGGAGGCGCTGCGCTTCAGGGAGATATCGTTGGAGAAATACTTGCCTATGTGGCCCAGGACACGGTAGTAGTCGTCGGGGAGTTCCTGCTCCCTGCGGGGTCCTGTGCTCTTGTGGCCGCGGCGCAGGAGTTTGCGTACCTGGTCCTCCAGCTGGCGGACCGACAGGTCTTCCCGGATCACGGCGTCGCATAGCTCTTCCTGGAGGGCAGGATCGTCCACGCCGAGTATGACCTTCGCATGGCCCACGCTCAGCAGGCCGACTTTCAGGTCATGCTGGATCTTGGCGGGGAGCTTGAGGAGGCGTATGCTGTTGGTTACGGAAGCCCTCTTCTTTCCCACCCTGTCGGCCATTTCCTCCTGGGTGAGGTGGCATTCGTCGATGAGCCGCTGGAAACTCATGGCCAGTTCGATGGGGTCGAGGTTCTCCCTCTGGATGTTCTCCACTATGGCCATCTCCAGCATCCCGGTGTCGTCCGCGTCGCGCACATAGGCGGGAATCATCGACATACCGGCCATCCTGCAGGCGCGGAAGCGGCGTTCACCGCTGATTATCTGGTACTTGCCGTCGGAGATCTTCCTGACGGAGATGGGCTGGATGAGGCCGAGGCTGCGTATGGAGGCGGCCAGTTCCTCGAGTGCGGTCTGGTCGAATCCCATCCTGGGCTGGAAAGGATTGGCCTCCACCATGTCCACGGGTATGCGGAGTATGTCGGAAGTGTCCTGGCGGGGCTTTGAACCCGCGATTTCCTTGTTGACGTAGCCTACGGGCTTGCGGAGGCTGTCGGGGTTGGGGGCGTCACCCAGCAGTGCTCCCAGCCCTTTCCCGAGTCTGCTCTGTTCCTTGTTCATCTCAGTTCTGCTTTTGAGGCAGCTGGCCGTTGCGTTCGAGGACCTCCTTCGTGAGGTTGAGGTAGTTGGTCGCTCCGGAGCTCATGATATCGTAGAGTATGATGGGAAGACCGTGCGAGGGAGCCTCGCTGAGGCGTATGTTGCGCTGGATGACCGTCCGGAAGACCATGTCCTTGAAATGGTCCCTGAGCTCGCCCAGCACCTGGGCGTGGATCTTGGTGCGTCCGTCGAACATGGTGACGACGAAGCCCTCGATGGCAAGGGAGGGGTTGACGCCGTCCTGCACGAGGCGTATGGTCTGCAGGAGCTTTCCCAGCCCTTCCAGGGCGAAGAACTCCGGCTGTACGGGTATCATCACGGAGTCGGATGCGGCGAGCGAGTTGACCGTGATCACCCCAAGGGACGGGGCGCAGTCCACGATGATGAAATCGTAGCGGTCGCGTACGGGGGCGATGGCCCTCTTGAGTATGGTTTCCCTGTCGGCGGCGTCGGCCAGCTCCAGTTCGGCCCCGACCAGGTCTATGTGGGAGGGGACGAGATGGAGGTTTGCTATCTCTGTCTGGACCAGGGCGTCCTCGATGCCTATCTGGCCTATCATTACGTTGTACAGGGTCCTGTTCTGGTCGCTGTCAGGAGCGAAATTCAGGCCCGATGTGGTGTTCGCCTGGGGGTCGGCGTCGATCACGAGGACCTTCCTGTCGAGCACTGACAGGCAGGCCGCGAGGTTGATCGCGGTGGTGGTCTTTCCGACTCCTCCCTTCTGGTTTGCTATTGCTATTACTTTGCCCATCCGGTATCTTTATATAGATGGCAAATTTATGAAAAGAATTCCATTTATCCTTTTTATTTGCTACTTTTATGGCCGCATTGTTAATAACTTTTCCGATGTCTGAGACCCAAACCGACTGGTTCATCATCGTCAATCCGCATGCCGGCTCCGGAAAGACCGTTTCCGAATGGCCCGAAGCAGTGAGGCTCCTCGACGAAAACTCCATCTCTTACACTACCGTTTTCACTGACCGCAAACACCACGCTACCGATCTGGCGATGCAGGCGGCAGCCCAGGGCTACCGCAAGATACTCGCGGTCGGGGGCGACGGCTCCGTCCATGAGGTCTTCTGCGGCGTGCTCTCGTGGTGCGAAAAGACCGGAACCGACAGTTCGGAGTTCACGATTGGGGTTATCCCCATAGGTTCGGGCAACGACTGGATACGCAGTCACGGCATTCCCTGCGACAAGGAGAAGATAATCGCCGCCATGGCTGAAGGCCGCAGGGGAGAGGAGGACGTGGTGAGGCTCACGGCAGCCGACGGCTCGGTCAGCTACATGGCCAATATAGGCGGCACAGGTTTCGATTCCCTGGTCTGCGACAGGGTCAACCGCCAGAAGGAGAGGGGCTACCGCAGCCGTCTGATCTACATCTACGCCCTGATCCGGACCATCTGTACCCTCAAGCCCATGAACATAGGCATACGCGCCGACGGTAGCGAGTTCTTCTCCGGAAAGGCATATTCTGTGGCTCTCGGGAACGGGAAGTACAGCGGCAGCGGCATGTGCCAGGTGCCCGGGGCCGTCTTCGATGACGGCAAGGTGGACCTGATGGTGGTGCCCAAGGTGGGCATAGGCAAGATAATCAAGGATTTCCCCCGTCTTTTCAATGAGACCATGGACCAGTCCCCGACCGTGCGTTTCACCCGTGCCGGGGTGCTGGAGATCTATCCCCTGGATGCCGATTCGGCCGCGATCTTCGAGGTCGACGGGGAGATAGAGGGCAGCCTGCCTCTCCGCGTGGAGTGCACTGGGAAAAGGATAGGCCATGTAAAACTTTGACTCTTTCCCTCTTTTTTATATATTTGCAGATACTAAAACCCGAAACCGTATGGAAGAAGTCAAGAAAGGCTACACCATAGACCTGGAAAAAGTCATCTCCGACAAATTCAAGGGGAAGAAACTGCCGGGATTCGTAATCCGCTTCCTCAAGCGCCTCCTGCACGTTGACTGGCTGAACGGATTCTTCGAGAAGGGCTATGAAGGGATAGAATTCTGCGAGGAGGCGGTCAAGTACCTGGATTTCAAGCTTGAAGTCTCCGGCCTGGAGAACATCCCCGCCGACGGGACAGTCTATACTTTCGCCTCCAACCACCCTCTCGGAGGCCCTGACGGGATAGCGCTCAGCTCCCTGATCGGAGGGAAATACGGCTCCCTCAGGCTTCTGGTGAACGACTTCCTCATGATGGTTCCGGGAATCCGGCCTCTGAGCATACCTGTCAACAAGGTGGGCGGACAGGTCCGCAACCTTCCCGTCCTCGTCAGGGAGATATTCTCCTCGGACAACCAGATACTGATCTTCCCCGCCGGACTGTGCTCCCGCAAGATCGACGGAGTGGTTCAGGACCTGCCGTGGTCGAAGACCTTCATCGTCCAGAGCGTGGCCAACGGCCGCACTGTAGTTCCAGTGCGTTTCGACGCATGCAACAGCAAGCGCTTCTACCGCCTCGCGGCACTGCGCAAGTTCTTGAAGATCAAGTTTAATTTCGAAATGATCACCCTTCCTGACGAGATGTACAAGGCCCGGCACAAGAGCTTCAGGGTGACCTTCGGCAAACCAATCCCTCCCACTTTCTTCGACAAGAGCCGCACCCCCCTGGAGTGGGCCGCATATGTCAGGGAAGAGGTTTATAAACTGTAGATTATGGAAAAGATCATAGACCCCATCGACGTCGACCTCCTGCTTTCGGAGCTTACCGAGGACAGGAAACTCTGCGATACCAATAAGGCGGGAAACATCCTGTACGTGTTCAACGGCAACGAGGCGCCCAACCTCATGCGTGAGGTGGGAAGGCTCAGGGAAGTGAGTTTCAGGGCCGAGGGAGGCTGCTCCGGCAAGTCCTGCGACACGGACGAGTTCGACTACATGCCCAAGCCCTACCTCCAGATGATAGTCTGGGA
>JAEEGL015771300.1_pt1 | contig 11156 bp, 6 predicted proteins | sample 9134231 | NCBI WGS metagenome assembly JAEEGL01 (sample SAMN16246548, study PRJNA631951) | gut metagenome | biome: gut microbiome; feature: rumen; material: fiber-attached | host: Bos | place: Iran: Karaj | collected 2018-10
CTGTTGGCACTGGGTATCGCGGGTGGCAAGGCGGGTAAAGCGAAACTCCTGCTCATCCTTGCCGTAGTTCTGAACATCGGCTTGTTATTCGTATATAAATATCTGTATTTCGGTATCACGCTTTTAAATCTGATCCCGCAGGTGAGCCTGCCGGGAAAGGAGATCGCCCTGCCCATCGGTATTTCATTTTTCACCTTCCAGGCGCTGTCCTATGTGATCGATGTCTATCGCGGGGAGCAGCCGCAGAAAAACCCGCTGAACTTAGGGCTTTACATCTGCTTTTTCCCGCAGCTTATCGCCGGACCTATTGTACGTTACCATGATATTTCTTTGCAGCTTTGCGCGACGGAGCGGTTTTCGGCAAAGCCTTCCTATCTGCTTTCGGAAGCATTTGCAGATGGCGTGGAGCGGTTTCTCATCGGCTTTTCCAAAAAGGTGCTGCTGGCCAATCAGCTGGCTGTGATTGCAGATGCGGTCTTTGACGCAGAGGATTTTGCAGCGGTATCGCCGGGCATGGCCTGGCTGGGGAGCATATGCTTTACGCTGCAGATCTACTATGATTTTTCCGGTTATTCCGATATGGCCATCGGTCTTGGAAAAATGTTCGGCTTTTCCTTTCTGGAAAACTTCAACTATCCCTATATCGCCTCTTCCATTACGGATTTTTGGCGCAGATGGCATATGTCACTGTCGGGATGGTTCCGGGATTATGTCTATATTCCCCTTGGCGGCGGCAGGGTAAAGACCGGACGGCGGATCTGGAATCTGTTTGTGGTCTGGCTTTTGACCGGGCTTTGGCACGGGGCCAATCTGACCTTTGTGGCCTGGGGACTTTTGTACTTCGTTTTCCTTGTGCTGGAAAAATACGTGATCAAACCGGAGCGGTTTGGCAAAACAGCGGCAAAGGCAATCTACCGGGTATTCACCCTGGCTGTTGTGAATTTCCTCTGGGTGCTGTTCCGCGCAAAAGACCTGACAGCCGGCATGGCCTATCTTGCAAGGATGTTCGGCGCAGGGGCGGTATCAGGCGGTGAAGATGCAGCGGCTCAGACGGTGATATCGGCGCCTGCCGGATGGTATGAGATGATGCTGCGCCAGTATGGTGTATTCCTATTGGCAGCGGTCATTTTTGCAATGCCGGTCCGCACCCTTTTTAAGCGCAAAGAAAAAACATGTATCAGCGCTGTACTGCTTTTATTTGCTTTTCTCTGGTCCGTGTCTTATCTGATCTTAGGGGCCCACAATCCGTTTTTGTATTTTAACTTCTGACTTTTTATCAAAGACAGCACGGTATTACCGATCTTGAGCACGGATATTTAATAACAGAAGGTTTTTTCAACTTTTTATGGTACATCTTAAGAATATATGGTTGAAAAATTAAGCTCTCTGCATTATCATAGGAATAGTGCGAATGCGCCCGTTTCAGAAAATATAGCGGTGTGCAATTCTGAATAGCGCAAGATATAGAGGTATTTTTATAGTTAGGAGAAAGAAACATGAATTTAAAACAGGTATGGAAAAAAGTGCTCTGCGCAGGTCTTACGGCAGCGATGGTCCTGCCACTGACCGCATGCGGCGGCGCAAAGAAAAACAGCGGCACCGGTGCGAGCGTTGATTTAAAGGACATGACCTACAGGATGGAACCGGTGGAAATGAAAGGTCTGGACGGCGATGTATCGCGCGTCTTTACGCAGTTTGGCAAAACCTATGCGGAGACGAGCGATTATGAGGATCTGACGGAGTATCCCGCAGACTGGGTGGACGGTATGCCTCCCAAAGATGCGCCGGAAGATGCCTGGGAAAGCATTGATTATAAATCAAAATCCACAAATGATCTGTTCCTTCTGGATATGGAAAAAGGAGAGGCTAAGCAGCTGGTATCCATTGAATTCGGCAGTGAGGATTCCCGGAGCTTAAACAATTTTTCAGTGGGACCGGACGGCAGCATCTATGCGCTTTTCAGCACTTATAACGATAGTACGCAGATGAATGAGTACGAGGTCGAGATCTACGATGAGTCGGGCAAGAAGACCGGCGGTTTTTCCATGACGGATTTCTTTGATTCAGCGGACAGCCCCTATATCAATTACATGGTGGTGGACGCAAAGGGGATACTTTATTTTTCCATGGATCAGGAAATCCTGGCCACCGATAATGAGGCGAAGGAATTATTCCGCATCACTGAAAAGAACTGGATCAGTTCTCTGACAACGGATAAAAACGGAAATGTTCTTTGTCTGCTTTCGGAAGAGCAGGGAAGTTCCATCAACCGCATTGATCCGGAGAAAAAGGAAATGACAGATAAGGTGCAGATCACCGGCAATGTCAATAGCCCGGTGGCCGGATGCGGATCCTGGGATCTGTATTTTAATGACGGAAACGGCATTGTGGGCATGACCTCTGACGGAAAGAGCAAGTCGCTTTTAAACTGGGTCGGAAGCAATATGGACGGACAGTATGTGCAGAGCATTGCCGGTGTCGGTGATGATAAATTTTTGAGTGTTTATTACAATTACACACTGGATACTGGAGATTCCGATGAGACGGAAAAGGGGCTGATGCTTCTGACCAAGGTGGATCCTTCCGAAGTGGAGAATAAGGTCGCGCTGACCTACGGCGGGATCTGGCTGAGTGACTCGATCCGCTCTGAGGCGATCAAATTCAATAAAGCGCAGAATAAGTATCAGATCATCATCAAAGATTATTCCAATGAGGATGATCCGGTATCAAAATTCAACGCCGATCTTCTGGCGGGGAATGTGCCGGATATCATGGATCTGTCAAATGTTCCGGTGGATAAGTATATCGCAAAGGGCATGCTGGTGGATTTAAATACCCTGCTTGAGAAGGACCCGGAACTGAGCAAAGAGGATTTTGTCGATAACGTGATCGCTACCATGGAAAAAGACGGGAAACTCTATTATATTTCGAATGCATTTAACCTTCAGGTGATGGTGGGATATCAGGAAGATGTGCAGGGCAAAAAGAGCCTGCAGGTAAAAGATATCATGGAGCTGGAGAAAAAATATCCCGGTGCAAGAGCCTTTTCCGCGTGGAACTCGAATTCCGCAGTCCTGACCACGCTCTGCCAGAACAATTACTCAAGTTACATCGACTGGGCATCCGGAAAGTGCAGCTTTGATTCTCAGGAATTCATTGATACCCTGGAATATGCGGCAACTTATCCGAATGAAGAGGATATCAATTACGAAGATGAAATAGACAGCGTGAAGGATATCAGGGATCACAAGCAGCTCTTCTGTGAGACTTATAATATTTCGATGGAAGAGTTTGAACTTTACAATGAAGTATTTAACAAAAAAGCGGCGTTTATGGGATATCCGAGTCCCGTTGAAGGTGTCGGCTTAAGTATTGATAATACGATCGGTATTTATTCCAAATCCGCTTCCATAGATGGATGCTGGGAATTTATCCGTTCCATGCTGACAAGAGAATATGTAACCGGCAAGGTTTCGAGACAGGAATTATACGGTTACCCGATCCGCAAGGATTCACTGGAGGATCTGTTCAGGCAATTCACGGCAACTTCAAAATATACAGATGATTTCGGCAATGAGGTTGAGCCGGTAAGCGGCAGCTATGGCTTTTACAATCTGGAAGTGGATATTAAGCCCATGAAGGATGATCAGATCCAGACCGTCCGTGATACCATCGCGGCTGTAAACCATACAGGCGGCTGGGATTCCAATATCAGCGATATCATTACGGAAGAGACCGGGGCCCTGTTTAGCGGACAAAAGAGCGCGAAGGAAGTTGCCGGCATCATCCAGAACAGAGTCAGCACCTATGTGAACGAAAACAGGTAAGAAAACAGGTGGTATGAACAAAGTCCGTAAACCAAGAAAAAAACTGAAAGACTTTCCACGCAGATGGCGGCGGCGGATTCTGAGTATGTCATTTTTGCTGCCGTCCATGCTCGGCGTGGGTCTGTTCTTTGTGGCCCCCTTTGCCGTGGTCGGGTATTATTCCTCGGTGGATTCTCCCTTTAATCCGCACTTTGTGGGATTCGAGAACTACGCAAGGCTGTTTCAGAATTCCGCTTTTTTGAATGCGGCAAGGAATACGGCGATCTTTTCCCTTTCGGCTGTGCCGCTTGCCGTAGTTCTGGCACTGGTGATGGCGATGATCCTCGATCAGAGCATTCCGATGCGGTCTACCTTCCGGACGTTTTTCTTAACGCCCCTGATGGTGCCCACCGCTTCCATCGTCCTGATCTGGCAGGTGTTTTTTCATCCCAACGGTGCTGTGAATGAGTTTTTGCTCAATATCGGACATGACAAGATCGACTGGTTTAAGTCCTCCTATTCTTATTTTGTGATCCAGATCCTCTATCTTTGGAAGAACCTGGGCTACAACATGATCCTGTTCATGGCGGCGCTGAACGATATTCCGAAGGATCTGCTGGAGGTGGCGGATTTGGACGGCGCGAATGCGTGGCAGAAATTCTGGAAGATCAAGATACGGTTTTTGTCTCCGACGATCCTGTTCGTGGGACTGATGAGCCTGGTGAATTCCTTTAAGGTATTCCGTGAGATCTACCTGCTGACGGGCGATTATCCGTATGATACGCTGTATATGCTGCAGCATTTTATGAACAATACCTTCCGGTCGCTGGATTATCAGAAGCTTTCGGCAGCGGCCGTGATCATGTTCCTGGTGATGATCGTGATCATCGGCGGGCTTTTTGCATTGGAAGACCGTTTCGGACGGGATCTTGAAGGATAAGAGATGTGTGATGATCCGGAGCGGAAAACAGCTGATCGATAGGATCGGTGAAAGCGGTAATGAGGTGTAAGCAAGGCATGGAAAACCATGACAGCATTCCCGAAAATTGCATATATACCCCCATCGTCCGGGATGAAAGGCGTCCTTACAGCACGGCTGTGGTGAAAAAGGCCGAAACCATCGTGGAGGAGAAAAACCCCGATGCCGAGGTGCGGATCACCATCGCCGGGAAGAAACCGCTTTTGCCGCCGCTTTCGACAAAGCAGAAAAAGCGTGTGGGCAAGGGGGCCAGGGTGCTCGGATTTATCGTGGCGCTGATCGCATCCACGTCCTTCCTTCTGCCGATTGTCCTGACGATTGCCAATTCCTTTATGCAGGAGTCGGAGATTACCTCCAACTACGGCGTGATCTTCGAAAGCCTGACGCAGCAGGATGAGGGGGGCTGGGGACAGCCGAAAAGCCAGAAATCCTCTTACGTTTCGGAAAGCGCGAACCTGAAATTCATTCCGGATATGGTATCGTTTAAGCAGTATTATACGGTGCTTTTGCAAAGTCCGGATTATCTTTTGAAGTTTTGGAATTCCGTGATCTTAGTGGTGCCCATTGTCTTCGGACAGCTGTTTATCGCACTGTTGGCGGCCTACTGTTTTACGAGATTCCGGAGTTTGAAAAAGGACATTTTATTCTTTTTCTATGTGATCATGATGCTGATGCCTTATCAGGTTACGCTGGTACCGAACTTTCTGGTATCGAGGGCCATCGGGATCATTGATACCAGGGCAGCGGTCATTTTGCCCGGCATCTTTTCCACCTTTTCGGTTTTCCTACTGACCAAGTTCATGCGAAGGATTCCGAATGCGCTGATCGAATCGGCGGAGCTGGACGGTGCGACGGAATGGCAGATCTTTACCAGGATCTGCGTGCCGCTCTGCAAAAACGCGGTGGCTTCCACGGCGATCCTGGTATTTATCGACTATTGGAACATGGTGGAACAGCCGCTGATCCTGTTGGCGGATCAGGAGAAGCATCCGCTGTCTGTCTTTTTATCACAGATCAACAACGGTGAGGTGGGCCTGGCCTTTGCAGTGGCGGTTATTTATATGATCCCGACGATCCTGATCTATCTCTACGGAGAAGAATACCTGATCGACGGAATTTCTTATTCCAGTGGTGTGAAGGGGTAGTTTAAGATAGAGACCTTCCCATCGAGTGGTGTGAAGGGGTAGTTTTAGAAGGGCAAAGAAAGGAGCCGTAAACGTGGAATCAACACAGGGCGAAAAGAAAACCAGAAAAGAGATCATCAAGAATCTGCTGATCATATTCCTGATCATCATGCTGATCCTGACATTTTTCTCAAATACGATCATGAACTATTCTCTGCCGGAGGTGTCGACAGCCTATTCCTCCCAGGGTTCCGTGACCAGTAAGGTCCGCGGAAGCGCGGTGGTGGAAACGGCGCAGGATTATGAAGTGAATGTCACGGAGAATCATCTGATCGCCAGTGTCAAGGTTTCCGTTGGCGATGAAATCGAAGAAGGGGATGTGCTCTTTGAGCTCGAAGCGCCTTCCACAACGGCAGGCGCCCAGTCAACCGGAACGGCGGGAAGCACCGGCGAGGATGATCCCATAAAGCAGGCAGAGGAAACCCTCGATACCTTGGAGCTTGAGTATAATAAAGCGCTTTTGGAGGTTTCCCCAAGCTACGGCCTTGACAACCTGGATATCCGGTCTGCGCAGGCTGACTTAAATGATGCGATCGAGGCACAGAATAAGTCCGGATCCAGAGCCGGTCTTTTAGAGCAGCAGACGAATGTGAAAAAAACCATTGAGCGGCTGGGCGTGGAGATCGGCGAGCTCGAAACCGAGATCGAGTCCGTCAGCGGAAACTCCCTGAAAAAGAAGAGTAAGCAGCTGATCAAAAAGAAACAGGAATTAGAGGATGCAAATGCGCTTGAGGCCAGGATCGCTGCGGAACTCGAGGGCCTCAAATCCCCGGAAGAAGCAGCAAAGGACGTGCGTGAAAAACAGGAAGCCTTGGATAAGCTGCTGATCACCCTTTCCGATAAAAAGCGGGAAGACGGTTCCACCAGCGGAAAAAACAGACTGGACCTGGCGGCCCAGAGGAAGAAGATCGAAGATCAGAAGGAGCTGATCGAGAAACTGAAAAAGAAAGCCGGCGGCGAAGAGTCCACCGAGATCACGGCCAAGACCGGCGGCGTGATCAAGCAGATCAACTGTATCGCGGGTGATACGGTCACCGCGGATTCACCCCTTGCGGTCATTGCCGTTACCGGTAATGGATACTCGGCATCCTTTAAAGTAACAAAAGAACAGGCAAAGCTTGTCCGTCAGGGACAGGAGGCGGATATCCTGAATATCTGGGGAGATGATATCAGTGCAACGCTGCAGACCATCAAACCGGATTTAGAGGATCCGAATAATTCCAAGCAGCTTGTCTTTTCCATCAGAGGAGCGGATGTGACGGTAGGCCAGAACTTAGAGCTGTCTGTCGGAGAAAAGACCGCGCCTTATGATGTGGTGGTGCCGAACAGTGCTATAAGGGAAGACAATAAGGGCAAGTTCGTTCTGGTCGTCAAGGTGAAGGCTTCCCCTCTCGGAAACCGCTACGTATTGTCGAGATGTGACGTAGAGGTACTTGCCAGCGATGATACCAGCAGTGCAGTCAGCGGCGGTCTTTACGGTTATGAATATGTTGTGACAAACTCATCCAAGCCGTTAGAGGCCGGCATGAAGGTCCGCCTTGCAAATGAGTGATCTCGCAAAGCCATGTTATTTAGTTGAATTGGGAATCGAAGCATGAAGTTTTTACAGTGGTGTTATAAACACCGGATCATTTTGATCATAGATATCATCTGCCTGCTCCTGGTATGGGTCTGCACGCTTCGTTTTCATGCGCTCGAAAAGTCGGCAGTCACGCAGCAGGAAGGCCACCGCTGGGCAGAGGACGGAAAACCCTACCATCAGGTCAGCGCTTTCTTTCCGACTTCGGATGGCGTGACAAGAGAAACGATCTCCGGCTATCGCGCAAACCTTCAGAGGACGCTGCTGGACGCTTCTTTCGATGACAGCGATGTTACCGGAAAACTTTGGACCGATGCCTATGCGGCCCTGTCAACCGACTCGGTGACGAAAACAACGCAGATGGGAACGGTCGGAAAAGAAAATGTCAGGATCTTAGGCGTGGGCGGGGATTTTTTCCTCTTCCATCCCGTGAACCTGTTAAGTGGGAGTACGTTTTCGGATCATACGGCCAACGGAGATCTGGTGCTGATCGACAGGGAAATTGCCTGGACACTGTACGGATCCACGGATATCGCAGGGCAGAAGATCTATCTGGCCGGCAGGCCCTTTGTGGTCAGCGGCGTTTATGAGGCGGAGCAGGATAAACTCGGGTTAAAGGCCAGCGACGGGAAGAGCTATCTGATGATGGATTATGATACCTTCCATGAGATCTACAAAGAAGATCCCATCTATTCTTACGAAGCGGTGCTGCCCAATCCCGTTAAGAACTTTGCGCTGAATGCGCTGCAGGACGCCGTCGGAGGGGAAAATGCCACGGCGGTTTTGGTGGATAACGAAGACCGGTTCAAACCAAAGTCTTTACTGGCGCGTTTTGCAGATATCCAGACCTTGATGATGCACACAAGTCCCGTGGTCTTTCCTTTCTGGGAAAACCGCATACGGGGACTGGAATGGCAGCTTTTCTGTATATTGGTCCTTCGGTTTTTCCTGTTTCTGACACCGCTTGTTTCCTCGATTTTTGCCCTGGTCTGCTTTATCCGGCAGAAAGGCGCGAGGATGTGGCATGATTTCTGGGCTCGTCAGAAGGAGAAGCTCCGCAGAAGGCTGTATGAACGTCCTGTGAAACCGAAAGTGGGGATAGAAGATGAAGACTTCTGAGGATCGTCCGGGAAATGATCATGACAGCGAAGATGACGGCAGAGTCTTAGCGGACCGGTATGCCAAAGCGGACCGGAACAGGAAACAAAAGCTTCGCCGCGGCATTTCCGTTATGATCAGTGTGATCGCTTTGATCGCAGTGATCGCTTTTGCGTCGGTCTATATTAAGCAGGGCCGGAAATTTGACTATAACGAGCATCTCGATGAAGAGGTGCTTTCTTTGGATGGTACGTCTGTGACCCTGCGGGAGTTCGGCTTCTATATCTATGAAGTGGAGAGTTTTACCCAACAGCAGGCGAGGAAATACAATCATACGGATCCGCTGGATTACTGGAATACCCACTTTTCTGCCGGCAACGACTCGCAGTTTGTCAGCGAGCTGGCACGGGATACGGCGATCAATGCCTGTCTCGGGGATCTGGTCTATGCGCATATGGCCCGCGATGCCGGTTTCGTCCTTCCGGAAGAGAAAACGGAAGCCATCCCGGATGAGGTGGCAAAGTGGATGCAGGAGATCTCACCGGAGCAGATGGATGCACTGGGGCTTTCGGAAAGCATTGTCAAAGAGGTGATCGAGCGGCAGACCCTGGCAAAGGCCTATGCCTATGAATACAGCAGTCAGGCGGATCTGTCCGGCTACAGCGGAGATGTGGCGCAGCTTTTATCCGGCGGCGGTGAGTATTTTGAGAAGGAACTGCTTTCGAAGTATCCGGTAAAGAAGAATGAAAAACTGATCGCGGAAATGAAATTCGGAAGGATCAGTATCAATAAGGAACAGTAATTATTCAGAACCCATTCGCAAAAATACAGTCCATTATGCAAGCATATGTCCTGTATTTTATCAAATCCGCATGGTTCTGAATAATAAATAAAATCCGATAGCCGAGGGGATTGGCTATCGGATTATGAGGGGATAATTGAGAAGCCAAGGCTCCTCATGACCTATTATAGCAAGAGTGTGCAAAAATGTACACACCTTTTTTGCATTTTTTTATAATTTATTTTAAAATATAAAAAAATTCCGATATGAAAATACGGAGTCAGGTAATTACTGATGAAGTAAAACATACTGGTATAAAAAATATGGAATCAAGTGATCACAAGTTCAATTAAGGAGAAAAGCATGTATCAGATCGATTTTCAAAGTCCGAAACACGTACATTTTATCGGGATCGGCGGTATCAGCATGAGCGGTCTTGCACAGGTCCTGTTGTCGAGGGGATTTACCGTCAGCGGATCGGATGCCTCCGAAAGCGTGCTGACCGGGAAGCTGCGGGAAGACGGAGCGACTGTCTATATCGGACAGCGCGCCTCGAACATTACGGACGGGATCGATGTTGTGGTCTATACCGCAGCGATCCATGAAGATAATCCGGAATTTGCGGAGTGCAAAAAAAGAGAGCTTCCCATGCTGACCCGTGCCCAGCTCCTCGGACAGCTGATGAAGAATTATGAAGTGCCGGTTGCCATCAGCGGAACCCATGGAAAGACAACGACCACTTCCATGCTTTCGGAAGCGCTTCTGGCCATGGGCAAGGATCCGACCCTTTCCGTCGGCGGTATGTTAAAGAGCATCGGCGGCAATATCCGCATCGGTAATTCCGGGATCTTTGTGGCCGAAGCCTGTGAATATACCAACAGCTTTTTATCCCTGTTCCCGCGGATCGGCATCATCCTGAACATCGATGCGGATCATCTGGACTTTTTCAAAGATCTTGATGATATCAGGGCCTCGTTTCATAAGTTTGCACAGCTCCTGCCGCAAAATGGTCTGCTGCTGATCAACGGTGAGGTGCCGGATTTAGACAGCTTTACAAAAGACCTCTCCTGCAGCGTGCTGACCTTCCGCGTGGCAGACGGTCAGGACGGCGGTGCGGATGAGACGGCCGGCGGAGAGGCGGCAGACATTTTTGCAACGGATCTTTCCTTTGATGAAAAGGGACATCCGAGTTTTGTATTCCATATGAAAGAGGAAAAGCTTGCAATGGCAAGAGAAACCCTTGCAATGGGAGCAAACGGGGCAGAAACTGCCGGAACAGACGCCGGCTTTAATACCGGAGAAGTGTCCTTCCCCGTAACCCTTGGTGTAGTAGGAAGACACAATGTTTCCAATGCACTCTCTGTGATCGCATCTGCCCTGGCCATGGGCGGCGAGCCGGAGGTGATCACGAAAGCGGTCAGCGCGTTTACCGGTACGGACAGACGATTTGAGTACAAGGGAAAAGTGGGAGATATGACCATTATCGATGATTATGCCCATCATCCTACGGAGATCAAAGCGACGCTGCAGGCAGCTGCAAAATATCCGCATAAGACGCTTCGCGTGGTATTCCAGCCGCACACCTATACTCGTACCAAGGCCCTGATGGGTGAATTTGCGCAGGCTCTCAGCCTTGCCGATGAGGTGATCCTGGCCGATATTTATGCTGCCAGAGAGACGGATAACCTCGGGATCAGTTCCGCTACCTTGCAAAAAGAGATCGAGAAAC
>JAEEGL016291304.1_pt1 | contig 11156 bp, 8 predicted proteins | sample 9134231 | NCBI WGS metagenome assembly JAEEGL01 (sample SAMN16246548, study PRJNA631951) | gut metagenome | biome: gut microbiome; feature: rumen; material: fiber-attached | host: Bos | place: Iran: Karaj | collected 2018-10
AGAGGGTGTGTCAAAATTCTGGCACACCCTCTTTATGTTTTTTCAATTCTTGCGTAACATGTTGTAAAACATATAAATAAGCCTCTACTTTCTCAAGCGGAGGCTTTGTTGTTTCACAAAGTTTTTGTATCTTTGTGGTATATAAGTATTTATGTCTGCAAAGATACACTTTCGTTCTCACATAAACAACCAAACGGTGCTTTTTCCGCAAAGAATCGACAGGGATATTGCGGAAAACGACCCTGTGCGCCTTGTCAACGCCGTTGTTGACAGCCTGAGTCTCGAGAATTTCAACCGTCTGTACAAAGATCGCGGCCGCAGTCCCTACCACCCAAGGATGATGCTCAAGGTGATACTCTACGCCTACATGAGCAACATCTACTCGTGCCGCAAGATAGAGAAGGCCCTGCTCCGAGACGTGCACTTCATCTGGCTGGCGGGCTACGAGCAGCCCGACTTCATCACGATAAACCGCTTCCGCAACCGCGTCAAGGACGAGATAAACAACGTGTTCACACAACTGGTGCTGCTGCTTGCCGAGCGTGGTCTAGTGAGCCTTGACGTGGAGTACATCGACGGCACGAAGATAGAGTCGAAGGCGAACAAGTACACTTTCGTATGGCGCGGCAGTGTGGAGAAGAACCGCGCCAGGCTCATGGAGAAGATACGAGTGCTTCTCGCTCAGATAGACAATGCCGTCGCCCATGAGAACGCCGAAACGCAGGAGAAGGTGGAGTTCACGCCCTCCCAGCTGGGCGAGATCTGCGAGGAGCTCAGGCAGTCGCTCGCCCAGAGTCCCGCTCCGGAGAGCAAAGAAGACAGGAGGGCGCGCCGAAAGAAGGAGAGGGAGCTAAGGCGACTCGAGCAGATGGGCGACAAGCTCGGCGACTACGACAGCAAGCTCGAGCGCATAGGCGGGCGCAACTCCATGTCCAAGACCGACCCCGACGCCACGTTCATGCGCATGAAGGAGGACGCGATGAACAACGGGCAGACCAAGCCCGGCTACAACCTGCAGATAGGCACCGAGAACCAGTTCATCACCGACTTCGGCCTGTTCCCGTACACCAATGACACCCTCACGCTTCCACCGTTCCTCGGCTCGTTCGCTGAGCGCTATGGCCGCCTGCCCGACGAGGCGTGCGCCGACTCGGGCTACGGCAGCGAAGAGAACTACCGCTTCATGGAGGAGAACTCCGTCGAGGCCTACGTCAAGTACAACTACTTCCACAAAGAGCAGACACGGTCATTCAAGAACAACCCGTTCCGCATAGAGAACCTGTACTACAACGCGGAAGAGGACTACTACGTCTGCCCGATGGGACAGCACATGACCAGAGTGGGCACACGGCATGACAAAAGCGGCAGCGGATATGTCGCAGAACTGGCAATCTACAGGGCACAACGCTGCGAGGGGTGCCCGTTGAGAGGGAGTTGTTACAAAGGCGAATATCCAGCAAGAGAAATCAGAGCCAACCACAGGCTCAATGAATACAAACGACGGGCAAGAGAGAGACTCACATCAGAACGGGGGCTCGAGCACCGCTCAAAAAGACCCATAGAGCCCGAGGCCGTGTTCGGGCAGATGAAATTCAACATGGCATACAGACGCTTCCGACACTTCGGAAAAGACAAGGTCACAATGGACTTTGCCTTCTTCGCCATAGCCTTCAACATCAAGAAATGGGCCGCAAAAACAGCAAAATGCACCCGCAATGGCGGAAATACGCCATCTTTTCTCCCGTTCTGCCTTACAGTTCAAATTGTAACCCCTGAGAATCGAATATTCTGGGAAAAAACACAAAAACAAGCCGCCTGAGACATATCGCATTCTCAGGCGGTTTATTTTTAAAGAGGATCTGACATAAGCCTATTATGACACACCCTCATCTTTTTACTAGTTTTCTTTATCGTCCCGAATAGACAATCCCGAATCCTACGAAGTGGTCGTAGCGCTCGCCGAAGGGGCGGTCATAAACTTTAATAAGGTATTCATTTGAAGTCTGGTACTTATCGCCTTCTATCATGCCAGTCTGCCCTACTCCGCTGCCGTCTGGCACCCATAGATACTGGTAGTTGTAGGCTCCTTGCTTGAGCAGGATGTCACAGTTGTAGGTACCATAGTTGGGGTCATAGCGCATGAGGCACTGCTCTGGTGGCAGACCAAGTGTGAATTCACCCTGCACAAACAGGTTTCCACCTTCTAATCTCTCTCCGGTGTAAAGATTGAAATGGGTAACAATATAGTCACTCTCAACCATTGAGTCGTAGGCACCCGACGTCCTGATAGTGAAATGTCCATACTGAGTCTTGTCGTAGAGATACTGCCCGTCAACACGTGGTTCATTGCGATAGAGAGTAGCGTGATAATAAGGCTCAAAATACTGTATCTTTTCCACACCCATGTTCATCGAGTTGATGTTCACCATCTCGATGCGGCGATACTCATTGCCAGCAGGAAAGATGAGGTCACGGTTATGCTCAAAGGTCACCTGGTTTCCGCTCACCATCATTGGTTTAGTTACCATTACCTCGTTATCGGGACGAGAGTTCTGAGACACGATTATCCCAAGTTCGTTATACGGGTCACTAATGCGCTCGCCGCCCTTGGTGGTGACAACAAAATTCACCTGCTGATTATGGGCATTGTAATCTACATCGGTATTGGTAAGTACTTCGGCATAGACTCCCATAGTGTTCTCACACACCGAAAAACGAGTCTGGAACAGCACATCGTCGGGATCGTCCTGACGATAGACCTTGAGCACATAGTTGCCGCTTTTGGTGATGATAAAGTCATTGTTTGGAATACAAAAGTCGTAGTTGAAATAATGCACAAAAGTCGCCTCACTGGGCTTGTAGTCTTCTATATCAGCCTGGTTAAAACCGTCAACATATTCGCTCTCAACCAACTGCGATGGCTGCCAATTTGCATTACAATGGGTGACGCTGTAGCGCAGATACTGAATGTCAAGGTCGAGATAGTCGAAGTTCACATTGAGAACATCGTCGCTGCCAAGCACATAGATTGGAGGAAAGTACATATTGCTTAAAGGAGCGATTTTAACCGACTTCACATTAGGGTCAAAGATGTGTACTTGAGTGTCCTCTGCAACCATTCTAGTCACAGCTACGAGGCACATTATAATAAAAAAAAGATATTTCTTCATAATCGTCACGAATTTGATTTTTGACAAAGATACACATTTTTGGTTTAAAATGCAGAAATTTTGCAGATAATAATTATTTTTGCAAAAAAATGTGATTATGACAAAGCAAGAGAAATATGAAGAACTGCTGCCACAAGTGGTGGCAATGATTGAAGGTGAGACTAATGAAGTGAGCGTGATGGCCAATGTGTCAGCAATGCTCTATGAGGCTTTTGGATGGTGGTGGACAGGATTTTACACAGTGAATGGTGATCGCCTTGAGCTTGGTCCATTCCAAGGGCCAGTTGCATGCTACCGCATAAAACGTGGACGAGGCGTGTGTGGCACTGCTTGGGACCGCGACGAGACAGTTATAGTCCCCGATGTGGAGCAATTCCCTGGCCACATAGCTTGCAGCAGCCTCTCACGCAGCGAGATAGTAGTTCCTGTGCATGACAATAAGAATAATGTAGTAGCCGTTCTCGATATCGATAGCAAAGACCTCAACACCTTTGACGAAACCGACAAGACTTATCTCGAAAAACTAGTAAAAGCACTATCAAAAACCGTCATTTGGTAGTAAAAATTTGCTAAAAACATGTTATAAAACATATTTTTCTTGGTCAATCCAGGAAAAATAAGTACCTTTGCACCGTGAATTGATGAGAATATTTGTAGGGACGAGGCCTGCCTTGTCCGATTTCAGGAAATGTATTACGATTAAAGATCTTTAGAGTATGAAAACAACAAAAAGGGGTATAAATCATGGCTTCATACTACCAAATCACGCTTATCACCCCAACGTGGCATTACGAAGCCAGCAACCTAAGGGCTATATAGCATGGCCCGAAAAGTGAGATCATCAAAATAATGACTTTCACATTTTAGAGAGAAAACAACAGTTTATAATAACGGAGGATGCACCCCTTGGGATGCATCCTCAATTTCATTTATCATTAGTTGATTACTCGCCTAGTAGTTGTTTTGCCATGTTTTGGGCAGCACGACGGCCATCGCCCATAGCGAGGATTACAGTGGCACCACCACGCACGATGTCACCACCAGCATAGAGATCACCAATATTACTTTGCATAGTCTCCTCATTAACAACGATTGTGTTGCGGCGGCTCACGTCAAGGCCCTCGATTGAGCGAGGCACAAGCTGGTTGGGTGATACACCTACAGCCACAATAACGATGTCAACAGGAATCTCCTCGATAGCGCCCTCTACAGGCACTGGCGAGCGACGTCCACTGGCATCTGGCTCGCCAAGCTCCATGCGCTGGATGCGCATAGCCTTGATGTGGCCCTTCTCGTCACCGATGTACTCGATGGGGTTGTGCAGAGTCATGAACTCAACGCCCTCTTCCTTGGCATGTCCAACTTCCTCACGACGTGCAGGCATCTCCTCCTCGCTACGACGATAAACGAGAATCACGCGCTTAGCACCCATTCGCAGAGCGGTACGGGTGGAGTCCATAGCGGTGTTGCCACCACCAATAACAGCGATAGTCTCACCATGCATAACAGGAGTGTCGCCACCACGGCCTGCACTCATCAGGTTGATGCGGGTGAGGTACTCGTTGCTCGACATCACGCCAATAAGGTTCTCGCCGGGGATGTCCATGAATCGTGGGAAACCAGCGCCGGAGCCAACGAACACACCCTTGAAACCCTGCTCGTGCAGGTTGTCGTAAGTGATAGTTTTGCCCACCAGCACATCTTTCTCAAATTTCACGCCCATCTTGCGCAGGCCCTCAATTTCGTAGTCAACAATAGAGTTAGGTAGACGGAACTCTGGGATACCATACTTGAGCACGCCACCAATCTCGTGAAGTGCCTCAAAAACGGTAACATCAAAACCCTGCTTTGCCATGTCGCCGGCAAACGACAATCCCGAAGGACCACTACCGATAACAGCAACCTTGATGCCGTTGGCAGGTTTCATTGGTGGAACCTCCTGCTCGGTATTGTTGCGCTGCCAGTCGGCGGCAAAACGCTCCAGGTAACCGATTGCCACTGCGGGCTGTTTCATCTTCAGACGTATGCACTTGCTCTCGCACTGTTTCTCTTGTGGACACACACGGCCGCACACAGCGGGCAGTGAGCTAGTCTCCTTGAGGGTAGCGGCAGCCTGTGCAAATTCGCCACGCTCAATGTTCTTGATAAACTTAGGAATGTTGATACCCACGGGACAACCTGTGACGCACTGTGGATTGGGGCAGTCGAGACAACGGGTTGCCTCAAGCACTGCCTGCTCGGCGTTGATGCCCTGGTTTACCTCCTCATTACAAGTGATGCGATAGGCTGGGTCGAGCTGAGGCATCTCAACACGGGCTATATTGTTTCTCTCTTTTGCGGTTTTTGACTTGCGCAATTCCTCGCGCCAAGCCTCGTTGCGAGATTCGTTATAGTTTTCCATTTTTATTGTTTTTTAGCAAGTTTACATTTTCAAGCGCATTAACAACTCGTCGAAATCAATTTCATGAGCATCGAACTCAGGACCCTCAACACACACGAAGCGGGTCTTTCCACCAACGCTCACACGGCAAGCGCCGCACATGCCAGTACCGTCAACCATGATAGCATTGAGCGATGCCTCGGTGGGAACCTCATACTTCTTGGTCAATAGCGACACAAATTTCATCATGATAGCGGGACCAATGGTCACAACCTTATCAACCTTCTCGCGCTTGATAACCTCCTCTACACCAGCAGTAACAAGGCCCTTTGTGCCATAACTGCCGTCATCGGTCATGATGATCACATCGTCGCTCGAAGCGCGAACCTCATCCTCAAGTATAATCAGGTCCTTGGTGCGACCTGCTAGCACGCTAACCACGCGGTTGCCAGCCTCTTTCATTGCACGGATAATGGGCAGCAATGGAGCTACGCCCACACCACCACCGCAACAAAGCACAGTGCCATAGTTCTCGATGCGGGTGGCCTGGCCCAGAGGGCCAACCACGTCGGTCAGGAACTCGCCTGGCTCGAGAGCGCAGATTTTGCGGGTTGAGTCGCCCACGGCTTGAATCACTAGCGTGATAGTGCCTGCTGCTGGGTCGCTGTCGGCGATTGTCAATGGAATTCTCTCTCCCTTCTCACCACAGCGCACAATCACAAAATGGCCGGCACGGCGAGCTTTTGCAATAAGGGGAGCTTCAACAACGAGCTTTGTAACATTCTCGCTGAAACGTTGTTTGCTTACAATCTTATTCATTGGTTATAGTTAATGTGAATTAGTTTTTTAATTTGAACGTGCAAAGGTAAGGAGAATTTCTGAAATAAGACACTTATTACCACTAAACTTTTCAACAATTGCTTAATAATAGACAAGTTTCTTAAACCATAACCACATTATTTGCACAACGTGCATAAAAACAATTAAAGACAGAACTAATGAGTGGTGCGTTGCACATCCTTCACACCTTTAAGGTTCTTGATTTTCTTTATTAGCATGTCTAGGTTGTCAAGACTGTTGATGCCAATTACGAGATATCCTTCAAAGATACCTCCCATACTGTTGATTGACACACTACGCAGCACTGTGTCGCCCTCCTTATTGATGAGAGAGGTTATGTTCGACACTATGCCAATGTCGTCATTACCCACCACCTTAAGAGTTGCTGCAAACTGCTTACCCATCTTGCCACTCCACTGCGAACGGATAATGCGGTAAGGATACTTTGCAAGAAGGTGCTTCACATTCCCACAATCACGGCGATGCACCTTGATAGCTCCATCACTAGCGATAAACCCCACAATAGGGTCACCATAGATTGGATTACAGCATCGCGATAACTTATAATTGATGCCCCTCACATTGTTGCCAATCACGAGAATGTCGTCGTTGCCACGGTTCTCCTCTTCTTCCTTACTTTGAAGCACAAAATTCTCGGCTGCTTCTCGTGGCTTCGTCACTTCTTGCTGCTTAGCCCTATAGTCAAGCACTTCTTCAACAAGAGTTGCAATATCGATTTTCCCATCATCAATATCAGCATAGAAGTCAGTAGCGAGCTTATAACCCTTCTTACTGATAAATCGGTTCATCATTGCCTCTTCAATCTCAATCTTTCGGTTTTTGAAGCGGCGCTGCAAGAGTTCGCGGCCCATCTCGGCCTTCTTAGACTGCGCCTCATTCAGCGCCAGCCTAATCTTATTGCGGGCTTTGCTAGTGACCACGAAGTTTAGCCAATCGACACGCGGCACCTGAGTTGATGAAGTGATTATCTCTACAGTGTCACCGCTGTGCAATTTATAATTGATTTTCTGGTTCTTACCATCAATCTTTGCACCCGTGCACTGGCACCCCAACCGCGAGTGAATGCGAAAAGCGAAATCGAGCACCGTTGCTCCCTTAGGCAACTGGAACACATCACCACGAGGTGTGAATACAAAAACCTCATCCTCATAAAGATTGGCGTGCATGTCACGAATAAGGTCCATACGGTTTTTGCTCCCCTCCTCAAGCACTTCGCGCACGTTTTGCATCCACCGGTCTATTCCGCCACCATCAGCCTTTACTCCTTTGTATCGCCAGTGTGCGGCAAGACCCATTTCTGCAACTTCGTCCATGCGTTCGGTGCGAATCTGCACTTCCACCCACTTGTCATCCTTGCCTTTAAAAGTGCCGTGGAGCGACTCGTAACCGTTGCTCTTGGGCATAGTAATCCAATCGCGCAGTCGTGTGGGATTAGCCTGATAAATATCGCCAACAAGAGAATAGGTGTACCAGCAGTCACGTTTCTCATATTCGCGCGGAGTGTCAATGATAATGCGAATGGCAAAGAGGTCATAAATGTCATTCATCTCCACCTTTTTGGTCCTCACCTTGTTCCAGATTGAGTTAATCGATTTGGTACGTCCCTTCACATGACACTTGATGTGCTCGCGCTCAAGAACTTTTTTGATGGGAGCGGTGAACTCCTCAATATATTTGTCGCGCGCCGCTTTTGTCTCGTTGAGAAATGCGGCAATCTTGTTATACACATCACGCTGCAAGTATTTGAGCGACAGGTCTTCAAGTTCGGTCTTGATTTGATACAGTCCCAATTTGTGGGCGAGTGGCGCGTAGAGATAGCGTGATTCAAGCGATATGTCGCGCACAAATTTCTCATCCTCATGATTGTTGATATAGCTCATTAGACCCCTGCGGTCAGCAATCATAATCATCACCACACGAATGTCTTGAGCAAGAGTCACAAGCAGTTTGCGGAAATTATCATCCTCAACTGCCGACTGCTTTTTATATATTTTTGAAATATTTATAAGACCATGCACCAACTTTGCCACATCGTTGCCAAACATTTCGGTTATCTCTTTCTCTGAGATGTGGCCCAAACGGCATAGGTGATATACAAGAATTGCTATCGTCATATTGCGGTCGGGAGCGATGTTGTCATGAAGAAGCTCGGCTGTACGCAGTGTTCTGATTACAGGGTTAATGCCATACTTATCGCGACGGTAAACACCGTCCTTGACACCACTGGCTATTACCTTTTGCAAATAGCGCACATCGTCGATGCTCATCTCATCGCGCAAATTAGTCCACAATTTGCGTATCGATTGAAACAACATTGCTCGCTCGTGAGCATTAAAAAAACTCGTTTCTGTCATTTTTTTTATCTTTTGAACAAAAAATCACCCAAAATTAATTTTTTCTTAGTAACTTTACAAATTAATTCCATATTATTAGCAAATAATCACAAAAAACATATAGGCCATGCTAAACGAAAAAGACCAGCAACTAATTGAAAACAAGGGCATAACAGCCGAAATGATTGAGAAACAGATTAAGCGTTTTGAGAATGGTTTTCCACAACTGCGCATCCACTCTGTAGCAACTGTGGGCGACGGCATCATGCGATTAGGAGAGAAAGAAATCAACCACTTCATAAAGCTTTGGCGACAATCGCAACTGCAAGGTGTGACTATCGAGAAGTTTGTGCCTGCATCTGGCGCAGCCAGCCGCATGTTCAAAAACATGTTTGCATTCACCACTTCGGGAAGGACAACACCCGAGACCGATTTTGAGAAGCAATACTTCGACAACATCAATCATTTCGCTTTCTATCCTGCCCTTAACAAGGCATGCGACAAGCTCTACAAAGCCACAATTCCGCAACTTATTCAAGACGGAAAATATGTAGAGATTGCCAAGACAATGCTCGAGAGCAATGGACTAAACTACGGTTTCTTGCCCAAGGCGCTATTGCAGTTCCACCGTGCTGCTGGTGGTGGCGTACATACCTCGCTCGAGGAACATCTTGAGGAGGGTGCACAATACGCAGCCAACGACAAACGTGAGGTGAACATCCACTTCACCGTCTCGCCCGAGCACCGCAAGGAGTTTGACAAGGTACTTAAAGCCAAGTTACCTGCTATGGAGATGGTGTGGGGAGTGAAGTATAATGTGACCATGAGCGAGCAAAAGCAATCAACCGACACTATTGCCGTAAACCTCGATAACTCGCCCTATCGCGACAAAGACGGCAATCTATTCTTCCGTCCAGCAGGACATGGGGCACTCATCGAGAACCTCAACGAGCGCGATGCCGACGTAGTTTTTGTCAAGAACATTGATAACGTGGTGCCTCTGCGCTTGCGCAACACCACAGTACGCTACAAAAAGGCGATTGGCGGCTACCTGATTGACGTGCAACGAGCTATCACAAAACACCTGGCAACACTCGACAAGGGAGCTAACGCCAATGATCTGAAAAATATCCTCAAGTTTGTGGAGAATCGCCTATGCACCCACAACGAGGCTACCGCAAATATGGATGACAAGCAACTCGCCGAGTATCTGCGCAGCAAGCTCAATCGACCCATTCGAGTGTGCGGAATGGTGCTCAACGAGGGTGAGCCAGGCGGAGGACCTTACCTCGCCTACAATAGCGACGGAAGCTATTCGCCACAAATCCTTGAGGCAGCTCAAATCGACGAGAACGACCCCGCCGCCGTAGAACTGATGAAGAGCGGCACCCACTTCAACCCCGTCGACCTAGTTTGCTACCTGAAAGACTACAAAGGCAACAAGTTTGACCTCAAGCAGTTTGTGGACCCCGACACTGGCCTCATCTCGATGAAATCGACTGGCGGTGTAGAAATCAAGGCGCTAGAGTTGCCTGGCCTTTGGAACGGCTCAATGAGCGACTGGAACACTATCTTCGTGGAAGTACCAATCGAAACCTTCAACCCCGTGAAGACAGTAAACGACTTGTTGCGCCCTCAGCATCAATAAATTTAAACCTTTAAGAGTTTTTTCTATCTAAGTTTATATTCACTTTTTAATAAATAATTCATGAAAAAAGCATTATTGATTTTAGCGGCAATTTTCACCATGTGGACCGTTGCCAGCGCACAGACTCAGAGTAAAGTAAAAGAGATTGGCATGCAAGAGTTTATGGGCCTTTTTAACATGGAAACAGGCACAATAGCTCATCCTTCAGTATTTGACTTCAACGCCACTTGGTGTGGTCCTTGCCGTCAGTTGGCACCAATCCTTGAGGAACTCGCAGCAGAATATGAAGGACGTGTAAACTTCTACAGCATAGATGTTGATAAGAATAAAGAGCTTGCCAAAGCACTTGAAATCCAAAGTATTCCTTACGTATTGTTCTTTGCTCCTAGTGGCGGCGACCCCGAGGAGATGATTGGCTTGTCTTCAAAAGAAGAAGTTAAGGCTTATATCGAGAGAATTTTAAAAGTTAAATAAACATCATTATGAAACGATTGATCTTTGGGTTGCTTTTAGCAACAATGTTATTTGCCATTCCTGGCACTATCGATGCAAAGAAAAAGAAGACCACCCGCAAAACTGCTCAAGAGCAGAAATATGACTATCTCTCTGCTCTAGAACGCAAGATTGTGGGGAAACACTTGCTCACTCTGCAATGGATATCATGGGAAAGCTATGGCTCGGTAACTATCAAGAAGGAAGCCAATGGCACGCTCTCTTGCCGCGGTGAACAGTTGGCTCGCAAGTGCCCGAAGGGTACCGAGCAA
>JAEEGL017058100.1_pt1 | contig 11156 bp, 9 predicted proteins | sample 9134231 | NCBI WGS metagenome assembly JAEEGL01 (sample SAMN16246548, study PRJNA631951) | gut metagenome | biome: gut microbiome; feature: rumen; material: fiber-attached | host: Bos | place: Iran: Karaj | collected 2018-10
GATTTGTCTTTGATCATATTAAAGAATATGGTGGTTCTAAGAATATTTATCTTGCTGGCCATTCCGCTGGATCTTATATCATGATGATGCTTTGTTTAAACAAAGAATACCTAGAAGAAGTCGGTTTATCTCCTCTTGATATCAAAGGTTATATTTCTGATGCCGGTCAAATGAGCGACCACTTCAATGTTCAACAATATGAAAGAGGTCTTGATCCTTGGCTACAAAGAATAACAGAATTCGCCCCTCTATATTATGTGGTTCCAGGAATTAAAATTAGTCCGTTATTATTGATTTGGTATACAGATGATATCTTATGTCGTAAGCAACAGAATTTATTGTTTTTAGAGAGTTTGAAATACTATTATCCGGAAGCGGATGTAGTCGCTAAAGAACTAGAAGGTGGCCATTGTTCCTCATTATTCAAAATATGTGATGATGGCGAACGTCTATTTACAAAAGTCGCTCTAGAATGGTTAGAAAGAGAGGGCCAATAAAGGCCTTCTTTTTTACGCGTCGCGTAACCTTTTTAATATTAATATTATCTTTAATTTAATCTACTTTAAAATAAGTTGAAACATTTATTATGTAGTGTTAATCTAAATTAAAGGAAGGTTTTCACTATGAAAAAAAGATTTATCCCTTTGATTTTACTTTTAGGTGTAGCAGCATTAGGTTTTTCCGCGAATGCGATTAAAAACAATGTGTCAGTAGTGCAACAAGCAAAAGCTGATGAAAAAGAAATAGTTTATTTCAATATTACAAGTTTTGGTGCGTTTGGTGAGAGCACTATCAATTTGAATCTTGATAAGACATTACCAAGTACTCAACAAAAAGTAGGTGTGTTATATAATGGCAATTACACTGATTTTTGGTTAAATTGCAGCGGAGGAAACTCTCTTGTGTTAGCTTGGTCAGCTCATTACCCAGTTGGAACTAATCATTATCAACATTATCGTTTAGATGCTGGACTAGTCTACTATGAAAATGCAACAACCAGATATGTTCTTGAAAAAGATTTCAACATTTGGTACACATGTCATTCTGGTAATCCTGCCAGTTATAATTTATGTAGACAAGAAAACGCTAAATCTTTTAGAATTACAGGTTTCAAAGGATACAATTTTAATAATCCTGGTTACTGGCACGTTAGTTTTGATTTTGAAAAGGATGCTACTGCTAAATCTACCAGTACATGGAACGGAACGCCTTTTTATGAGGCTGAAGCTAGAGGCGAATACACTTTATATGATTGGAACGCAAAAGATGCTAGCAATAGATGTTCCCATGGTGCTGATTCGCTAAATACAGATGCTACTAGTGGAGAATGGTGGATTAGAATTCCTTATGGTGTCTTTAACGATGCTACTAATGGTCAAGATAATAAATGCCGTTCATTTTGGTTGCCTAGAGGAACCCTTTTCGGAGGACACGTTGCTGGCTATCCTATTTATTTAGAAAATGATGTTTATTTCGATTTCGATGGCCAATGGTTTACTCCTGAGATGTATTCCACAAGTGTTAATGAACGTGTCTATGATCCACTCGATGCGTTTAGAACTTCTTTAAAGATGGATGATCCAACTTTTGATGGTGATGGTACAGGCGCTTGCGTTTCTTTATATCCAGCCATTAAATCTACATGGAATGCATTCTCCGCTTATCAAAAGAAAGCATTTGTAACCACTGACTATTACGCTCCCGCATTTGCTAGATTACAAGCATGGGTTACCGCTAATGGTGATGTCTTAAATGGAACATCCTATGTTATTAGCGCAAATAACATGGCGGCCTTACCGATTTCTAAAAATAAAGAAAACACTATTGTAATCGTGATTGCCTCTATGATTATGATTAGTTCAATTGGACTATTCATGTTCATCAAGCGTAAAAAATACAGCAAATAAATTTTAATTTATTATGAAAAAAGAAAAATGGTTCGTTAAGAGCCATTTTCTATATTAAAATGTCACTATGAATAATATCTTCATTAAAGGTTTATCTTTTTCATACGATAATAATCGAGAAATATTTCACGATTTAAATGTTTCTTTTTCTGGTGAAAAGATCAATGTTTTGATGGGGGCTTCTGGATGTGGAAAAACCACATTAGCAAAATTGATTTTAGGATTAAAACGTTATTCAGGTGATATTTTTATTGATGAATTAAATATAAATAATATTCCGACACCGAAAAGAAACTTTGCTTTTGTTGATCAGAACATTGTTTTATACCCGCATATGTCAGTGTTTCAAAACATTGCTTATCCGATTAAAAATTCCTATTCAAGTGTCGAAGAAATACATCGTCGCGTGAATGATATAGCCAAAACTTTAAAGATTGACCATTGTCTTTCTTCTAAGCCATCGCAAATATCTTTAGGACAAGCTCAAAGAGTGGCGATTGCTCGCGCTTTAATTAAGAAACCAGAAATCATTATCTTTGATGAGCCTTTTGCCAATTTAGATGAATCGACAAAAAGCGATATTATCCATGAATTAAAGAGATATTTTAGTGCGAATAATTGCACAGTTATCTTTATCACCCACAGTGTGGATGATGCCTTAATGCTCGGTGACCAATATTATTATTTAGATAATGGAGAGATTACATTCTCGGGTTCACAAATTGAATTCTTGGAGTTTATGAAAAATGAATAAAGAGACGATGTTTTTCTCTTTTGTTGGACTTCAAAAAATTCTTTATAAGAAGAATATATCTTTTTTGTTTATCTTTTTATCGATATTTTTATTTGCTGCATCTTTTGTCTTGTTTACCATATTTGCCACACTAGAGAATCGTCTTATCCTCATTCTTATAGGGTGTATCGTCACATCTATTTTTGCCGTGACTTTTATTCTTTCTCTTTTGATTTTTCTACACCAAAAGAAAGTCTATTATCAATATCAACAAATATTAAATAGTGATGGTGAAGTATTTATAGGAAAGATTATTAAAAAAGAAGATAAGACCATTACTCTATTAGATTCTTTTGAAGTCTATATTTGGTTAATAGGCAATCAAGAAAGACAATTAGAAGTTTATCTTCCTTCATGGGTAGAAGTACCTTATCAATTAGATGAGGAATATTCTTTTATCTTAGTCAGTCGTTTTATTAAAGGAGTAAATGGCCATGACTAAGAGCATTATTAAAACTATCGCATCTAAAAGATGGTATTTCCTTTTATTGGGTGTTTTATTATCATCTACCTCTTTATCTTTAGCGATAATTCTTAAAACTAATCCCAAGAAAAAAGAAAAATTCTCTCTTTTCATATCTCTCGTGGAAACAAGTGTGAAGACCAATGAGATTAATGAACAGATAAAAATTATAAATGATTTTAAAGAAGTAACAATCACAGCGATATCTGCGGATTCTTCTCTATACAATAATTATTATCAAACATATGGTAAAACTTCCGATATCCTCGTCGTTAGAGAGGATTTATATCAACAAGTTAGCCAATATTCTTTTATGCCTATACCAGAGAAATATCAAAGCTATTCAGGTGAAGAAGAATATGGCATCCTTCTTAACGGATCTAAAAACTATTGGGAAGATTATTTATCATATGATAACAACAAATATTATTTATGTATCAATGACTCTTCCGTTCATAAGGATACTTATTGTTTAGATTTATTGGAGGTCATCTTCAATGTTTAAAGCCAAGATGACTTATAAAGAAAAAGATTTTATCAAAGATAATTTGCCTAAAAATCGTCGGCAACAGTTTTCTTATCTTTTAAAAAACGAGTGGCGAACTTTATTATCCTTATTAGGTTTATATTCAATTGCGTTATTACCTTTTGTAGTTTCTATATTTTTAAGAGTCTTTGTCGATTTTTCTTCGGAAACAATAAAAGCGGTAGTGACCTTTAGCGTTACTGCAATCTCACAGTTAATCATGGGTTTACTCTTGAGTGGTTCTTTAAGAATTTATCGCTTAATGGTGTTTAGCGAAGGATTTTTATTCTTCTTTGATTTCCTATATGGTATCAAACAGAATTTCAAACACGTGATGATCAACACGATAATTTTTATTTTGTTGGAGTTATCTTTACTATTAGTAAGTTTTACTAATATGGGTGATACCACCTATATCATCTATTTTATTTTAATGGGTGTTTATGACGTTTTGTTCTATCCAGTATTTCTCTATATAAACGCTGAGACACCAGTTTATGAAAACAAATATTTAGTGTCTCTTATCAACGCGGTGAAAATGGCGATTAAGAATTTCCCATTCACTCTGTTATTTGTTTTATATATCTTAGCGATTCATCTATTGGGCGCTATCGGAGGTATACCATTATTCGTCTATATGATATGCTTATTGGTTCTCTTTATTTTCTTACCGATTTACACGTTGATATATTTCTTATTTGCCATATCAAGATTTGATAAATACATTAATAATAGACTGGCTAAACAATTATACAGAAAGGGGTTATCTGAAGAGGAAAACAATACGGATAATAAGGTTAATATTTTATGAAAATAACAATTACTAATTCCCATGATTATGATCGACAAATAAAAATACTAGAAGAACAGTTCAAACACTATAAAAAAGATATTACTTTTTCTATTGCGCAAAAAGATATTGATGGTTTTATTATTTCTCGTGAAAATAATGAAATTCATCTGATTTATGGGGATTTACATTATTTATTCGCTGGAATCGAGACTCTTTTGATTGGTAAAAAGAATTATCAATTAAAGCCAAAATTTAAGAGATTAGGCATCATGATTGATTGCGCGAGAAATGGTGTGCCTAACGTTTCTGCTCTCAAGAGATTCGTGGTAAATGCGTCTCTTTTAGGATATTCATATGTAGGTTTATATTTAGAAGATTGTTTAGAAGTTAATAATGAGCCTCTATTCGGTTATATGAGAGGGAGATACACCAAAAGTGAGATTAAAGAAATTTGTGAATTCTCTAATATGTTTGGCATTGAGATTATTCCTTATATTCAGACCCTCGCTCATATGGAAAATTTATTCCATCATTATAGTTATGTTGTCGACGCTAAAGATGTGGGCAATATTTTAAAAATTGGTAATGAGAGAACCTATCAGATTATCGAAAACATTATTTCTACTCTTATGGAAGCCTATCCATTTAAACGCATTCATTTAGGAATGGATGAAGCATTCTTATTATCTTGTGGTTCTAATGGCCATGATGGTCTCCAAGAGAAACTTACTAATCACGTAAAAAGGGTTTGTGAGATATGTGATAAATATCATGTTATGCCATCCGTTTGGGATGATATGATTTATCAACATAATCTTCAAGATCTTCCGAGCAATCTCTCTTTTACTTGTTGGAATTATTCCATGAAAACCAAAGAAGCTTACCGACAATATTTTGATAAGGTTTATTTCAAAAACGATACTTCTTCTTTTACGACATCAGTTCATAAATTTTATGGCTACGCTCCATTACAGGAATATTCCCAAACTATTTATACTCCGGCCATTGAAGCCGCTGAAGGATGTTTTTCTGATTTATTTGTCTCCCTCTGGAGCGACGATGGTGCGGAATGTACTTTTAATGCAGTTTGGTATTGCCTCATCGATATCGCCTATAAATGTAGAGGCAATAAATTTAAAGACAGCGACTTAGATAAAACTTCGAAATTAATCACCAATTATAGGATGGAGGAATTATTCGCATTAGATCTTCCAAATAAAGTTTTTGATGGGGTGATGAAGACGCCGATTAATCCTTCTAAATACTTATTATTTGAAGATCCATTTTATGGTAATGAGGAATTTTCCGGCCATGATATTTATCTTCCTTATTTTAAAAACGCTCAAAAAGTTCTCTCTCATTTAGGAAAACGCAAATCACCATTTGCTTATCAATTCCAATTAGAAGCTCAATTATCACAAACCTTATTTGATAAGTGTTTACTTCAAAAGAGAATTTTGAATGCTTATAAGAATAAAAATAAAGAGCAATTAAAGTCGCTCATTAAAGATATAAAAGTCATTCAAAAGGATATTAAGAAACTATATCAACTAGTGGAAGTCTATTGGAATATCGATTACAAACCATTTGGATTTGAAGTGCAAACTATTCGCTTGATGGGAGTCTATCATCGTCTAGATTATTGCGCTAAACAAATAGAAGCTTATTTAAAAGGACAAATATCAAAGATTGAAGAATTAGAAGCGGTGCATTTAAATAATGAAATATTTAATAATGAATATAATGGGGCTAAATGCTATAATCATTACGGACAAAATGTGACATTTGGCAGTATCTATCATCGCATTTTCTTATAATATGGTAACCACAAATAGAGACAATAAGAATCGTCGTAATCTACGACTAGAAAACCAATTAAGAATCCTCTCTTTAATTAGAAAGAATCCTTTTTACATTAATGAAATTGCTAAATATACCGGCATTTCTGTTGTGGCGTGTTCCACAATTATCGATGAACTTATTAAAAAGAAAATTGTTATTTCTAAAAAAGGCAAAAGAAGAAAAAGCAAAGGAAGAATTCCTGAACTTATTTCTGTTAACAAAGATTATGGCATTACCTGCGTTGTCGACTTATCGAGAAAAGATATCAAAATAACGATGGTGGATTTAAGTGACGCTATCGTTTGTGAACGAATAGTGCCCAACGCTTTATTTATTGAGCAAAAACACATTAACGAGGCCGCATCATTAATTAAAGAAATGTTGAAATCACCAGAAGTCAATAATAGACCATTACTCGGTATTTGTATCGCCTCTCCTGGCATGATCAAGCAAAATACGGGTGAATATTTTAATGCTTATCGTATTCAGAATTTCCGCAATATCAATTTGCAAACCTATTTCAGCAATTTATTCGGTGTGGAAACTTCAATATATAATGATATCAAATTAGCGTGTATCGCAGAGAAAAAAGCGGGAACTATTCCTTCTAATATTAACGATGTTTTATATATCCATATCGGAGAAACTTCCGGCACAGCGATGATGATCAATGGCAAGATTTATAATGGGGCGAATGGTTTTAGCGGTGAAATATCTATCTATAACAATGTCGATGAATTAAGTTCGACCACAAGAACCAATAAACTCTATTCCTTATGGAGAACCAAATCTCGTATTTTAGAAGCCAAGAAATCTAATGAAACATTAAATGATGGTGATGAATTAGATATCGATGAAATCGTTCAAGATTATTTAAGAGGCGATAAAGAAACTGTCGAAATTATTGAAGAAAGTGCGAAATATAACGCGATTTCTATTATTGGCTACGCTGATTTATTAGATGTGGAATATGTTGTTGTCGGTGGCGATATCACTAAATTTGGTGAGAGTTATCGAGAGCTACTCCTTCATTATGTGAATTTATATGATGCAAGAGAATTTAGACCTCGTTTAGTTTTCTCTTCTCTTGGGGAAGATGCCTGTCTTAAAGGGGCAATTTATCAAGTGAACAATAACTTCTTTGTGAATTTATTTAAAAAGATGTCCAAGTTAGAAATGGATAGTTTGGAACTCAGCGAATCTAGTGTTTTAAATCAATAAATTATCATAGAAATCGCCATAAAAATTTGAGAAAAAAAGGAAGCGAAATTTCATCTTAAAACAACAGACATTAACTTATAGTTATTAATAGTTGAAATAATTTTTTAAGTAGATTTAGAATAAGATATATAATATGAGAAAAAATAAGTTCTTATCAGTAGTGCCATTTATCTTCTCTTTTTTACTTTTTCCATCCGTTAAAGATGGTGTTTTAGTTAAAGCGGAAGAAGATACTTTTCAAAAGACAACATTAGTGGAAGGAACTTTTTATCAAATCCATTCTGATGGACAACCATTATATTTATCTTTTCAAGCGGCCTCTGATTTAAACGAGACATTCCGCTTCAGCTATGCGCTTAAAGAATTTAATGTCATCAGTGGTGGCGTTGGTCAAGTCGGTACTTTTGTCACTACATCTTCCCGTGTTGATAATGGTTATGATTCTGATCAATTTGTGGCTTTGAGAGATGTAGATAACTGCGATCCACATCTTGGCATGAAAATTGGTGTTGTTAGTTCTTTATTAGGATTTAAAGGAAGCCCAGCAAGTGATGTCAATTACATCATGCGTGATGGCGTGGGCGAATATGTGCAAACATCTTTTGGTATTTTAAATAATAATTTCGCTAGCGATTTAAGATATGGTCTTTATTTCGATGGATTATCATTCGATTTATCATTCCTCTTTATGTATGGTTATGGTAGTGACTTCACCTTACATTACGCGAATGGTGTGACTGTCACTTCTGATAGTAATAGTGTGACACCCACAATCGTCTCCGAAGATTTTACTATTTCTAATGAAATCGGATTAGGTAAACACCCAGTTTATAATTCAAAATATTGTTATTTACCTTTTAGTAAAAATGAAGTCAGTGATGAATATATTGTAGAATTTGACCATTTTAATCTCAATGATCAAGAAATAGAAAATCTTTCTTTAAGAAAAGATGGCGAAATATATTATGCCTGCCTCTTCTTAAATAATGATGATGAATTAGAGATTATCTGCTCCAAAACCTATGTGAGAGTGGATACCGAATTAAATGTCTATAATTTAGTGGATGCTTCTAATCAAAAATATATTAATTTCACTCAATTAAGAGCGAGATTAGGTGTGGGCAATATTCCCAATGTCCCTAATACCGCTTTTGAATTTATTTTACACACTCCTCACGTTTCACAGGGAATGTGGGTCGGAGAACGACAAACCAAGTTTGGTATATGGACTAACAACGCCAGTTTATGGTCTAACTTCGGTTATATCGTCATCATGTCTGAAGTGGGTATTACATTATCGACTGGTGAAGAAGTTCCTCTCGCGAAAAAGTCATCTCCGTTATTAAAACCGAACTCTAGTATCAAAGTTCTTATTGGTTTAAGTAAGATTTATAACGAAAACGGCCATTATATTGGCAATCGTCTCTTCGCTAAGCTCAATGATGAAATGGTTATCTTTTATGATGACATGCAATTCTCTTCGCTAGGCTCTGTGGTCACTGGTCCTTATATCGGTGAAGCGGGTGGAGAATGCGCCTTTGAAGATGCGAGAAGCGCTGATTTGTTAGAGATTACCGATCGCACTAATAGTGAGTTTGTCACCTTATGTGCCCCTCGTTATATTTTGAAGAATGAATCCTTAGAATTATCATTCCTCTGCGAAGATGGATATAGATTTAATAAATTATTCATAAATAATGTAGAAACACCTTTTACCTATAACGATGGTTTCTATGTGGTGTCTCTTGATTCCGTTAATGAAGATATCAACATTACTTATTCTTTATTAGAAAATGTCCACGCAAGTATAAGAGTTACTGGTGAACATGTCTATTCTTCTTATGATGGTTATCCATTATTTGGTAGTAAACAACAAATTAAGTTCACGATATCCAAAGGATATGTTTTAGATAAGATTAGATTTAACGACCAAGAAAAAGATATTGCTGTTTTAAATGATAATGGTAATTTCTCTTTCTATTATTTGGCTAATGATAGTTTTGATATTTCTATCGAAGTAGTAGAAAAATCATTTGCCGTTAAAGCTCATACTACAGTGGAACATGTCACAATTAAGTTCTCCACTGATAGTGTTTTAGCGGGAGATGATTTGAGTTTTTCTATCAAAGTTGATGACGGATATTGTGTTCAAAGCGTTAAAGAACTCAGCGGTTTAGATATCTATGAAAATGGTGGAGTTTATTTTATCTATAGTGTCTATCAAGATATCGAAATCGATGTTTCTGTTATGGAAATAACTGAGATGAATGTTGAAGAAAAGCCCGTTAATTATGATTGGGTAACCTTTATTATTTATGGTGTAAGCGGTCTAGTGGTCATCTCTTTAGCCACCGTCTTAATTATTATGATGAGGAAAAAGAAGCAATGATAGCGGTCGCGGAATATCGTAGAAAAGCAAAAATCAAAAGACTGACCGGCACCTTCGATTGGCGGAAGCTTGTTTTCGTTATTCTTATGCTCTTCCCTGCTGTTTTCCATCTTGTCTTATTCTGGGGTGGTGTGGAAGTGCAGACTCTTATTATGGCTTTCACTAAATATGGCACTAATGAATTTGTCGGATTTGATAATTTCGCCTACATCATTAAACAATTTGTTGGTGGTGATTTCTTCATTTTTTTCCGCAATACCATGATATATTTTGGAATTCATCTCGCTTTAGTTCCCACAGGAATGTTTATTTCCTATTTAATATATCGCAAGATGATCGGCTCATCTTTTGTGAAGATTATCTTATATTTACCATGCGCTATATCATCTATTTTGATGGCTTCTTTATATATTAGATTACTCAACCCAAATCCCCATTATGGTCTATTATCTAGTTTGTTTGGTATTGAGACTGAATTATTTAATTTCCAATTAGAAAACGACTTAGTTTATATGATTATTTACGATGTCTGGGTAGCCGTCGGTGGTAATTTATTCATCTGGATTGGTGGTATGTCAAGAATTCCTCAATCCGTATTTGAAGCCGCGAAAATAGATGGCTTTAATCCGAGACAAGAATTTAGACATCTCGTCCTTCCTTTGATGTGGCCCACATTTATGACGATGACCACTTTAGCGGTCGTCGGTATGTTTGGCAGCAGTGGTTCAAACCTCCTATTACAAACTGGACCTAATACTTATTCTATTAACTATTGGTTATATCAAATGGTTTTAGGAAAAGGCGAAGCCGATTATAACTATGGCACGGCCGCTGGATTGTTCTTTACCGTTTTAACTATTCCAATTTTAATCGGAAGTCGAATCTTCTTAAGAAAGCACGGGGAGGCAGTGGAATTCTAATGAAAAAAACACGTAGTCTCAAACCGAGTATTTTCGTCCGTGGAAAGAATAGAGTTGTTAAACAAGCCCGTGAAGGTTTGCTCTTCAATATTGGCGCTCTCATCGCTTTTGCGTGGGCCCTTTCTTTTTTAGTGGTAATCATTTGGGGTATTAATATCTCTTTGATGTCACCACAGGAATTAGAAACTGAGAATGCGCATTATTTTACACATACATTCTCATTCATTAATTATATTAATGCTTTTGACGCTTTAAAGACGGAAGTCAGCAAAGATTGGTACTGGTTATTCCCATCCGGCAAA
>JAEEGL017185009.1_pt1 | contig 11156 bp, 3 predicted proteins | sample 9134231 | NCBI WGS metagenome assembly JAEEGL01 (sample SAMN16246548, study PRJNA631951) | gut metagenome | biome: gut microbiome; feature: rumen; material: fiber-attached | host: Bos | place: Iran: Karaj | collected 2018-10
GTAGTGGATGCCGTCGTTATGGAGCGTCAGCGCCACTTTTTCACCGTTGCTGTAATTGACCATGGCACCGAAATTGCTGGTGCTCAGGAACTGGCTCACTTGCGCCAAGCCACTGTTCACAGCGGCGATCTGCATGATGGGGGTCGCCAGGGAGGAGTTGCCGAAGATGCGCTTGTTGAAGGTCAACTGGACGCTGTAGTTGTCATTGGACAGGATGGCGCTAACCAGTCGCGGCGTATTGCTGGCGAAGAGCAGGAGGGCATCCGTCGTGTTGCCGGTGGAAGCGGCGTTCTTCAATTCGTCGAACACTTTGTTTTCACGCGGAACGACTTCGATGGTTTCGACACCAGCGGGGGCGCGATAAGTCGCGATCGTGTCGTCTTCAGCATCCCAGTTGGGATTGTTCAGTGCCGTGTATGGAAGATTACCGGAGGCCGTAACGGCGGCGGCGTTCGTCTGAACTTCCAGCGACGGCGTGTACTTGATTTTGACACGCATCACGGTAGAGCTGCGCATTGTAACACCATCAACCTGCGCATTCGTGATAGTTCCGCCGTTGTTGTGGAGGATGACGTTCAGATCTGTAGCCTCAACAGCCTTCGTCCAGCCAAAGACAGGTTCATTCCATGTAACATCCACATAGGTATTGTCTTTGGACAGCGTAGCCGCGATGATGGCGGGGCCACAGTCATCGAAGGTATAAAGTTCGGAGCTGAGATAGGCGCGGCCAGTTTCGGGAATGTAATCAACGCCGATGTAGGCTTCGCCGTTGAAGGCACGGACGACCAGTTCGCCAGTGGAGGGTGTCCAGCTGTAGATGCTGGCGTTCGGGACTTGCGTGCCCTTCTTGCCCGTCGTGATGTTACGGATCTTGAAGGAATTCAGATCGGCATCGGTCAGACCATTGCCGGTCACTTGGAAGACGAGGAGATTGTCTTTCGTATAGGCGTCATTCTTGCGAACAATCTTCGTGACCTTGGAAGCCGCAGCAGGAGTTCCGGCGGCGGTGGCCTCAACGGCGCCGAGGACGTCGATCGGATTCACATTGTACATGAGAGCCTGGTCGGTGGTGTTGGAGCCATCGACGTCAACAGTCAGGAAGCCGGCATCCAGCGTGAGACTGCCAGAGGCGGAGACGCCTGTTATGGCGATGATGTCGCTGGAGGCAATGACCTGTGCTTCACCAGCGGTCAGAGCAGTGCCGCCGATCTTTGCCTTGGACAAATCAACATCCACATTACCGACAGCACGATTGAATTGGAGATAAACGACGCCGTCTTCAATCCACCAGGATTCGAGGGCGAGATTTTCAAGCGGAGATGCAATGAAATCTTTCGCCCAGACGTTTCTGGAGCTGGTAACCGTGACAGTCTTGATTCCCGCGAAATTCAAACCGTCCTTTTCGAGGACGATTTCATACGTTCCGGTTTCGACTTTGTCGATAGCCCAGATACCGCGTGCATCCGTCGTGTTGCGGAATTTGTCTGCACCGGGGATTTCATCTTCCTGCTGCGTACCGTCGTTGTTGCCCTTTTCATCCCAATCCTTATAGATGGGGGTCGCTTCGGGATCCTTTGGCTCGTTCCAAACCAACATGGTCTGCCAAATGTCTTCTTCACCCTGTTTGCGGATGCTGACTTTCACGCCCGCAACAGGATTGCCGTTGGCGTCCGTCACACGACCAGAAATAATCTGACCGCCGAGATTGTCGTTGGGCTGCAGTTTCTGGCGATAGAGGTTACCCATGGCCCAACCGAAGGAAGGTGTCCAGGCCGAATTGTAAACTTCTTCCTTATTATACCAGGCATCGCCAGCACCGGCCCAGCCGTAGTTCATGTGGTAGTACCAGCGACCGTCCAAACGACCATAACCATCGCAAACGATGGCATGGCCTTCCCCGCCGAGATTCTCCGGCAGAATGCTGGAGATGGAGACAGCGACAGGACGACGGGCATCCAAGTTGGAACGGGCGTCGTTTTCATTCAATGAACGCGCAGCAGCACCATATCCGAACATGCTCTTCATGGTGGAAGGATTGTAATTCGAGCCAGAACCAGCGCTGGCATAACTCATGCTGACACTCAAGCCAGCATCAAACAGCAACGCGCCGATCTGCTTGTAGGTTTCCAGTTTTTCAGCGCCCGTGGGAATGAGCGTCATGGCATCCCAGTTATAGGCGCCGCCCGTGCCGTCGCCACCACGGAGATTCATCGTTCCACTGAATTCGGTACCATTGTCCGTCTTGACACTGTAGCTACCCGTTTTCACTCCGATGGGCTTCTGGGGCCACTGGAAATAGCGCAAGATCTGAGCAGTACCCGTCGCAACGCAGCCAGAAGGCGCGTTGTTCTGATTGCCGGGTTCATCGAATGAATAGGTCTTGTCATAGATGGTCGGCGTATAGTAGTTGTAGATACCGCCGGTCTGCGACCATTGGGATTTCACGAAGGGGGCGACCCACACTTCGGAAACGACGCCGATGGCGGCTGCACGTGTCGCGGGAGCCGTGAAACGGGCCCATGTGGCTTTATTCTGCTCGATAGCTTCCGCCGCTTCGCCACGTGTCTGATCCGCAGTGATTTTCTCAACGGCAGCCATGCGGTTTGTCAAATCCGCATACAGCATGGTGACCAGCGGGTTCTTCGGATTGGCGTCAAACTTGCCATCGTTTGAAACGACGACGACTGGATTGATACGGTCATCCGCCGCAATGACGATGAAACCTTTCGGCTCCAGCGATACGATGTAGCCCAGAACCGCGTTGTCCGCGTTCTTGAACTCTTCGATGTCTCCGACCGCTGCGCTGCCAACTTCTGAATCCAGAGCGTTTTCTGCGGCCTTCAACCAGTTTTCGGCGAACTTGGTCGCCAGCGCCTTGTCAACGGAAGCAGCATACGCCCCCGAGACCGTGAACAACAATGCGATGAGAAGCCAAGTCATGATACGACTTGCACCACCGAACTTTACTTGTTTCGTTCTTGACATGTAATGTTCCTCTTTGTTTGACTCGATTTGTAATTGTGATTGATATTCTAATTATTATTATTTGTTTAAGCAAAATCTGTGCCAAAAGGCACCGATTTTCATTTTGGAGAAACAGCCTTTTACAAGACTATTCTTCACTTTAATGAGACTTACAGTCACTATACGCCATGTTTCGCCGATAATCAAATTAATTCTGTTTTTTTTATTAAAAAATCCCTATTCTGTCGCGAAAAAGTCTCTAGAATCTCTAGAAATTCTAGAAGCTCTAGATGCACTAGATGCTCTAGAAACTATAGAAGGATTAGAGGCAATAGAAGTCTAGAGGCAATAGAAGCACAAGAAGGACAATAGGCTTTATCATGTTTTAGACTCAAAATAAAAAGCCCCGCGACTCAAACGAATCGCGGGGCTCTGATTTTGATTTATCAGACCACTGTCAAGTGATTAGTGTCTGAAGTCCGGCAGACCACGGAGGTCGTTGGCACGAATCGGCAAACCGGCGGGCGTGACCAGACGCGCGTTCACGAACATGAGGAGGTTCGTCTTGACGCTTTCCTCACCCTTCATCGTGAAGAGATGGCCGAGAACAGGCAGGCTACCCAGGAACGGGACCTTGTCTTCGAACTTCGTCAACTTCTCCTGAATCATGCCGCCCAGAACGATGGTCTCACCATCCCAGATGATCAGTTTGGTCTTTGCGCGGCGGTTCGTCAGGATCGGCATCATACCGACTTTCGTCTCGATTTCACGGCCTTCAAGAATCATAGTCGTATTGAAGGAAGTGTCATAGCCGAGGAACTCGATGACCTGGGGTTCGAGTTCGACGTCGATGGAGTAGCCATCCGGTGAAACGGTAGGCGTCACGTCGAGGATAACACCGATATCCTGCGAGTCACCGAATTCCGGCGTCGCGGGCGTGTAGCTGACAGCACCATTGTCGCCGTCGGTATCATATTCCGGCTCCGTCCAGCTTTCAGGGAAGTAACGGACGGTAACGACTTTGATCTGGGCGGTCTGGCCGCTGATGGTCGTGACTTTCGGGGCGCTCAGGACGTCGCTGTGTTTTTCCTGCTGGATGGCATACAACGTCGTTTGGAAGGCATAGTTGCCGAGGATGGAATAAACCGAGAACATTTCGTCGTTGACGGCGGAACCGAAGACATCGGTCGCAAGACGGAGGCCCTGCGTGAAGTTTTCCGTTTCCTTCGCGATACCCATCTGGAACTGGGAACCGGCGGAACCGCCAATACCGAGATTGTGCTTACCGTCACGCTTCGTGGCGTCCGACGGATCCGTCAGAGACAACGGATTGACATTGAGACCAGCACCACCGGCCTTCAGGCTCCAACGGAATCCGAGGGTATCCATATTGGTCTGTTCGATTTCAACGAACTTGGCCTCAATGGAGACCTGCGTCGGGGTGAAGTTCAATTCATTCAAAATCTTCTCAATCTTCAGATGATTTTCCGGCGTGTTGTAAACAACCAGTTTACCAGCCTTTGAGTAGAAGAGAGCACGAGAACCGAGCGGGAACGAGACACCCATGTTGGCGAAGAGCGTCGCGGCATTGACGAAATTCTTGTCGGTATCGTCGTCGTCGTCATCGTCATCGTCATCATCGTCGTCGTCATCATCATCATCGTCGTCGTCGTCGTCGGACAGTTGGAGCTGGCTCATTCTTTTTTTTGTACGTTTTGTGTCCAAGAAGCCGGCCTCAACATTGTAGAAGCGGAGTTCAAGGCGATCCATCTGGTTGTCCGGATGGTTGATGACAATGGCGTTGCTGTCGATCTTCAGTTTGACACCCGTAACGAGGGCGATATACTGCAGGAGGGTCGCAAGGGAGACATTGGTCATGTCCATATTGACGGGCTGGTCGGAATAATCTTCCAACGCTGATGGGGCGTTGTTCGTCATTTCGAAGCCGCCGCCGGCGGGCACTCCCATCATACCTGCGTTCATGCCGCCTTCACCGTCTTCTCCCATGCCGCCCATACCGCCGCCCATGCCGCCGCCAGGCATACCCATGCCAGCGCCGCCCATGCCGCCGTCCATGCCCATGCCGCCGCCCATGCCCATGTCGCCACCCATGCCCATGCCCATGCCCATGCCCATGTCTTCACCGGACATACCACCGGACATGCCCATGTTGCCAGCTGCGGCCATGTTGGGTTGGATGCGCTTCAACTGGATGACGAAGTTGATGCCTTCGCCGCCATTGGTATCATACTGCTTGGCCTTCTGGCGAATCTTCTCCAAGACATCAAGCAACGGTTCATCTTGAATCTTGAATTCGGGGAAGATGATATTGTCCAGACGATTCTGGAGACTGGCATCATCAGAATTCTTCTTGAGAGCGCGTGCGCTAAGGTCACCGCTCGGGCCGGCGAGCAACGGGGTGACAGGTTCTGCCCACTTCCAGCGGACTTCCGCCAGACGTTCATGGAAAATCTGTTCGCGGCGTTCATCCGCGATTTTCTTCAGTTCGTCGCTGATGCGCTGCAGATAACGGATGGCGGTCAGGTTGTACGGGTCAGCGATCAGCACTGTTTCGAAGCTGTCGCGGGCATCCGCATAGCGACCGTTCTTCATGAGGACGATACCTGCGTCGATTTTGACACGGATGTCAAATTCATTCTGCTTGGTATCGGGCATGATGTTTTCAAGCGTAGTCTCCTGCTTGAATTCCAGATTGTCCTTTTCCTTAATAAATGCATCGCGCATCTTGTCGATCTGCTCTTCACGGCTCGGATCGATTTCGACGGCGAGGTTCAATTTGGCAATGGCTTCATCGACATCCTTGGCGTCAACGAGTTTCTTGGCTTCAACGATGATGTGCTTCGCCCAGTCAACATGGAGATCCGCACGGAGAGCGTCGATCGTCGCAAGCTTCTTGCTGACTTTGTCCGCAGTGCTGAAGGCGCGGCCGAACTGCTCTGAAATCTCTTCCAAAGACTTCTTGCTGGCTTCCAATTGCTCATCCGCCTGTTCGAAATCACCTTTCTTATAAAGGTCGCGGCCGAGGATGTACTGTTCGTCGGCGTTTTTGAAGAGCTCGTCACGGCGTGTGCGCTCACGAACCGTCAAGGCCATGCCATCATATTTGATGCGCTGCTTCTCAAGGGCGGAGATCGTTTCGTTGACATCCTTGACATCCTTCAGAAGCCTGCGAGCCTTGCTCAGTATTTCCAAAGCTTCATTGATCTTGACAAGAACCTTGCCAGCGTGCTCAGCACGCGCAAGTTCCACTTCATCAGCGGTCTGCGTGTCAGTGACCGCGCCGCTTTCGGAAGCGATTTCCGTTTCAACGTCCTGAGCGAGCTTCATGCCCCAGGCCTTGTAGATATCGCCCTTCAAGGCGTGGAGATTGGCGGCGGATTCACGAACTTTCTTCTCAAGCGGGTCGCCGATTTTCAGCTTGTCAATGACACCCTTTAGAATATCCTCCGCCTCATCGCAATTGGCCATTGCCATTTTATAGTCGCCGGCCTCCAGAAGTTTCAAGGCATTTTCCTGCTCTGTGATGATTTTCAAGAACTGTTCGTTCCCTGCATCAGCCGCCAAAGCTCTGAAGCCAGAGATACCAAACACGAACAATGCCAGCATCAATCCTACGACTCGCGTCATTTTCTTTCCATTTAACTGTTTCGTTCTCATGGAGTTGTCTCCGTCCGGATTTTTTGTCCGTCACACCGTTTTAGGCCTCCGGACTTGCCATTTACTTGTTTTTGTTATGTTATTTGTTTTTTTATTTTTTTATTTCAAGTACCGCATTCACGGCACCAATCCACTCCACGACATTTCCACGGAAACGCATATTCCCACTGTGCCTCCGTAAAAACCACGCTTTTTCCTTCTTGTGGTCTATGTGTCACTACACAAAAACCTTTTAATTTATATGCACCTCTTGCGATTGCAATTCAAAAACGCATTTTTCATTGCGACCACATGAAATTTTCGACCACTTTCGTGGGCTTTGTCTCCTTTCGATTTCTATCTTGACATGGCGGGGTTCATCATGCCAGGATTCATCATGCCAGGGTTCATCATCCCCCCGTCAGGATCCATCATCATGTTGTTGTTCATCCGAGGAACCGCGAAGTCAGTGTTCGCGTCAAACAACGGCACTGTCACGCGTTTGTCCTTGTCCGTTGTCTCGTATTTCGCGCTTTCGATTTTCACAACCACGATTTCCGAGCCGTCTTCGTTCGCTTTTTCGAGGCGGTACAATTCCCTGTATTTCGGTTCCTTCTCTTTTGCGCGCTGAAGCGGCGGGAGATTTTCACCGACTTTCTTAATGAAGGAATATTTCGCCAGAACGGCCTGAGCGTTATTACGTAATCTGCCATACGGCGGATTCAGATAAACGAAACGCACCTGAACGACTTTCTCCTTCACCGTTTCATCCGGATACAGCTTATAGACTTCGGAAGCGTCTTTTACAGAGACCAGTTCGATAAACGGCGTCTTTTCGCCATCTCTGTTTTCGAAACCGGCCTTCGACACACGGTATGCGCCTTCGGTGGCAGAACCAGGCCTGATAACGCCGTTCAGTTTGGCATTGCGGTTCATGGAACGCTTCGGATCAGGGAAGAAACGCGCTTCCGGCCCCTGCTTCGGCAGACGGATACCAATATCCCAGTTGGCGGGATCATCGCTGCCATTCTGGTCGATGGAGCGCAACTGGATCTTCAAATCGTTCTGGATGACACCGACGACGCGGAGCAGTCCAACGAGTTCAGGCCAAACTGCAGGATCTTCCATAAGCTTACCGGTCTTGAGTTCATCGTCACCTGACTGACGGCCATATCTATATTCCTCTACATTGAGGAAACCGTCATTGTCATAATCCTGACGGGCGTCAAGCGGATTCTTCGGATCCAAGAAACGGTATTTGCGTTCGATGAAATCCGGAATACCATCACCGTCTTCGTCTTCATCTTCGCCGTCACCAATGGAAATCGGCGGCTGTTCCGTGCCGCAGAACGGGCATTTGTTTTCCGTAATCAGAATAATGGCGCGGCATTTGTCTTCGACGCAACTGATATAGTCGCCGGGGATGACCATGGATCCTTGCTGGCGGACAGGCTTGTCGTCGATAATGCCATCATCGGCACGCTTGTAAACGGGGCGTCCGGTCTTCTGGTCCTTTGCGGAACCGATGAAAGAGAAGAAACGGCGCGCGTCGCGAATCGTATTGGGCGCCTTGGAGAAGACTTCAGGCGTCAGACTGGCCACAAGTTCGCCTTGATCAACGGATCGTTGCGATTTACGGATATCCGTATCCAATTGGCTCTTTGTCCGGTCATACCCTTGCGCGACCAGCAACAAACTGAGAATCAAGAACAGGAGACTCGCCCCCAATATCATTTTTTCGTAGTGTCTAGAGATAAAATCCATGGTGGGCACCTCAATTGTTTTCTGCCATGGGGTTGAATTCAATCAGGTCAAAACGAATTGTCACCGTCACGTCTTTCTGTGCGTCGAAAACTCGCAAATCCCTACGGGTCAAAGGAATCAAATCATACGGATCCATACTGCCGCCCATGCCTTCCCCCATCATTTCTCCTCCGCCCATGCCCATACCGGGGTTCATCATTCCACCGCCCATACCGGGGTTCATCATTCCACCGCCCATGCCGGGGTTCATCATTCCACCGCCCATGCCGCCCATGGCATTGCCGCCCACACCGGGCCGCGGGGGACGACGGCGGCGACCGCCGCGACGGCGACCGCCGCGGCCACCCATGCCGCCCATGCCCTCTTCCATTTCCATACCCATCATCATCGTATCGGAGGTACCAGGATCCATTCCCATGCCCATCATACCGCCTCCGCCTCTAGTTGTTCCAGAAGCGAGCAAGGCAGGCATTTCGCGGGCCAACGCCTGCTTCATTTCAATAATTTGGTCCATCAGGACATCCTGCGCCTTCAGCTCCAGATTACGGATAAAGAAGAAGTAATTCTCATTAGCGGAGAGCAGATTGAGCAGAATCTGGACATTCGCCTGTTTGCCAACCACAGTGATAGTCATCGGCGTCCATTCGTAATCGCCCTCTTCCAGTTTCTCGATGCCTTTCGGCAGATCAAATTCCGTCAATTCACGAACTTCAGACTGGCGGATGAGGCCAATGACCAGTTCAGCGACCTTCAGCTGCTTGTAAATACGCTGCATGTCATCTTTGTTCAAACCGTTTTTCATCTGGGCGTAACGGTCGAAGCAAAGATACGGCGTGACTTTCGCGCCTTGTACAAGAAGATGTTTTTTAGGCGTGTCCGACTTTTCCTCCGCCTGACGGGCCATCATCTGTTGCATTCCCATGCCCATCATGCCGTTACCTCCCATGCCCATCATTTCGCGGTCCATCATTTCGGGCTCGCCGCCCATGCCGCCCATCATGTCTCCGCCCGCGGTGGTCATCCTGCGTTTGATGAAATTGTCCGTGAAGATTTTTTCAATCATGACGAGCATTTCACTTTGGGCAGGAGCGGGGGCCAGCTGCATGAACGCCTTGCAATCCTGATCGTCATCCTTGACAAGCCGCTTTTCGGCCAGACTCTGACGGAATTCGATGTACTTCTTGTCCGCCTCGGCGAGTTTTCCCTCTGCCTTCTTACGATTTTCGTCATTGAGGCGGAGGTTTTCCTTGGCCAGCCGATCGAAGAATTCGACATGCTGTTTTTCCGTGGCGAGCTGCTCCTGCTTAAGCTTGGATTGGCCCATGATGAGAATAACAAGATACACAATGCCGCCAAGGCAAAGTATCAAAAACAGCAGCAATCCGATATTTTTCTTTACGAAATCCATATTCGTTCCCGATTTAAGGTTCCAGATTATTTATCTGCTTCACACATCCCGTCGCATACGACTAGTTCGGACTTCCCATCATTCCATCCATGCCCATACCCCTTTGGAGCATCGTGGCGGACGGAATATTGTAAACTTCAAGTGACGTGGCAAACTTGACCTGCATCTTGAACGCCCTTGCACGGGCGACTTTCTTTCCAATGCGGCCAAACCGTTCCTGTGGATAGGCGTACAATTCACGGTTCCGCGTGATGACGGTCATCGCGGGATCCGCATCAAACAAAGGTGACATACGAAGGGCAGCCTCAAAGGCGAGTTCCGGGCTCTGAGCCGCATTGATCTGCTTGCGGATCGCCGCATATTCCGCCTTCTTGATATCTTCGGGGGAGAGTTCCTTCGGCTCTTCGGGCGCGGGAGCTTCGGCTTTCTCTTCACCGCCGTCTTCGGAAGCGGCTTCCTCCGCCTTCTCCGTCGATTCAGCGGGTTCCTCGGCGGGGGCCGACTTGGCTTCCAACTGGAAGATGCCATCGAAATCAACCGAATCGCCAAGTGTCGCGGACCATGCCATGGAACGCGCACTCGGATAAGGCTGGACACAAGTTCCGACTATTTCCAGACCGGAAATCGGCAACGGGCCTTCGGCCAGAAGCGGATTCGAATTTTCGCCTCCTTCCATGCCGCTGAACATGTCCGAGCCGGAATCGGCGGGCGACCCCATGCTCATCATGCCCTCTTCGCCGCCTTCACCAACGACGGGCATTTCAACCGTCTCCGGCTCGTATGGATTTATTTCCGTAAGAATCGGCGTGATGGAGTTAATCCAGAGATTGTTGGGCTTCAGGCGATAAATTTCATTATAGATGGCCGACCAACGGGCACGTTGGAGAATGACTTCACCCAATGCGTTGTATTGACCAATCTTGGAGGCGGCTGAAGCATCCGGAGTCTTGACCATCTTCTCGGCCTTCTCCAGTTTTTCATGCGGATCTTTCATCTGGTAATTGGCCTGTTCGACAAGTTTCTTCGTCTCGGAGGCGCTGAACCAGAAAACACCGAGCGTCAACAGAATCGTCAAACCGGAAATGATGAAAGCGGGCTTCTTCTTTGTCAGGTTCTGCTGGCGCTGAATGGCGGCGGGAACAAGACTGAATTCGATCGGGCACTGCGACTGGTAGCGGAGGCCCAGACCGATCGTCTCACTGAACATGTGGGCGACCTCGCCCAGACGCTCACGGTCAACCGTGGGAAGCAGATTGACGATGGTAAAGGGATTGAAATATTCAACTGGAATACCGAGCTTTTCTTCGAAGAAGCGGTCGCAGTAATGCAGAATGGAGGAACCGCCCGTCAAATACATCTTCAC
>JAEEGL017419344.1_pt1 | contig 11156 bp, 9 predicted proteins | sample 9134231 | NCBI WGS metagenome assembly JAEEGL01 (sample SAMN16246548, study PRJNA631951) | gut metagenome | biome: gut microbiome; feature: rumen; material: fiber-attached | host: Bos | place: Iran: Karaj | collected 2018-10
AGAGGCTGTGAAAAATATTGTGGTATCCTTTATCGCAAGAGGGGTATCTATGGTGTGTTCGTTACTTCTTGTACCTTTAACGATAAATTATATCAATCCGACCAGATATGGCATTTGGCTTACTCTATCCTCTATCATCGGCTGGATCTTACTTTTTGATTTTGGTCTGGGCAATGGCCTGAGGAACAAGTTCGCAGAGGCGAAGGCAATGGGGGACAAGGATCTGACACGGCAGTATGTGAGCACAACCTATTTTACTTTAGGCGTCATCATGATGGTGCTGCTTTTAGGGATTGCTTTCGCAAATCAGTTTATTAATTGGACTTCGATTCTTAATGTTGATGCTTCATACGCAGATGAGCTTAGGCCGGTATTTGGCATCGTCTCTTTCTTCTTCTGCATCAATTTAGTGGTTAATTTGTTCTGTTCGATTCTTACCGCAGACCAGAAACCCGGTTTGTCTTCTATATTGGGTGCTGCCGGACAAGTCTTCTCCTTGGTGGTTGTATATATCCTAACCTTAACATCAGAGGGAAACCTTTATAATTTAGCACTCTATTATTCTGGTATGCCGATGCTGATAGTGCTTCTCACCTCCATTTATGCTTTCAAGTTCACTCGCTATAGAGATTATGCTCCGCATTTCCGGTGGTTCAGGAGGCGACTTGTGAGCAGTGTCACAAAACTTGGAATGAAGTTTTTTGTCATTTGCCTGAGTATGATATTCATCTTTCAGGTGATGAACATAATCATATCCCGCGAATTGGGCCCAGATGCCGTGACAGAATATAATATAGCCTTTAAATATTTTAATATTCTGACCACTGTCATTCTAATTGTTGTTACACCTTTCTGGTCTGCATTTACAGATGCCTTCCAAAAGAAAGACTATCAATGGATGACTGATTCCATGAAAAAGCTGGAGACCGTCTGGATCTTGTCTGTCATTGCTGCATTGGTGATGGTCTTAGTTGCTAATCCCTTTTATGGGATATGGGTCGGAGATGATGTCCATATACATCTGTCCACGACAGTCAGCATTGCTATCTATGTGTCTCTATTTAATCTCGGACAAATTTATATGTATATGGTTAATGGTATTGGTACGGTGGCGATCCAACTGATCATCTACCTGACCTTTGCATTGATCGCCTGGCCGCTGATGGTGCTTTCATGCAAATGGTATGGACTGCCTGGAATCGTTATTATACCTTCTATTGTCGTTCTGCTACAAGCTCTATTTGGTAAGATCCAAATAGGTAGAATTATTAGTGAAAGTGCCACAGGATTGTGGCGTAGATAAGGTTCTTATGAAAAATCATGCTTTTTTGTTTACGACCCATAAGCAACCGGATCTGTTGGCTCGTACACTTAGGATATTGGCTCAGGATAATCATTACTTCTTTATTCACGTTGATGCTAAGACTACCGATTTCAATTCCTTCAAGGAGGCAATGGCGGGAATAATGAATGTGACTTTTATTGAACGTATTCCTATGTATCATTGCGGAATAAGCCATTTGTATTGCGATATGAATTTGTTGAAAAGCGTGACGTCTTCAAAAGTTCATTTCGATTACATCCATAAACTTAGCGGTCAGGACTACCCCTTGCGCTCAAATCAACAGTTTGATGACTTTTTTGAGCATACAGACCATTCGTTTATGTATTTTGATACAGGTGAGTTCAAACAGTCGATGCTTCCAGTCTACAGCAAGATGGTGAATTACTATCACTCAAACCGGTCAGGGACGCTATCTTACAAAATATTTGAGGGGCTTCGGTTAGGAAGACTCCTGTCATATATTTGGAGGCGTCCTCAAATAGAGAACTTTGCCAGTGGTTGGGATTGGTTTTCATGGAGTGAGCCTGTATATCGCTTTGTCATCGATGAACTTGAAAGGAATAAGTCTTTGATTAAGCGCTTTAATTATACAATGACCCCAACAGAGCACATTTATCATACGATCTTAAGTACGCATATTGATGAGTTGAAAATTGAGACGGATAATCCCTTACGCTATGTGAGCTGGCATCCGCATCGTCCAGTTGAATCAGATTATAGACCTTATATCTTAAATGAGTTAGACTTTGACTATGTTATAAAGAGCAAGGCATTTTTCTGTAGGAAGGTGGATGAGGTGGCATCTTTCAGACTCCTAGATATGATAGATGCTTGTCGTGACCAGTCTTTTGATATCGACAATGCTATAAGTGTAATAGAATGATGCCTATAAAGATATCTGTCATAACGGTCTGCTATAATGCCATTTCTGGCATTGAAAAAACAATATTGTCTGTATTGGGGCAGTCGTATCCTGATATAGAATATATTGTTATAGATGGTGCTAGTACGGACGGAACTGTGGATGTTATCCGTAAGTATTCCGGAAAGATCGCTTTCTTGGTTTCTGAGCCTGATGATGGCATCTATTATGCGATGAACAAGGGTATTCGGCTTGCCACGGGCGAGTGGATTTGTTTCCTTAATGCTGGAGATGTCTTTGCTGGAAATGATACATTGAAAAATGTCTTGAATGTTGATACGGAAGGTGTTGATGTCTTGTATGGTGACAGCATAGAATTTACAAAGGAACTGTCGCATATTGTTCCCGCTAGTGACGATGTGGCAATAATGGATCACGATCCTGCCTATCGTCATGGTTCCTCATTGGTTCGGGCCTCTGTTCAGAAACAGCATGAGTTTGACATCAACAGAAGAGATTTGGGCTATGCTCTGGATTGGGAAATGATCCATAGATTATTCGTAGAAGGATATCGGTTTAAGAAAGTGGATACGGTCATTGAGTGCTATGAGCAAGAAGGTGTATCCAACCATTACGTTCGTAATCGGTGGTATAATTATAAAATTACGTCATCTCAAGGCTTCAGTTTGCAGAAGCTGTGGCTCCTGATTTATAGCAGTCTTATCTATCTGATCAAACAGACATGGCTTTTTAAATGGTTGAAAGCATTCTGTCTTGAATACTGCGTTAATGATATTCTGCCTCATATTCCGTTTTGGTGTGTCCGAAGGTGTTTCTTGCGTCTTTTGGGCGCCCAGATTGGTAAGGGTAGTTTTGTCATGAAGAGAAATTATATCATGAATTGTAGCAGACTGAAGATGGGAACCTATAGTCATATCAACCGTGGGTGTACTATTGATGCCCGTGGAAACATCACTATAGGTAACAACGTTTCTATCTCTCATGGTGTATGTATCATGACAGGCAGCCATGACCATCAATCTAAAAACTTCATCGGCAGATTTATGCCGATATGCATTGATGATTATGCATGGATTGGCGTAGGTGCGATTGTTCTGCAAGGTGTTCATATTGGAAAGGGGGCTGTCATCTGTGCTGGTGCTCTGGTGACGAAAGATGTCAGAGAGTATGAGATTGTAGGGGGGATACCAGCTAAGATAATAGGAGAGCGGACGAACGATCTGGACTATCGTTGTCTATGGGATTCTCCTTTTACATAAATATGGCCAGAGTATTATGGTGAATTCGATTCTTATAATTACATCATTTCTGCCTTATCCCATTCGTTCAGGAGGTGATCAAGCTCAGTTTAATATGATTGATGAATTGAGGAAAAAGTATAGTATAGGAATTGTTTTTCCTGTCAACCGTGACAACAGATCAGAAGATATAAAGGCATTGTTATCTGTATGGCCTGAAGTAAAACTTTTCCCATTTCCTTTGTATAGCCAATATACGCATCTGCCCTTTTTTATTCAGAAAGCCAGAAAACTTTTGAACAGATATCTTTCTCGTTATTGGAAAAAGGCAAAGATTAATGAGATACTGGATTCAACCGACTTCCTTTTGTCTCATTCCTATCTTCGTTTCATAACGAAAGCGAAAGCAGAGATGAAGGCGGAAATAATCCAGGTGGAATTCATCCAGAATCTGAATATTGGTAAATATTTGCCAGAAGGCATCCGGAAAATCTTTGTTCATCATGAAATAGGTTTTGTTATTACAGACAGAGTTCTTGGAAACATTCCACTTACGGTAAGACAAAAGGAAAGAAAGGAAAAGAAGAAGTGTCATGAAATGGCAAGGCTTAATAGTTTTGATAGTATTGTTACTCTAACAGAAACAGATAAGAGTATTTTGGCGGAAGCAGGTGTAAAGCGTCCGATATTTGTATCTCCAGCAGCTGTTAATGCCAAAGAACTTGAATATAGCGGATGGGATGGTAGTATTGTTTTTGTTGGAAGTTACAGTCATAGTCCAAATCGAGAGGGTCTTGACTGGTTCCTGTCAGAAGTTGTACCATTCATCGATTGGGAAAGCTATCCACAGACTCAATTGAAAATAATCGGTTTAGGCTGGCCATCATCATACGAACGTAACTACAATGGTCTTCAAGTCCTGCTTTCGGGATATGTTAATGATTTATCTGAGCATATGGCTCATAGTATAATGGTTGTGCCAGTCTTGGTGGGGAGTGGCATGAGAATGAAAATTTTAGATGCTGCCGCTTTAAGCGTTCCTTATGTATCAACAGCTGTCGGAGCAGAAGGATTAGACTTTGCTGACGGGGATTCATGCTTGATAGGTGATTGCGCAGAAGAATTTGCACAGGCATTGGTAAAATTAATGAGCGATGGCTTACTTCGTAAAACAATAGCGATTAATTCTCATCGGTTGTTTCTGGAAAAGTATTCTTTGCATGCGCTTGTTGAAAAACGCGAAGTCGTTTATAAGACAATAACATGATAGTCTATATTATAATATTTGCTCTTTCGTTGCTGGGGGTTAAAGTTGCCGATATATGGTATGATGACAGACCGCGGTTTTGGGTTGGTAGTATTCTTGCTGTCCTACCACCGATTCTGATTGCCGGATTGAGGGATTCTACAGTGGGCAGTGATACAGATTTGTACATCATCCCGATATTCAACAATATTTCATCGAATGGGCAAAACTTGGCAGAATTCTTAGATTCATACCCTGATATGGAGTTTGGGTATTTGCTACTTAATTATGTTGTTGCTCAAGTGACAGACTTACAGTTTGTACTGCAGGCGTGTATCCATATCTTAATCATAATTCCATTGTATGTGACGGCTATGAAATGGCGGGATTATTTATCACCCGTATTGTTCATGTTTATCTTTTACATGATATTCTTCCAGGAGAGTTTGAGTATTGTCAGACAAAGTATTGCTCTATCGTTTTCGATGCTTGGACTTACTCTGTTCCTGGAGCCAAAGTTTCTTGCGTCCCGATGGTGGCAAGCGGCAATTCCGAGTCTGCAGATTGCCACAGAAGAAAAGACTGCCATGTATTTGTCCAAATATGTTTGTTCTGGTGCGTGTCTTATTATAGCCTTTTTGTTTCACCAGACAGCTGTCATCGCGTTGTCTTTCCCAATCATCTTTTTTGTGTTTGACCGGTTCTCTTTGAAACAGACTTATGTCTTATACATAGTTGTCGCTTTGTTGATGGTGGTATTCTTCTTGAATTTTGACAGCCTTTTTATTTGGCTGATAGAGAATGGCTACATTGATTTGAAGTTCTTAAAATATACGTCAGCAGATGATACTTTTACACCTGTTCTTGGTGCTGCCAATTTCGTGGTTAAGATTGTGACAGTTGTCTATCTTGTCTATATCATAATCATTTATGAGGCAGATACGTTCCTCAAGTTTTTCCTTGTGGTGGCAGTTTTGGATATGCTGTTTTCGCTATGTGCCCTTATTGTGCAGCCGCTTGACAGAATCAGTCTGTACTTCCGTCTTGTGTCATGCATATCCTTACCTTATTTAATCTATAATTACCCTATGCTTTTCACAGATGATGATACACCATATACCAGACCTGTTGAAGGCATTGTCTGTGTTCTGCTTTTTGTATATTGGTTCTATGTCTATATGTTGGGTAATTACGATGATACTGCCGATTATCAAATTAATAGTGCTCTGTTTATTTAATGATTAAGAAAATTCATTTTGTTTGGTTTGGAGGTCGTGCATTACCTGCAGCTGTTCAAAGTTGTATTAAATCATGGAAGAAATATTGTCCTGATTTTGAAATCGTAAGATGGGACGAAGATTCTTTTCCAGTATCGGAATATCGTTGGGTGAAAGAGGCCATAGCAAAGAAAAGATATGCTTTTGCTGCAGACTTTGTCCGTTTAAAAGTTTTATATGATATTGGAGGGGTCTATGTAGATACAGATGTGGAAATTCTAAAGCCTATTGAAGACTATATAAAAGACAGTTTTGTGTCTGGTATTTTGAATCATAATATTAAAACGGATGATTGGAAATATTGTAATGATGCAGGTATTGATCAAAGAACGGGAAGAAGAATCAATTGGATGGGAATACAAGCTGGGTTTATGTACAGCGAGCCTGGTCACTCTTTTATTAGGCAATGTCTGAATGAATTGTATGGTGACGGTCATAGGGCTTTTTGTAACAAAGATGGTTCTGATAATGGATTTGTCATAGATGGGCAATTGTTGAGATTACTTCAAGGTCATGGCATTATGTATCGTGATGAAACTCAAATGGCAGATGGTGGTATAACCATTTATAAAAGCAATATATTTGCAACGAGGAAATCAAAGGATAAGACAACTGTTGTTATCCATTGGTTTGATCACAGTTGGAAAGCTCATACTAGTATGAAGATGAAAATGAAGTTGTTTATTAAGCGTTATCTGTATATAATATATAGACTACAGTAGTCGAATACATTCTATGATTATGATGTATATATGATGCAAAATAATTCTTCTTTTATCTACAAATACAGATTTAATTTATATAGCAGGATAACCTACATCTTGTCTACCATGCAAAAAATTCCAAGGGATTGGTACGTTGGTGTGATATCTACCATAGTGACTATGTCCAGATTGTAGATGACACATGGCTTCATCTGATCAACGGCTCAAACTATGCGAATATCAAAGGTAAGGATGATGTCATTGAGAAAACGCTTGCCGATGTTGGCTCTTTTTATCTAGAGATAATGTCATAAGGGGATGAAGATTTCTGTATGTATAGCCACTTTCAACGGAGGAAGGTTCATTCGTGAACAGGTGATGTCGGTTCTGCCACAATTGGGAGAGGATGATGAGATAGTCGTCTCTGATGACGGCAGTACTGACGATACGATTACTATTTTTGAGTCGTTTCATGACCATAGAATCATCATCTGTCAGAATGAGGGAAGGCATGGCTTTATCTGGAATTTTGAGAATGCACTGATGAAGACGACGGGAGACGTGATCTTCTTGTGTGATCAGGACGACATCTGGAAACCGAATAAGGTGGAAACTGTTATGGCTGCCTTGAAGAATCATGATATAGTGCTGCATGATGCTGAGATTGTCGATAAAGATGGCAAAAAAACGGGTATTCACTATTCTGACGGGCTGCATCAGCGGAAAGGTTTCTGGTGTAACTTGTGGAAGACACGCTGGTTAGGATGCTGTATGGCATTCCGGAGAAATGTGTTGGAGTATGCCCTTCCATTTCCACATCATATCGTCGGGCATGATGGTTGGATCAGTGCTGTCGGATTGGCAAAGTTCGATTATTACTATATCCCAGATGTGTTGATGTGGTATAGACGGCATGGTGAAAATGCCTCAACCGCTTCTGGAGAATCGCACAATTCTTGGTATTATATGCTGATTAAGAAGAGACTATGTCTGCTTATGGAGATTAGCAGGAGATTGTTTGAGAGGAAGTGAAAACTTAAGAGTGAAGAAATAATATATGCGCATTTTACATATCTCAAAGTATTATTATCCTTATGTAGGAGGGGTGGAGAATGTTTGCAAATATTTGGCAGACAACTCAGTCGGTCATGAGGTGGCAGTGGTCTGCTTTAATGAGGGACACCTCAACAGTGTGGGTGAGGTTGACGGCATTAAGGTTTATCGTATCGGCGCTTTGGTGACCGTTGCCAGGCAGGCTATCTCCCTGACGTATATTACCGTGTTGCGGAAAGTCATCAAGCGGTTTAAGCCTGACATCATCCAATTCCATTGGGCCAACCCTTTCCCGGCAGCGGTCTTGTTGCCTATCATTCCGAAGAACGTCAAACTTATTATCCATTGGCACATGGATATCATCAAGCAACGGAAGATCTACCGGTTTGTCAAACCGATAGAGAAACGTCTGCTGAAACGGGCTGATATGGTGGTGGTTACCAGCCCTCAGTACCAGGAAGGGTCTGTTCCCTTGCAACCATTTAGGGATAAAGTGCGGGTGGTGTCGAACGGTGTTGATGAGTCGTCTCTCAAATTGCCTTCTGCGAAACAGATTGATAAGATCAGGAAGAAATATCGGGGTAAGAAAATCGTTTTTTTCGTCGGGAGGCATATCCTTTATAAGGGCTTGGACTATCTGATAGAGGCCGAGAAGCGCACCAAGTCTGATTGTGTGTTTGTGATAGCAGGTGACGGCCCGTTGTCGCAGCATCTGATGGATTCCTGCCAGTCGAAGCGTGTCTTTTTTGTGGGCAGATTGAGTGACGAGATGCTAAGCCGATATTATTATGCGGCCTCGGTATTCGCTTTCCCCTCCATTACCAAGAACGAAGCGTTTGGTATGGCCTTGGCAGAAGCCATGTACTGCCATACGCCTGCTGTCACCTTTGCCATACCTGGTAGTGGTGTCAACTGGGTTAATCTTGACGGTGTCACAGGTATTGAAGCTCCTAATGGAGATGTCGACGCGTTTGCTGCGGCCATAGACCGCCTATTGACGGATGAGGCCCTGTCCAAGTCATACGCGGAAGCGGCCCATCAGCGGGTGGCTGAGCATTTTACTGTCAGCAAGATGATGGAGGAAATGGAGAAATGTTATGTGGAACTCATGAATGAGGAGTGAAGGTGAAGAGGGAAGAAGGGAATAGTTGCCATGATATGGCAACATACAAGACAGATAAATTCTTCCAGTTGGTTCGCTATGCTATCTGTGAGGATAGTCCGGCTCCTCGGATGGATGCTGCTGATTGGGAAGCCATGTATGAGATGTCCAAGAAGCAGTCTGTCGTCGGTGTCGTTTTTGATGCTGTACAGCGCTATGGGGGTGACGCAACAATCCCACGCCAGTTGAAGATGAAATGGTTCTTGCATGTCAGTAAAATCAAGAACCGAAATATCCTGCTTAATCAGCGTACTGTGGAGTTAGAAACGCTGTTTCAAAAAGATGGTTTTGAATGTTGTGTGCTGAAAGGACAAGGTAATGCCATGATGTATCCTAATCCATACGCTCGTTCGTCAGGAGATATCGACCTTCAAGTGCGAGGTGGCAGGGACCTGGTAGTGCAGTATGTCAAAAAACGTTTTCCTCATACTAAGACGGCCTACCAGCATGTGGACTTTCCTATTTTTGAGGATGTGGAGGTCGAAGTTCACTATTTGCCTGTCTATATGAACAACCCAGTCTATAATTGGAGGTTAAAGAGATGGTTTGAAAATCATGGTGATGAGATGTATGGCCATAAGGTGAATCTTCCAGGTAACGTGGGCGGATTGTCTGTCCCTTCGTTGAGGTTCAACATCGTTTTTCAGATGGCTCATCTGATGCATCATCTGTTGGATGAGGGTTTCGGCCTCCGCCAGATGCTTGACTATTATTTCCTGCTACGGAAAGTGCATGAGGAGAGCATCTCTTTGGACAGTGTGGCCGAAGAACTTAACAGACTCGGACTGAGGAAGATTTCCGGGGCTGTCATGTATATCATGCGCGAAGTCTTAGGGCTTGAAGAAACTCGTCTGATGGTGCCTGTGGACGAGGGTAGGGGAAAGACACTTTTGAAAGAGATCCTGAATGGTGGTAATTTCGGGAAGCACTCGGGGCTTACAGAGCACTCGCTTGCTTCAAAGCATTTCCTCAAATATTGGCGTGCGATGCACTTTATCCGTGAATATCCGGCGGAAGCGCTTTGTGAACCGGTATTCCGGACTTGGCATTACTTTTGGCGACTGAAGCATACCTACAGCTCATAAAGAAATGCCTGCAGCACGCTGCAGGCATTTCTTTATTCTAAGAGGCCATTCTCTTTCCATTTGGCTACGATGTCTGTCACATCGTGAAGGGCCTGTTCCTTTGTTACCTCAAATTCCTCGAAGAGGGCTTCTGTGAGTCCTTCTGTGGAAAACTCTCCCATCTCGGATGCTTTCTCCCAAAGCCAGGCTGCCGACTCATTCAAACACATCAACCGACCGAAGTCGATGGCTTCCAATCCTTCTCCGATAATCACTTTCTCGCCACATACGTCGCGGAGTACAAGTCCTTTTTTTTGTCTCATGTCTATTTGTCTTTTATTCTTGGTTGATGATGGCTTTGCTGCATATCTCTGCTGCCTCTTGGTCTGGCAGACAGGACAGATGCCATACCGGAACGGTTGCTGTCAGCTGATTCTCTGTCTGATGCAGACCGTCACCCATTTGTTTTTTCCATCGCATGCCAGAGATACTCATGGCAAGGGCAACGTAGGCTTCAACGGGTTTCATACGCCGGATTTCGTTATGGGGCGCCTGCTTCAATTTGACGATGCCGCCAATGGGGTAGTCGACATTCCTGTAACAGGGCGTCTTGCCACTCCAGGGTGATCCGTAGACCCGGGCCTCGCCATCGATGATGCGGACAACGGGATTGTCGTCGTTGACCAGTTCCGTCCCTTCGATATGCTTGAGCCAGAGTTGCGAGTGGGTGCTTTTGCCTGTACCGCTCTTGCCGAGAAACATATAGGCCTTACCTTGATAGCTGACCACGGAGGAATGGAAGAGAGTCGTCAACTTGTCGGAAGTAATGAAGGTATATATCATCATCAGTGAATTGTTGACCACATAGAACCTTCGTCCGGTCGTATAATTGACATCTCCTTCCGTGAAGTCGTGGCTGCAAACCAACCAGCCCATCACCTTGTTTCTTATTTGAAATTCGAGAATGGTCTTCCCGTCGGGTGTTTCCCCGCAAATCATCGACGAGTCTTCATCTTCCTGCCTATGACACTCCTTATATATAATAGGTATATCTGACTTTTGGATACGAAGAGTAAAGAGGGTGTTTCCAATCTCCTCATCCATGAAGGGCTGGTACTGCTTCATATCTGTGAATACGGAGTCTTCCGCATCCACGATGAAGCCGTGTCCTGCGACGGTGTAAT
>JAEEGL017437563.1_pt1 | contig 11156 bp, 5 predicted proteins | sample 9134231 | NCBI WGS metagenome assembly JAEEGL01 (sample SAMN16246548, study PRJNA631951) | gut metagenome | biome: gut microbiome; feature: rumen; material: fiber-attached | host: Bos | place: Iran: Karaj | collected 2018-10
AAGATTCGTGCCAGCTGGGGACAGGTTGGTAACCAGAATATCGGTAACTACATGTATCTCGCACCCATGGCCTTCAACAACTACTACTATAACTTCGGAAGTACCTTGGGTAGTGATGCCGATCAGTGGGGAGCAGTTCCCACACGTATTGGCAACGAGGAGATAACTTGGGAGACCTCAGAGCAGTTTGACGTAGGTTTCGACGCTCGTTTCCTGAACCAACGTCTGAATGTCAACTTCGACTTTTACATTAAGACCACCAAGGACTGGCTCGTTCAGCCTCCTGTGCTCGGCACGGTAGGTACGGGTGCTCCCTATATTAACGGCGGTGACGTGAAGAATACAGGTGTTGAGCTCGGCCTGGCATGGAACGACCGCATCGGCAAGAATTTCAACTATTACGTCAACGTAAATGGTGCCTATAATAAGAATAAGGTCGGCAACATTCCCAACGAGGATGGTATCATCCACGGTGAAAGCGGCTCTGTGCTCTACGACAACTCAGGTGAGTTCTATCGTGCCAGCAATGGCGAGCCTATCGGTTACTTCTGGGGCTACAAGACTGCCGGTATCTTCCAGAACCAGCAGGATATCAACGACTGGATTGCTGCCGGCAACGGTGTGCTGCAGGCAGACGTGAAGCCTGGTGACGTGAAATACTACGACATCAACCACGACGGTCTCATCAATGACAACGACAAGGTCAATCTGGGCAATGGTATGCCTGACTTTACCTATGGTTTCTCTTTCGGATTTGAATGGAAGAACTTCGATTTCTCCGTTCAGGCTTACGGACAGTCTGGAAATAAGATTGTGCAGTCCCTGCGCAACGTGGGAACCACTACTGCCAACTATACTACCCAGATTCTGGATCGTTGGACTGGTGAGGGTACGTCGAACAAGATTCCTCGTGTCACCAACACCAACATCAACTATCAGTTCTCTGACCTCTTTATCCAGGATGGCGACTTCCTTCGCATCTCCAGCATCAAGCTTGGCTACGACTTTGCCAAGTTGCTCAGGTGTAAATACATCTCGCAGTGCCATCTGTATGCACAAGTGCAGAATGCCTTTACATTCACCAAGTACGACGGTATGGATCCTGAAATTGGTTACGGTAATGCCGGTTGGGTCAGCGGTATTGACTATGGTTACTACCCCCGTCCTCGTACATTCCTGATGGGTGTAAACTTGAAGTTCTAATATTAAGATGATTACGAATATGAAGACAAAGATATTTTCAATAGCTGCCCTTGGCCTGGCCATGTTAAGTCTGGCCTCTTGTGGCGAGAATTTCCTGGAGGTCTCGTCGAAGACGGAAGGAACGACGGGAAACTTTTATTCCAGCGAAGCTGCCGCCTCGCGAGCCCTGATAGGCTGTTATGACGGTTGGCAGCGTACCGTTTCCAACGGTCCTACGTTTGCCTTCCACTATCTGGCTGAGCTGCTGTCCGACGAGTGCTTCGGCGGCACTGGTAACAATGATGCCCGCAACTCTGCCGTTGTTGACCGTTTCGACATGGGTGAAGACAATTCCCAGCAGGACCTTCACAACACTCTGTGGACCAGTTACTATGCAGCCATTTACCGTTGCAACGAGCTCCTTCAGCGCGTCGAGGGCCTCTCATGGTCGAGCGAAGAGGCTCAGGGAACATTGATTGGTGAGGCTCGTGCCATGCGTGGCATCCTCTATTTCGACTTGGTGCGCATCTTCGAGAATATACCCCTGCTGACAGTTCCCTCTACCGAGAATATCGCCCAGGCACCTGTCGACGATGTCTATGCTGTCATCTTTGATGACCTGAAGTATGCGGCTCAGAATATTCCAGCCAATGCCTATCCCAAGGAAGCTTCCGCCAGCAACGACGGTCGCATCACCTGCTATGCTGCCAAGGCCTTCCTGGCTCGTGCATACCTGTTCTACACAGGTGTCTATGGCAAAGAACCCGCAGGTGTCACCAAGTCCGAGGTGTTGCAGGGTTTGGAGGATATCATTGCCAGTGGCGAGTACGAACTGATACCTCTTTATAAGAATCTGTGGTATTGTGCCAGCACCACTTGGGAAGGTAGCGATGCCACGGGTTGGAAGGAAGTCAGCACCTATGCAGGTGAGGACAACAAGGAGAACATCCTGACCATGAAGTTCAACTACACCTCCGACTATAACGGCAATGCCGGTGGTAACAATGCCATCCAGATGTTCTCAATTCGTGGCGGCACATTCAAGGCGCCTTACGGACAGGGCTGGGGTGGCGCTACCGTTCCATCCAATTTTGTTAATTCGTTCCCTTCGCTTGATCAGCGTCGCGAAGCCTCCGTCATCGACCTCGCAGCTGAGGGTATCGAGGCTACTGAGGCCTATCAGAAGGCCATTCTCGACCAGCGCGAGTATACAGGCTACTTCAATAAGAAGTACACCGCTCGCTCGGGCTTCCATCAGAACGAGAACGGTACGTGGACCCTCACACACTATTGGGACGGCTTGATGGCTGGTGACTTCCAAATTTCACAGCCTATCGGATACACTCTGATGCGCTATGCTGACGTGTTGCTGATGGCGGCAGAGCTGGGTTCTCCAAATGCCCAAGCCTATCTGAGTGCCGTCCACAGTCGTGCATACGCTACTGAGAATGCCGACGGCAGTGTCAACACCCCCAAGATTGTTATTTCGCCCACCAAGGAGAATATTATGGAGGAACGTCGTCTTGAGTTTGCCTTCGAAGGAATCCGCTATTGGGACTTGCTGCGTCAGGGAGTCAATGTTGCTGCCCAGGCTATTGTGGCATCTGGCGAGAACGTACTCAATGGTGGCAATGAGGGTGTTGTCAGCTTCAAGGCTGAGAATATCACTTCAAAGCGCGGCTTCCAGCAGATACCTCTGACACAAATTCAACTGTCGAATGGCGTCCTGAAGCAGAATCAAGGATGGTAACCTTAAAGTAACAAGAAGGTAAAAAAGTAAAAGGTAAAAATTATGAATATCAAGAAATCAATATATCTGTCGGCAGCTTTCACCCTATTGTTGGGAGCTTGCACGCCCGACGAATATTCGCTGAACAAGCCCGACCTGTCGCCAAGTGACCTCGTCGAGGGTAAGGCCTTCTCAGTGAATGTTGACGAAAAGAACACGGTAACGCTGACGAGCCTGCTTGACAAGAGCTACAACTGCTATTGGATTCAGCCCAACGGACGTAGTCAGGGCAATTTGGTGCAGTTCTCTCTGCCCTTTGCTGGTACTTACGAGGTGCAGTTCGGCGTTGATACACGTGGTGGCGTGGTTTATGGCGAGCCACACCAGTTCACCATCACTACCAACAACATGTCGCTGTTGGAAGATCCCCTCTATAGCTACCTCACTGGTGGCGTAGGCAGCACTAAGCGCTGGGTACCCGTCGATAAAGACTATGGCGTAGGTCAGTGTACGGGTCCCGTCATGTATTGTAACCCTGACGACGTGCTCAACGATGGCTCTGCATCTACCGACATCGGTATCAACCACATGCATCCCAACTGGGATCCTGGTTTCCAGTCGTGGCTCATTCCTCAAGACTCGCCCTACATGGACTCGTACATGGAGTTCACACTTGACGATGTGAATGGTTGTACCATCACTGAGTATCAGGGTGAGAACAAGGCCACTACGAAGGGTAAGTGGAATCTGAACCTCTCAGATAAGAACCATCCCACGCTGTCATTCACTGATGCCTTCGTGATGCACAATGTCAGTTTCAATGAAGTGTGTGCCAACTATACCGACAACATCATCATCACTGAGCTCACTCCCTATATGCTTCAGTTTGCTACGATGCGAACCAACAGCGAGGGTCCTTGGTGGATTATCTGGAACTTCATTGCCGAGGACGTGAAGACCGGCAAGGTTGTCATTCCTTCCGGCGAGGCAGAGTATATCGAGGCTACCACGCCCGTACTGCCTGAGATTGAAGGGCTGGAGGAGAAGATTTTCACTACTGACATCAATGGTGTTGAGTTCGTGGGTGCCGAGATGACCTTCAAGGTCAGCGAGGATGCCGCCTACGACTGGTTGTGGTGGAACGGCGGTTCGTCAGCTTGGGAGAGTGTCACCAAGGGTAACTATGGCACCAACTGGGCTCCCCTGTGGAGCGACGAGGCTTTGGAGCAGGAACTGACGCTGACCAAGAAGGGCACCTACACCTACGGCGAAACCGAGGGTACTTATACCCTTGCCGATGGTGTCATCACCTTCGATAATCCCATCACCTTCTTCACTGTGACGGGTGCCGACCGCACTATCGAGCTCACTGGCCAGGCTTGGCAGGTGTTCAAGTGCGACCCAGGTTCTGAACTCGTGCTCGGCATCAGTGATGGCGTTGACGCTAATGGCAACACGAACAGCTATCTGGTAGCCAACTTCACCTATAAGGAAGTTGGTGGCGGCCAGACAGGTCCTTTCAACGTGCCTTTCGACGCTTCCAAGCTCTCGGTAGGACTGGAAGCAGGCAAGTACTTCCGTTGTCAGCTCTACAACCCATGGGGTGGCGGTAACGATGCCATCGACCCAGCTAACGTGAAGCTGAAGAAGAACCAGAAGATTAATGTCACCTTCCGTCTCAGTGGATTCACATTCCTGCAGCCTGCCAAGATGGTGCTCTGCTGCAACCGCGGCGAAGAACAGAGTTGGGAGCCGGCATGCTATGACTATGACCGTGCCATCACGGTGAATGGCGATGGTGTCTACACCGTCTCTTGGACCAACGACACTGGTTCTACCGTGAAGTGGGATGACGGCACCTCTGCCCTCACCATGACCATGCAGTTCGTCGACTATGCTACCCTGCCCGACGAGGACTATGCTTCACACTGCACGGTGGAAAGCATCACGATTGAATAACGCTTAAAAACAACAGAAGATTATGAAACTGAACAAGATATTTTCCGGAATCATGGCACTCCTGATGGGAGTTGCCGTGCTGACCGCGTGCAGCGATACGGATGACTATTTCGCCAATACGACGCCGCTGTTGAACGATGGTTCTGTCGTGACGGGATCGTCTGACGTGACAGCCACCACAGCCACCTTCCATGGTATGGTATCTGGTCTTGAGAAAATGAACGTGGCCTCCTATGCCACGGGCTTCAAATACGGCTATTCAGCAAATGCACTGACCGAGACGGCAACGGCTGCCTCTGCCTCAGAGTTCTCGTCAACACTTACGGGACTTCTGAACAATACGGTGATTTACTATCAGGCTTACGTCACCCTTCAGGGCAAGCTGACTTATACCGGTGAGGTAAAGTCGCTCATCACCACCGATGCCCAGGCCTTTACGGGCGGGGTTAGTGGTGTCGACTATGCTGAGGCAACCATGGCTGGCAGTATCAGCAAGTACCCTGAGGATGCCGTTTGCGGTATCGTTATCTCCACCTCGCCAGAAGTGGAGGATGTACGTGCAGGTCTGCGCCTTACCATGAAACAGTTGTCTGGCGACTTCAGCTATACCAAGAAGGGCTTGTTGCCTGGTGCTAACTATTATTATGCAGCCTTCCTCGACCTTGGTTCTGGCGTGGTCTATGGCGACGTGGCATCGTTCACCACCGACATGCATGCCATCGATGTCGATGACGAGTTTGTCGACATGGGCGTATCCGTCCGCTGGGCCAAGCATAACATTGGTGCCAAGGAAGAGGCCGACTTTGGCGGACTCTTCGGCTTTGGCGACCTGACGGGTTGCAACCCCAGCATTGATGCTGCCGACTATGCCAGTGCCGACACCTATATGACGGCGCTCGACATCGCCTACTGGGCTACTGGCATGAAGGGCACCCTGCCTACTGCCGACCAGTTCGAGGAGCTCTTCAAGGTTTGTAAGACCCAGTGGGTCGAGCAGAACGGCATAGCTGGCTATCTCGTCACTGCCAAGAATGGCAATACCATTTTCCTGCCTGCCGCTGGTAAGCGTATAGGACACGACATCAGCGAGGCTGGCGTCCAGGGTAACTATCTCACGGGAACTGTCAATGCCAGCAACACGCAGTTTGCTGTCGACTATGAGTTCTCGCGTACTGGTGGAGACCGCTCTACACGTGCCGTCTACGAGGCCATGTCCGTACGTCCTGTCTCTGTGGCTCGCAACATCCAGTTCGACATCAACAAGCTCTATGGCATATGGCACGTCGACCTGCGCGCCGATGGTAGTCATGCCTACTGGGATGGCCCGATGTACTTCTACGGTACTGACGACTGCTGGCGTAATGTCACCAACAACGAGCCTGTTGTGGGCGATTCATGGAACTGGTGCCCAGACTATGCCAGCAATACATGGATAGTGGGCGAAGATCCTCGTGACTTCGGTACCATGACGTTCTTCAAGGGCGAGAATGGCGCAGACAGCGTGATTGTTGTCCGCAACAATGCTGATGGCACCCAGACTGAGGAGAAGGGCACCTTCACCATCAACTATACTGATGTCTCCATCACCCTCGATGGCGTTGACGTGCTGGGTGTACCCAACCAGCTTTCGCAGGCTAGCAACAAGCGCCAGGGTCTGAAGATTTTCACCCAGAGCGACAACACGCTGCAGATTGCAGTCATCCGTGACGCCGATCCATGCTCTCTGGTCTTCAACTATGTCAAGGACAATATCTATAGCGGCATCAGCGTGAAACTGTTGGCTGTAGGCGCCGACTGGGGTGGCACGTGGGGTTCTGAGCTCACCATGCTCATGCCCGAAGACCTGAACGGACAGCACACTGTTAAGTACGAGGGTGCCGTCAATGGCGCTATGGTAACCCTGGTTGACTTCGTAGAACTGATGAAGCGCTATCCCGATGCCTTCGTGCGCATTGACGACATTAAGCTCGACGGAAATAGCATCAAGTTCAATGCCAACAACTTCTGCTATGGCGACATTGAAAACAATGGCAACTACCGCATCGAGATGTTCAACATCTGGGGTAAGGGAGCCAAGGATGGCAATGTCATTGCTTCGCCTTTCAGCAACCTGACCAACGTCGAAAGCGATCCTGCCTTCACCTTCGCCCAGAGCTGTGAGATTACCTTCACCGTTCTGACAGAGAGCCCAGTAGCTACCTATGCTCCAAAGTTCATCACTGTGGGTGCAGGCTGGTCGCCGTCTACGTGGGACTTCAACGACGGCTCGTCGTTCGACTTGACGCTGAACGATGAGACTGGTAAGTATGAGATATCGAGAAACACCTTCGACATGACCTACACCTCAGCCGACTCATACGCCGCTGGTGTCATCATGACTTTCATTCAGGTGGACAACCTGCATAAGTTCTTCCCAGGTATGCATGCCGTACTCAACAGCGCCAAGGCCGACGGGCAGAGCCTGCAGTATGACGCTTCCAAGGTGGTCGACACCAGCGAAGGCGATGCCTATCGTCTGGAGCTTTGGAACTGCTATGGTGCTACTGGTGGCGACAATGCCGACAATTGCGGCTTTGGCAAGCGCGACGGCGACGTCATCCACGAGTTGGGCTTCAACAGCTCGTTTGAAGTAGCGTTCACTATCGAGAGCCTCTTTGCAGTACCTGAATTTTAATACAAGAAATGTATATGAAAACAAAAACGAAGAAAATCCTCATGCTGATGGTGGCTTTTTTGGCCACCACAGCATTTGCCGCATGCAGCGACAATGACGGCGACGGTGGCGGTGGCACAGTGCCCGTCTCCAAACTCACCGTGCGACCTACCACCATCAGTTTTGATGCCCTCGGAGGCGAGACCGTCATCAATGCACAGGCTCCAGTTCAGGCAACAGCGACGAGTAGTGCCGGCTGGTGTACAGTGACTGTTGGCGAACAATATGGCGACCTCAAAATTACGCCCGTCACAGTGACAGTGTCTGCCAATACCAGCACTTACGAGCGTACCGCAACAGTAGTCATTACTGCTGGTTCTGAGTCAGAAACAGTCACCATTACCCAGAAAGAGGGCAGTGTAGATCCGTCAGGATCGATTACCAAGGATGCCCAGGCTATTGCCAAGGACATGTATCCAGGCTGGAACCTCGGTAACACGCTGGAGGCTACGGGAAGCGGGCTTGATGCAGAGACTTCCTGGCAACCCACCATGACGACTCAGCAGATTATTGACGCAGTCAAGGCTGCTGGTTTCAAGTCTGTCCGCATACCGTGCTCATGGGATATCCATTCCGACTCCAATGGTGAAATTGATGCCCAGTGGATGGCACGTGTCAAGCAGGTTGTCAACTACTGCATCAACGATGGTATCTATGTCGTACTTAACGACCACTGGGACAACGGTTGGATAGAGGTGCTGGGATTCTCGAAGTCCTCGTCCTCCTATCAAGCAGTCGAAGAGGCTACCATTACATCGAAGATTACACGTTTGAAAGACCTCTGGACTCAGATTGCCAATGAGTTCAAGGACTACGACGAGCACCTGCTATTTGCTGGTCTCAACGAGCCGTTCCAAGAGTATAGCCTGTTTAGTGGCCATCACGAAGAACTGACCCCCATTCTCTGCCGCTATAACCAGGCTTTCGTAGAGGCTGTCCGTGCAACGGGAGGCAATAATGCCCAGCGCACACTCGTCGTACAAGGCCCCAGCACGAATATCACCTCGTCGGTCAACTATATGACTGCCGACAAACTGCCTGAAGCTGCCGGACGTCTGATGGTGGAGGTTCATTATTACGATCCAGGACAATTCTGCGGAACTTTTGATGCATCTGGCGACAATGCATTCTATTATTGGGGTGCTGCCAACCACAGTACAGACCATAATGCCAATTATGGCGAGGAAGCATATATGCTAAGCCAGTTCGGCCTGTTGAAGACAGCGTACACCTCACTGGGATACCCCGTCATCATCGGAGAGTATGCAGCTCAGCAGCGTACCATTTCAGGTGATCAGAATAAGCATAATGCTTCTGTCAAGTATTTCTACCAGTGTGTCAACGAGTATGCCACCAATAACGGTATTATAGCCTTTGCCTGGGATACCAACAATACTAACGGTCTGAACAGCGAGGGTGGTTCTTCCACCATCATCGACCGTGCCAACAGTGCCGTTGTAGGCAACAACGCTATGGAAGGTGTTAAGGCTGGTGTCGCAGCTGGCAAGTGGCCTTTCTAAATCAAAGTGCACATTTCGTGTATAAGGATGGAAGATTGATTTTGATTCATATTTTTGTTAGTTAGTTATCATTGAAATGATGCACAAAACTCTCTTGATTCTGGCGGTGCCGCAAAGCACCGCCAGTTTGTTCCTGTAAACTAATACACAATGGCAACCAGCCCTACCACTATGCCTTCATTCTAACTTTATGCCGTCCGTAGCATTTCATAGTTCATAATTAAAAACACCTTATGTAACTGCGTAACTGCGTAACACCGAAGAGGATTCACTTTGGGGAAAAATAATGGTTTGCGATAAAAATGTGAAAATATTGCAAAATTTAGGAGATTATTAATCTTGTTTTATAGAAATTATCTAAATTTGTAAACTGAACTTAATAATATCGCACGATTCTTATTAAATATAATTTATATGGGTGTCAGTAAAGATGTCATCAAGCAGTGTCTGATTAGTAATTGTTGATCTCTCTGAAAAAGATTATCTTTGCAGTATGATACAGAGACATAGACTTCCCTTATTATTTCTTACCGTTATTGCTATATCAATAGCGATAGGAGTAAGATGTGCCAATAAAAACGATTTCAAACAAGATGACCAGTTCGGAATTCCTCTTCCTTTAAAAAACATCTCTGAACAAATCCTATATCGAAAAGGCTATACAGTTTCCTATAATAAAGATTACAAGATTCCTAATTGGGTGGCTTGGCATCTGACTGCAGAACATGCCACAGGCCCTTATCGCCGTCCAGGCAATGCATGGCATGAAGACACACAAGTGCCAGCACCTCGCGCTACATCTGCTGATTATCGCGAAAGTCATTGGACGCGTGGGCACATGTGCCCTGCTGGTGATAATAAGTGGGATCGTGATGCTATGTACGACACCTTCCTGCTCACCAACTGTTGCCCGCAAGATGGCAACTTGAATAGTGGTGACTGGAACCAGATAGAAATGGCCTGCCGTCGATGGGCGGAAAAATGGGGAGACATCTATATCGTCTGTGGCCCAATCTTTTTCCACCAAGAACATGAAACCATTGGGCCAAACAAGATTGTGGTACCAGAAGCATTCTTCAAGGTCGTTCTTTGCTTGAATGGTAAACCCAAAGGAATAGGATTTATTCGTAGGAACACTGATAGTTCCAGGAGAAATGATCTATATGTGAATAGTATCAGAGATGTCGAACGTATCACAGGCATGACGTTTTTCCCCACTCTTTCCAAAGAAATCGCAGAGGACGTAAAATCTCAGGCCAACCTAAAAGAATGGGATTACAGTCTGTTTAAGTCGAGATAAATGACATGACGTTCATCACAAACGAACAATCTTGTTTGCTCTCACCTAATACATCTTCTATGGGTTCCAACGATTTCTGCGACAGTGTTGCGGAAATGCCATACAGATGAAAAAAAGTCTACATTCTTAGGAAAATACCTTATGTAACTGCGTAACTGCGTAACACCGTCAGTGACCTTTTGGATGAAAGGGAAATTTTTCCCTGTGATATTTTCTCCTCATGTTAGTTCCATCTTTCTTACCCCAAGGTACACAGGCAAAAGGTAGTGGTAATTCTGAAACATGCTTGTCTTTCATATGACTTATTCCTTCATACTATTTTGGGAAAAGCGATGTGTTTTCTTAATTTATGTTCAAGAATCATCGTATCCTCGATATTTTTGATTATATTTGCACAAGAAACACCAATGTTGGACGAGAATGACACAAGGGGTCTGTCCCTCCGTGACAACTCCCTCCGTGACACTGAAAAATGGTATGAAGGTAAGAAATAGAAAGGCACTCTAAAGTTTTTTGAGAAGGACACACCTTTGCTCCGCTCAGGCATGATGGGGGCTGTGGTGCAGAAGAAGATGGGGGCTGATTATTAGAAGAAAGTAATAACATATGAAAAGAAAAAAAATGAAACGATTTACTATCCTTTCCTTCCTGTTCAACTTTGCCATTTGCAGTCTCTTCGCTCAGGAAGCGCAACAGCACTCTGACGAAGCAGAGCAATTGCTGCAATGTTTACGGTCTGTTGAAGGCCAGAAG
>JAEEGL011143023.1_pt1 | contig 11155 bp, 12 predicted proteins | sample 9134231 | NCBI WGS metagenome assembly JAEEGL01 (sample SAMN16246548, study PRJNA631951) | gut metagenome | biome: gut microbiome; feature: rumen; material: fiber-attached | host: Bos | place: Iran: Karaj | collected 2018-10
CGACGCATTTGTATATGTGCCCAAGACCATGTCGGGCAAACTGCCCACGGATGTATCGGTCTATTACTACAAAGACGCCCCCAGCGCCACGGTGAAAAGCGATATCGAAGAGCAGCTGCAGGGCATGTTGCGCAACAGCATTCTCGTCAACGTGTATGAGATCACCCCCGACGATTACGATCTGATTACCAACACATCGGTACACATGATTGTGGAGGACCTCGAGACCGGCGAGAAGGATTTTGTGGAGATAAAGATGATGATAGGGCTGATACTCTCCCTACTTATATATATGTCGATTTTTATGTTCGGCTCGCAGGTGATGCGCGGTGTGATGGAGGAAAAGACCAACCGCATTGTGGAGGTGATGGTGTCGTCGCTGCGGCCGTTCCAGCTTATGATGGGCAAGGTGATAGGCGTAGCCCTTGTGGGACTTACGCAGTTTGCTTTGTGGATAGTGCTTTCGGGCGGACTGATATCGGCTTTCACCATGGCCAACGCCGACAAATTTGCAGGAGCGCAGACCGAGCAGATAACATCCATAGCCACAAAAGGGCAAGAGGCCGTTGACCAAACAGCAGTTGCGATGCCCGAACTCAGCGAAAGTCAGGAGATGATTCAGGGACTGATGAACATACAGTTCGGCACAATAATACTTTCGTTCCTGATTTTCTTTGTGCTCGGATATTTCCTTTACGCCACGCTGTTTGCCGCCGTAGGCTCGATAACCGAGAGCGATACGGACAACTCGCAGTTTGTGTTGCCCCTTACGGTGCCGCTGTTGCTGTCGATAATACTGATGCCGTCGATAGTGAACGCCCCCAACGGCTCGCTGGCCTTGTGGCTAAGCATGATACCCTTCACCTCGCCGGTGGCGATGATGGTGCGTCTGCCTTTCGGAATACCTATCTGGCAGGTGGTATTATCCATTGGAATACTGATAGTTACCTTTTTGATTGCATTGTGGGTGGCTGCCAAAATTTACCGCACAGGCATTTTGCTCTACGGCAAGAAAATCACCTACAAGGAACTCTGGAAATGGCTGAGATTCAAGAACTGATATGAAGAAACTGACAATGGATGAACTCAACCGCATCAGCGTTGAGGAATACAAGCAGGCCGAAAAGACCCCGATAGTGGTGGTTTTGGACAACGTGCGGAGTATGAATAACATAGGTTCGGTGTTCCGCACCGCCGACGCTTTCCGTATAGAGAAAATCTACCTTTGCGGCATCACCGCCACGCCACCGCACCGCGACATACACAAGACCGCCCTCGGCGCCGAGAACTCCGTGGACTGGGAGTATGTGGAGGAGACACTGGATTGCGTGAAACGTCTGCACGACGAAGGTTACGCGGTTTATTCAGTGGAGCAGGCCGAAGGCAGCGTGATGTTGCAGGATTTCAAAGCCGACGGCCGTAAGACCGCCGTGGTGTTCGGCAACGAGATAGACGGCGTGGCACAAGAGGTGGTGGATGCCAGCGACGGATGCTTGGAGATACCGCAGTACGGCACCAAACACTCTCTGAACGTGTCCGTTACGGCAGGAATAGTGATGTGGAACTTGTTTTCAAAGATAAAAAAATAACGAAATGAACAATAATTTTGGCCGTTTTTTATTAAACATATAATTGCCAGAAATTTACCAAAAATTATTGTAATGCGATGATTGATGGATAATTACATGGAAATTTGTGTTAAAGATTTGTGTCAAAGATTGTTACGTAATATGATTGTTTTATGATAGAGACAGCGCAGAAACCCCAGAGAGCCATTTTGGCGAGCGTGTGCTCGGCCAATATGACTATGGAACGCACCAACGAGTACCTCTCGGAGCTGGCCTTTCTGCTGGAGACGGCAGGGGGCGAGTGTGTGAAGACCTTTGTGCAGAAAATGGAGCGTCCCGACGTGCGTACATACGTGGGCAAAGGCAAGCTGGAGGAAGTGAAGGAGGCCGTGGACGCCCTTGAGGTGGATTTCGTGATTTTCGACGACGAGCTTACGCCCTCGCAGCTGCGTAACCTCGAACGCGAGCTGAGGGTGCGAATCCTCGACCGCACCACGCTTATCCTCGACATCTTTGCCAAACGTGCCCGCACCTCGATAGCCCGCACGCAGGTGGAACTGGCTCAGTATCAGTATATGTTGCCGCGACTCACCCGAATGTGGACACACCTAGAGCGTCAGCGGGGCGGCATAGGCATGCGCGGACCCGGCGAGACGCAGATAGAGACCGACCGCCGTATCATTACCGAAAAGATAACGTTGCTCAAAGAGAAACTAAAATCCATCGACAAACAGAAAGTGCTGCAGCGGAAAAACCGCGAAAGTCTTGTGCGTGTGGCACTTGTGGGCTACACCAACGTGGGCAAGTCCACGCTGATGAACCTGCTGAGCAAGTCCGACGTGTTTGCCGAGAACAAACTCTTCGCCACCCTCGACACCACGGTGCGCAAGGTGGTGATAGACAACCTGCCGTTTCTTCTGACCGACACCGTGGGTTTTATACGCAAACTGCCGCACAGCCTGGTGGAGTCGTTCAAATCCACCTTGGACGAGGTGCGCGAGGCCGACCTGCTTATCCATGTGGTGGACATCTCGCACCGCGACTACGAGGAGCAGATTAACGAGGTGAACAAAACCCTTGCCGAGATAGGAGCCAACGACAAGCCCACGCTGATGGTGTTCAACAAAACCGACGCCTACACCTTTGAGGAGAAAGACCCCGACGACCTTACGCCGTGGACCAAAGCCAACAACACCCTCGAAATGCTACAGAACATCTGGCTTGCCAAGGACAGCGAGAACACCATTTTCATCTCCGCCAAGGACAAGCAGAACATCGACAAGCTGCGCGAGCTTATGTATAACAATATCAAACGGATACACGCCATCCGCTATCCGTACAACAATTTTTTGTATTGAAGAAGAAAAACCTTTAAAACATCACAATAAAAAGAGTTACACGACGTTATAAAGAAAAAGACAAAAATGTTGTTGGATATTCTTCGCGAACAGAAACGCATGCAGCTGAAAGGCAGTATATACCATCGTACACAGATAGATATGACCTACAACTCGAATCATATCGAGGGGAGTCGGCTTACGCATGAACAAACGCGTTATATATACGAGACCAATACGATTGGCATTGCCGACGGCGAGGGCGTTAATGTGGACGACATTGTTGAGACAGTAAACCATTTCCGTTGTATAGATATGATTATCGACCGTGCCACCGACCCTTTGGACGAGGCGTTTGTCAAAGAGCTGCACCGGATTTTGAAAAGCAGCACTTCCGACAGTCGCAAGGATTGGTTCTGTGTGGGAGAGTACAAGAAATTTCCCAATGAGGTCGGCGGGATGGAGACCGTGCCACCGCAGGAGGTGCAACAGGCTGTGGCAAAACTGATTGCCGAATATCCTGAACAACCAACGTTCCACGACATACTTGATTTTCATCAACGTTTCGAAACCATACACCCGTTTCAGGACGGCAACGGCCGTGTGGGACGACTGATAATGTTCAAGGAATGTCTGGCACACAACATTGTGCCGTTTATTATAAGCGACGACCTTAAGTTCTTCTATTACCGAGGTTTGCGCGAGTGGCCGGCAATCCACGGCTACCTTACCGACACCTGCCTAACTGCCCAGGACAGATACAAAGTCCTGCTGCAACATTTTGGAATAGAGTATTGAAGAGACTTCTTTTGGTGAAAGATACAAACCCGCAGATAGGACTATTTCTCGTCCTTTTGCTGTTTTTCGAGCTTATGTACAACAATATCAAACGGATACACGCCATCCGCTACCCGTACAACAATTTTTTGTATTGATTTTTCGTATTTTGTTTGCAAATATAAAAATTTATGTCTATATTTGCAATTGGCAACCTTTTTTTTTTTTTTTTTGATTTAATGCGTTAAAAATCAATGGTATACATAAATATTAAATAGGGTTGTTATAAAGTAATTGAAAGTCAAACCAAAAATATATAAGTTATGAGTACTACAAAATTCTTATTAAAGGTTATGTCCGTAGCATTGTTTGCAATGGCGGTTTTCACATCCTGCACTAAGGAAGTGGAAGTGGTAAGAACAAATCAGGAAACAGTATATGTTACAGACACAATTTATGTTCCGCCAACGGGAATGGGTTGTATTTACGGAAATGTTGTTGAACGTTATGGCAATTGGATGCCAATACTTGATCCGAATGATCCTTCACATGGTTACAGACCGATAGTTAGAGATGTGTATGTGTTTGAATACACAAAAATATCGGATTTTGACAGCGTTACCCGACACATGTGTTCCACTCATTTTCCAATTAGTAGTATGCCCAAGCAACTTGTAGCCAGAACAACTCCAGATTCGGCAGGATTCTATGTGATTCCATTGGCACCAGGTACTTATTCTGTGTTTTTGCTCGACGAAGGCAGGATGTATAATAATTCTTGGAATGGAGATGGTGGTATGTGCGCAGTAACTGTGGATTCCGTAGGAGCTGTAGTGCGGAAAGATATGGTTCTCGACCATGGTGTGGATTGATTGAAAATAGGAATTGATAGTATTAAAACAGAGGCTTGTGCCAACGGTACAAGCCTCTGTTTATTTTTATAGGACACAAATTCGCTATTTCTCGTCCTTTTGCTGTTTTTCGAGCTTTTTTACCTTTCTCTTTAGTTTTATAACGTTTACAAAAGCGTAGATGCTGAAAAAGGTGGTTATTATCAGAAGCAGAAGAATAACCAGTCGTATTACGATGAAATGCATGAGGAATGATGTCATAGGCGTTTATTTTTCTTTTTCCGCCAGTTCTTTGTTGGGGATGTCGATAAATTCCACGATAATTTGTTGGTAATCGCCGTAGTTGTAATAAACGAAATTCACCCTGCCGTATTTTTCTTTGCCTTTGCCGGGGACAAGATTATAGCCGTGCGTCTCAAAGTCGTAACTCACGCTTCCGAGATTGAAATTTCGCGCACCGGTTGTTTCTTTGGGAAGGTCGTTATAGTACGCCTCGTACAAGTTCGTGTACTGCTGTTTGAAACCTGCGTTGGAGCTCTTTTTTGAGAGACCGACAAAATACACGGTGTGGCTTTTGGGTGTTGCCAGAACGGTTACTTCCATATCGTTGATTCCGCCGAAATTGCCTGTGAATACCGCTTTCGTAGCTTGGTCGCTGGACTGCAGGGCATAGCCTTTGCCTTCCAAGGCTTTGGAGAAGGCCTCCAGATTCATATTAAATGGTAGTCCGAGAAAAGTGGTGTGGTTCTGGGCTATGGCCATTGCGGTGATTATCAGCAAAGTAAGTAAAAAGGCCGTTTTCTTCATAACGGAAAGCCCTGATATGTGCCGGGCGCAACTGTTTTGTGATGTGATTCGTGATAATTGTCCTGCAAAAGTATGATTTTTTTTCCGTTTGGCAAAATATATTTTCTATTGTCGCAAAAAATCAGTATTTTTGCACCTTTAAAACAATAGAAAAACCAACGTGATGGAAAGTCCCGAAACAGCACAGACACCCCGTATCCAATGGCTTGTGGCCATGGTGCCTTTTGTGGTGCTGGTGGCGTTGCAGGTGCTGGTGATACGTGTGTTCGGCTCCGACGCCCTCGACGGCGCCAGCCAGACGGTGCTGCTCTTTTCCGCAGGTATTGCCGTGGCCATTGCCATGCTTTTCTACAAAGTGCCGTGGAGCCGCATCGACGGGGCTATCCTCGACAATATCAAGACAATAGGCGGGGCTATAGTGATACTTTTCCTGATAGGCGCGGTGTCGGGCAGCTGGATGCTCAGCGGCGTGGTGCCCACCATGATTTACTACGGAATGAAGGTAGTCCACCCGTCGGTGTTCCTGTTCATCACCTGTGTGGTGTGTGCGCTGGTGTCGCTGGTTACGGGCAGTTCGTGGACCACCATTGCCACCATAGGCATTGCCCTGATGGGTATCGGCACGGCACACGGCTACAGCGTTGGCTGGACGGCCGGGGCCATCATCTCCGGCGCCTATTTCGGCGACAAGATTTCGCCCCTTTCCGACACCACCGTGCTGGCCTCGTCGGTGGGCGAAGTGCCGCTGTTTACGCATATCCGATATATGATGATAACTACCGTGCCGTCGTTTGCCATCGCCTTGACGGTGTTTCTGGTGGCAAGTCTGTGTCACACCACCGACGCGGGAGTGCAACAAGCCGTTTTCGAAGAAGGCCTTCAAACTGTGTTTGCCATCAGTCCATGGCTGCTACTGGTGCCGTTGTTCACCGCAGTGCTGATAGTCTTGCGGCTGCCCGCAATAATGGTGCTTTTCCTTTCGGCGCTGGTGGCAGGAGTGGTGATGATGTTTGCCCAGCCCGACATTGTGACGCAGGTAGGAGAGGGCAGCGGTTTCCGCGCCCTGATGCTTACCTACTACAGCGGCACGTCGCTGGCAACGGGCAACGAGGTGCTCGACGGTCTGGTGCAGACGCGCGGCATGAGGGGGATGCTCAGCACCGTTTTCCTTATCTTCTGTGCTGCGGCTTTCGGCGGGGCACTAACGGGAGCAGGCATGATTAAGAGTATCACCTCGGCCTTAGCCAAGGGCATAAGCGGACGACGTTCCATAGTTGCTTCCACCGTGGGAACGGGACTTTTCTCCAACATGGTTACCGGCGACCAGTATCTGAGCATAGTGCTTACGGGCAATATTTTCAAGAAACTGTACAAAGAAAAAGGCTTCGAGGGGCGTCTGCTGAGTCGCAGCACCGAGGACTCCGCCACTGTGACGTCGGTGCTGGTGCCGTGGAACACCTGCGGCATGACACAGAGCGTGGTGCTGAAAGTGGCCACCGTGGAGTACCTGCCGTACTGTTTCTTCAACCTTATCTCGCCGCTGATGTCGATAACCGTGGCCATGCTGGGGTACAAGATTTTCAGGCGGGAGGAAAAGGAAGACAGCGATGTAGTAGGTGAAAAAGACCACGAATTTTTTTAGGAGTTAAGAAACTAAGGAGTTAAGATGTTAAGATGTGAAAATGAGAAGATGTTAATGATTTAAGATGTGAAGTGAGGACTGATTTCAATTTTCAACCTTCAATTTTCAACTTTTTATGGCCACGAATCGCACGAGTGAACACGTGTTTTTTAGAAAATTAGTGTTTGGAAACACTAAAAATGTTGGTGTTTTGAGAAGCGTTTTTGTGTTGTAAATAATTGAATAAATGCTGGTTATATAGCTTTGTCGATACCGTTAAATATTTTGTATAAAACATTTTGTATAAAACATTTTGTTTAATGGAAAATATTTATTATTTTTGCAAAGAAATTATTATATGTATTAGTATGGAGAATCCGTTCGTTTTTCAAGGATATGCAGGCCCAGATTATTTCTGCGACAGACAGAAAGAATTGCAGGCTTTGTTACAATGTGTAAGAAATAATGTGAATGTAACACTTGTCGCACAGCGCAGAATGGGAAAAACAGGACTTATACAACGTCTTGTTGATGAGATTGCTGCGAGTGGTTTAGAAATAACTCCTATTTATGTTGATATATTCGCTACCCGCAATGTGGCAGAGATGAACAAAGTCACTGCCGATGCCATTTTATCAATGTATCCAGAAGATACATCGTTGGGCAAGCGTTTTCTGAAATTCATCAAAGGATTGCGGCCAGTTATCGGATTTGATTCTCTGTCGGGAACACCACAATTTTATGTCAATTATCAGAATGATTCTGAGAAGGTTAGCACTTTGGAAGGTTTGCTGGCGTTCTTGGAACAGCAACCCGAACATGTGCTGTTGGCAATTGACGAGTTTCAGCAAATACGTGAGTATCCCGAACAAAATGTTGAGGCAATAATGCGTACGGTGTTGCAACATACGCGTAACATTACTTGTATCTTTTGTGGTAGCCGTAAACATCTTATGGTGGATATTTTCAGCAATCCTAAGAGGCCGTTCTACGCCAGCACACAGTTTGTTGGCCTCGATAGAATAGAGCGAGGAGTGTACGGAGATTTTATTAAGACACAGTTTGAAACCCGAGGACGTTCAATTGATGATGATGCTTTGAATATGATTCTTGACTGGACACGTAGACACACTTATTTCACTCAACGGCTTTGCAACATGGTTTATGCTATGGACAAGGAACATATAGCTGCCGATGAGGTGAAGCAAGGTTGTATCAATATTTTGGAAATAAACGAGCCTTATTTTTTGCAATACCGCAGTCTTTTGACCGACTCCCAATGGGCTTTTATGGTGGCACTTGCCAAGGAGGAAGAGGTTGAGCAGCCATACTCCTCGAATTTTATCAGGAAGCACGACATTGCTTCTGCAGCTGTGGCAAGACGCAATCTGCAAACTTTGATGGAAAAAGACCTTGTTTATTGCGAAACCACCAAGGAACGTAAATATTATTCTTTGCAAGATGTGTTTTTTATGCGTTGGCTGGCGAGGGAATATTGACAGCACCGACCATTAAACATTTTGTATAAAACATTTTGTTTAACGGAGGTGGTTTGTTGAATTTTAGTTGTTTGTGAGTATTGTAAAAAAGAAACAGGCTTGTGCCTTGGACACAAGCCTGTTTGGTATTATAGATAAATTTCTATTTGCTCAATCTGTCTTCTCTTACCATATAAGGCAGACTGGAGTTGCAATTAAAATAATAAGCACTGTGATATGTCCTGTATTTGTAATTACGTCTATAATCTTTGCATGATGGATTCTTGAACAATTCGTTTTCTTTTACATAAAGTAGGCAAGTCATGCTTTCAGAATTACCACAAGAACTATAGTATTTCCTGACACCATTCCCTTCTTTGTAGTAGATATAGAGAGTGGTAGACTCAGTTTCTTCTATCCATGCTGTTACTGTTGTGTAGAAAATGTAATCATTGCCCATCTCTGTTTTAGTGGAATGATGATTGATGATTACAAAACTTGAGATGGTGATGAATAAGATCAATGTTGTTAAAGTAATAATAATTTTTTTCATTTTTTATTATTCGCCAGTTATATCCCATCGGCTCGTCGGTTTAATTGTAATTTTTCATGTATCCTATCGTTGCTTAATTAGTGTAAAAACCTCTTCAGCATCTCCTGGCTCCATGGCAAAGGTTTTTAATATCATTGTCCTATAGTTCCCATTGTGGTCCTTAGTCAAATAAAAGTTAGCAACTTTTCTGCCCCCACCTTCTAATCGAATCTCCCCGCTGTTTCCATCAAAATTATAACTGTAGCTTGATGTCCAAGCCCCAAAACCTTGTCCGTTTTCTATATAATATCCTTCTTGTTCTAAAGAGTTTTCTGAAGTGAAAACAATTGTAAAATAACAATCGTCGCGTCCAGAAACACTCCAAATAGTTCCACTTAATGAGAAACTGCTCTGAGTGTCATCATTTTCAACAATTGTTTGTTGTATTATACCAAATGATACTGCAAACAAGTAGAAAATGCCAATAAGTAAAAGTGATAGATATTTTTTTTTCTTCATTTTATTCCCCGCCAGTTATATCCCATCGGCACGTCGGTTTTGAATTTTTATTTAATTTAATTTTTTTTGTCTTACTTTATTATTAAATGCCGGTGGTGGGGTGGAATATGCACATAAAAAAAGCGTGGCACTTTTATGTCTTAGTGGTTTCCTGTGGCCTTCGACAACCAAAATCTCCCAATTACAACAAATAAAGCCCACGCCGAATGGCGGGAGCGCCGTTGCCTTACTCTGAGAGATTTTTTTGAAATTGTCTAAGATTTCAGGAAATTCAGTGTAAGCTACTTTGCTTTTTCCTATTCTATGATGTGCATAAAAATGAGTTTATGCTCTGTGTTTCATCGGCTTGCGTTTGGTTAATATTATGTTTGAATTCGTCTGCAAAATTACGATTTTTTTTTCGTTTGGCAAAAAAAATATTTTATGTCGCAAAAAAATCGTATCTTTGCAGGCTGAAATATTATTGTTTCAAACATAAAATAATGAACGTTACATTCGAAGATACTGCATTGGAAGAGTTGTTCCTGCAAGGAAAAACAGCAGAAAAGAAGTATGCCAGATTGCCGATGGATATAGTGAAACGCTATGTTAAAGTGGTGAACTACATCAAAGCTGCAAGCCGTATCGAGGATTTGTTCAAGGTGAACTCGCTGCATTACGAGAAAAAGACAGAAACGTTGGAAGGTGTTGAAGCTGTATGGATAAACACACAATACCGTTTGCTTTTTCAGAGCAGCCCGAATGATGACGGCATTATTGTAAACGCATTATTGAAAGAAATATCAAAACATAATGAATAACAAGGATTTAACCCCATTTGTGGCCACTCATCCCGGAGAACTCTTGTGTGATGAGATGCGTGAGCGCAGGCTGACACAGAAACAGTTGGCGGCTAAGGCTGGTCTTGCCACCACTGTGATAAGCGAGTTGGTTCGCGCCCGTCGCAGCATGACGGAAGAGATTGCGGAGTCGTTGGAAAAAGCGTTGGGTATTCCTGTGGCAATGTGGATGAACCTTCAAACGCAGTATGATAACGACATCGCTGCAAAGAACAGTCAATGTGAGGATGTCGTTGTTACTATTCCCATCAGCGACCGAAATCTTCTCCGCGACTTGTCTCGTAAGTTCGGTTGGGTGTGTATGTTATAGAATAATAGATAATTAACATTAAAATAATTTAAAACTAAACCATGAGCATTATAAAACCTTTCAAGGGCTTCCGCCCGCCCGTCGACATAGTCGAAAAACTGGCTTCACGTCCCTACGACGTACTGAATTCCGAAGAGGCTCGCGTTGAATGCGAGGGCAACCCCTACAGCCTGCTTCACGTAACCAAAGCCGAGATTGACCTCCCCAAAGGCACCGACGAACACTCGCCCGAAGTGTACCTGCAGGTGGTTAAGAACTACAACCTTTTCAAGGACCTCGGTTGGCTGGTGAAAGACGAAGAGGAGAAACTCTACATCTACGCCCAGAGCATGAACCCCACCGCTCCCGACGCCAAATGGCAGTACGGTATCGTGGCTTGCGCCTACAGCGAGGATTACGTGAACAAAGTGATTAAAAAACACGAACTTACACGTAAGGACAAAGAGGAAGACCGCATGAAACACGTGCGTATCACCAACGCCAACGTGGAACCCGTGTTCTTCGCCTATCCCGCCA
>JAEEGL012475848.1_pt1 | contig 11155 bp, 11 predicted proteins | sample 9134231 | NCBI WGS metagenome assembly JAEEGL01 (sample SAMN16246548, study PRJNA631951) | gut metagenome | biome: gut microbiome; feature: rumen; material: fiber-attached | host: Bos | place: Iran: Karaj | collected 2018-10
AATATGTATAAGAAAAAAGGGTTTACTTTGGTTGAGCTCATACTTGTGATGTCCATTTTGGCTCTTATGTCATGGATGTGAGCTAGATATTTGTCTACTTTGGATGCAGATAGGGCGTATACAGAAGGTTGTACTAATGCTGTTTTTTCTGATTTGGCTGATTGGGTTTATTATGCGTCAACATCTAGAGTTCTTTCATGAGATGTAATCCCTACTTATTATATTCTTGAAATTGATGGTACTTGATATAATTTTAAGTATTGAACTTGAAAGGTAAGAAATAGTACTTGAATTCAATATCTTTCGAGGCATGTAGAGGATTTTTATTATTGTAGGCAAAGTAGAAATTATCATAATGTTATTAAAACTGATTTTAGTCAGATTAAAATGTTGCCATGACTTGTTCCTGATTGAGATCAGAGTTGATTTAAAATTCTTTTTAATAATGGTAGTTGAATTTGTCCTTTAGGGAATAATCATTATGATGTTAATAAATGTGCTGATTGCACGTCACCTGTTGTAGAATATGGTGTAAAGTATTGTTCTGCTTGATCTCTTATAATTAAGTTTTGTCCTAAATCTGATGTTGAGAGTGCTTGTGTAGAATATGGTCAGATTTATTTTGATGCTAGAACTTGAATGGTGAAGAAGAGACTTTGTAAAAAATATAGAAAGAATGATAGTACAAAATGTGAAATTCGAACAACCTGAAGATAGAACATTTCGTTTTTATCGTGTAATGTGATATCCTATTCCTATTAATAAGGATATTTTTGCTTATCATTGTAATAAAGATTTGGATGCTCTTGATTTAGATTTTTCGTGGCATCCTAAATCTGAATTAATGGAATCATATATTAAATATATTGATAAGTGGTGATGGTTATATAGAAACTTACCTTTTGTTAAAGAAATATATTTGGCGAATAGTATAACTTTTAATTCTTTGAGTTCTGATTCTGATATCGATTTATTTGTTGTGAGTAAAAACTGAAGAGTTCGGACTTCAAGGTTATTTGCAAGTTTTTTGATGATGCTTTTTTGAGTAAAGAGATCAAAAACTTCATTTAAAAAGAAGTTTTGTTTAAGTTTTTTTATTGATGAAAAACTTTTAGATTTACAGAAGATTTCTTTATCAGATGATGATATTTATTTACCTTATTGGATTGCTCATTTGGTTCCACTATATTTAGAATCAGGTGAGGCAAATGTATATAAAGAGAATTTATGGATTAAAAGTTTTTTCCCTAATATTCAATTAAAACAAAATATTGTATTATGAAATAAATGTTATAGTTGAAATTGATTATTTAAAAAATGTGTAGAATTTATCCTTTGATGATTGTTTTGATATTCTGTTGAAAAAGTTATTCAAAAAAAATGGTGAAATCGTATGAAAAAAATTGTGGAAAAAAATATTGATGATCATCGTTGAGTTGTTTTTGAAAAATGAATGTTAAAATTTTATAAAGATATGAGAAAATACTATTCAGACCTATTCTTTTCGTCTGATAACTAAGTGTTTTCTTGCTAAAATTTTAATGCTAACTTTTATATATCACAAATCAAAAAAAAGATATTGTCTTTTTTTTTGATATACCTAAAAAGTTGTTGTTGAAGTTTTTTCTATTTTATATCTGTATTGTTAGATTATCTATGAGGGACATTAAAGCAGTATTTGATATCGGGAACGATACGATTAAAGCTGTCGTTTTTTGAAAGGATAATGATAAGGATATTATTCTTGCTAAGCAAATGGAACCTGCAATGTGATTGAAAAAGTGAAAGATTCTTGATGCTGAAGCATTTACGACTACTATAAATAAAATAATTGAATACTTTATTAAAAAATTATGAGGTGATTTTATTGAGGAAGTTGTTGTATGAGTATCTCATCCTGAAATGTTGGTTCATAGAATTATTGAAGGAAAGAGAATTATGCAAGAAGAAGTTTGAAATGAAGATATTGAACATCTATCAAGAATTGTTGCTGAAATTTCTAGTAAAAACAATTATGAGACAATTAAAATTGTTCCAGTATGTTGGATAATAGATGAAGAAAAGAGAGAAAAAGATCCAATAGGATTAAAATGTAAGAAGCTTGAATTAATGGCTGATGTATTTTTGTTGCCAAAGAATTTTTATACAGGATTAGTTGATGCTTTTGATAAGGTTTGATTAACTATTACTGATGTTATTCCTAACATTATAGCTGCTACAGAAGTTGCTGTTGACTATGATCATAAAGATTTAGGAACTGTATTAGTTGATATTTGAAAAAATCAGACAAGTTATGTTATTTATGAAGATTGATATCCATTATGATATTGAACTATTCCTATGGGATGAGAAAATGTAACTAAAGATATTTCTATTTGAATGCAGATTGACATTAAAGAGGCTGAAGAAATTAAAAAAACACATTGAATGGCAATGATAACTGAAGGCATTACGAATGATTCTGAAATGGATATCGTTTTCTTAACTGAAATTATTAATGCAAGATATGAAGAAATTTTTGATAAAATTAATCAACATTTAACTAGAATTGAAAAAGATGGAAGATTACCATGATGAGTATTGTTGATTTGATGATGAAGTAAAATGCAAAATCTTGATTATTTAGCAAAGAATGTATTTAAGTTAGCTACATTCTATTGAAAGGATTTACTTGTTGATGTATGAGATCTTTCATTAAATATTCAGTTTGTTAACCTTTTAGGTATTTATTATTGGTCTAATAAGTACATGGATGTATCTTCTAGAAAGATGTCATTCAAACCTTGAAAGGTTTTAGGTAAAGTTGGTGGTTGGTTTAAAGATCTCTTCTAAAATAAATACTTAATAGAAAATTATTCTTTATATTATTATAATCTTATAGACATGGTTATTAATGAAGTTATGCCTGAATTTGTTCCAGGAGCTAAAATTAAAGTTATTTGAGTTTGAGGATGCTGAAATAAGGCATTAAATAGAATGATTCAAGAATGATTAGATGGTGTAGAATTTGTTGCTGTTAATACTGATGCTCAAGATTTAGCATCTAATTTGGCTCAACAAAAAGTAAATATTGGTCTTAATATTACTAAAGGTCTTTGAGCTGGTGCTAATCCTGATATTGGAAGAAAATCAGCAGAGGAAGATGAAATGAATATTAAATCAGTTCTTCAAGATACTGATATGGTATTTATTACTGCTGGAATGTGATGAGGAACTTGAACTTGAGCTGCTCCTGTAGTTGCTAATATTGCTAAAGAAATGGGTATCTTAACTGTTGGTATTGTAACTAAACCATTTTCTTTTGAAGGTAAAAAGAGAGCTGAAAATGCTGAAGAATGATTAAAAAGAATGAAAGAAGTTGTTGATACATTAATTGTTATTCCTAACGATAAGATTTATAATCTTGTTGATAAGAAAACAACTTTCAAACAAGCGTTTACAATGATAGATAAAGTTCTTTATTTAGGTGTTCAAGGTATTTCTGATCTTATCATTAAACCAGGTGATATTAATATCGACTTTGCAGATATTAAGAATGTAATGATTGGTTCTTGAAATGCTTTGCTTGGAATTGGATATGGTGCTGGAGAAAAGAGAGCTGTTGATGCTGCAAGAGAAGCTATTGAAAATCCACTTCTTGAAACAAATCTTGATTGAGCTAAGAAAGTTATCTTTGCTGTATCTGGAGGAAATGATCTTACTCCTATTGAAGTTCAAGAAGCTGCATCTATTGTTGAAGAGATTCTTGATCCTGAAGCAGAAATGATTTGGGGAATGAGTTTTGATGATTCATTTGAAGATGAAGTTAAAGTTACAATTATTGCTACTTGATTTGAAGAACAAGCTAAAGAACATGTTAATAAGAGACAAGGAACTATTTGGACTACATCTCCAATTGAGAGAAAAGCTCCAAGAGAGGCTATTCAAAAGCAATCTGATAATTATATTACAAGATCATTAAGAGATACAGAAGAAATTGTAGATCCTGTTGAGAAGTCTAATACACCAGTAGAGGATGATGATACTCCAGCTTTTGTTAGAAGAAAGATGGAACAACAAGCTAATGGTTTAGCTTAATGTTAAAAATGTCAAGTATTTTATTTTGAAAATATGTCTGATTTTTGCTTCTTTGGAAGAAAAATTGTATACTTGAAGAGAAGTTTTACTTCTTGATTGATAATTAAATGCAATTAAAAATCGCGACAACAGGGAATGCAACAATCTTTGATGAGGAGATTGAACAAGTTATTCTTCCATGAGAATCAGGATCAGTAACATTGTATGCTAAGTCAATTCCTGCTATTATTAAGTTAGTCCCTTGAATTATTCAAGTTAAAAGTAAGAAATGATCTGTTCAAAAGTTTAGTATATCAAAAGGTATTGCTTTAGTTGATACTTCTAATATTAAAATAACAGTTTCCATGTTAACTGAGAAGCCTTTAGCTAAACTTGTTGAGCTTCGTTGAACTTTACATCTCTTAGAATTGAAATTACAGAAAGTTAGAAGCTTTTGAAGCGTTGAAGAGATATCTCGTTTGATTGGTGAAGTTGAAAAAGTTAAGGCTGACATCCAATTAGCACAAGGATAATTAATAACCAAGTATATATAAAAGAGTTAGTCAAAAAAGAGTTGGCTTTCTCTTTTTTTATATATTTAAATTGTTATATTTTAGGCATGATTAATAGGTATACGGATTCTGAACTTTTACATGAAGAATCTTTTACTAAGGAAGAGATTCTTGATTCAGCACTTGTTACTCATCCTTTAGCTAAAAATTGTAATTTAACTGAAGAAGATTTGAAGAAGGTGCTTATTTTTGAGAATGGTTCAAATTTAACCTTATTAGATAATCCAATTATTGATGAGTATGGAAATGAATATTGGTGTAGTGAGGGGTATTATATGGCTCAGAGAGTTGATAATTTAGAAGCTAAGAAAATTATTTCATTTCTTTCATCCTGATATAGTTTAGCTATGAAAGCTAGAACGTTGTATAATCTTGAACAAGATGATGTAAAAAGAATTGAGTATATGAGGAATGCTATAAAACAAAAATTTGATAGAAATCCTAAATTAAAAGAGGAGTTAAAAAGGACAGGGAATAAAACAATTATAGAATATACTTATTGGAAAGATACTCGTTTTTGAATTGATCAGGCAACTTTAAAATGAATGAATATCCTTTGAAAATTGTTGATGGAATATAGGGATAATAATTAGTTTTATCACAATATACCTTGCAATTCTTTGTTATTTAAATAAAGGTGGAGTGTGTTTAAATGTTATTCGTATTAAATGTATTTTGCTGTTTTATGAAAAAATAAAGAGCTTAGCTTAAAAGAAATTGAGTATGTGAATCCTAGAGATTTGCATGTTTCTTCTAATCAGCAAATTATTCTTTTTGATGTGGAAGAAGAAGATAAGCTTTCTGTTTTAGCATGAATGGTTAAATGGTGAAAAGTTATAGAAGGGGAGTTATCCGATTTTTTTAATAAAACGGATAAAAGAATATTGTGAGTAGCAGATAAACAATTGTGAATTAAGATGAAGAAGCAATATTGATTAAAAAGATTTAAACAAGTTGATCTCTTCCATACAGATATTGAAATTAAGAATAAATGAATTGAGTTAATTAAGATTGGTAGTAAATGGTGAGAGGTGATAGGTTATCAAAATATTAAGTTATATGAAGTGGTTGATTTTGAAAAACCTTGACGTAGTATGCAAATGTGAATGATGCCAGCTAAATTAACACATACTTTAATAAATATTTGATTATCATTAGATAGAGAACAAACTTTGATTTATGATCCTTTTGTTGGTAGTTGAACTACAGGTTTTTTGGCTAATTATTTTTGATATGATTTCTTGGGATCAGATTTAAAATTAACTTTTGCGGATAAGAATTATCCATGGCGAACTAATTCTAAACGATCAACTCCTAATAAGGAATTTAAGTTCTTTATCCATGATGCAACGAAAGAATTTGAAGATAAATCTTTATTTAGTTGAAGAACTCCTCTTATTATAACAGAGGGATGGTTAGGACCTATTATAAAAGCTAATACAACTGATGAACAAGTTAAAGAATATCAAAGATGGGTTAAGAATGTTTATTTACCATGGATTGAACAAATGGCTATATCGTTTGAAAGAAAACCTGTTATGGTGTTTACAATCCCTTGGTATTTGTGATATGAGAATTTATTAGAGCATCAGATTATTGAGATTTCTGAAAAAGTATGATTCGAATTCTCATCTTTACAAGAAATGTATAAGAGAGATCAACATAAAGTAGCTAGAAAGGTTATTATTTTAAAATAATATAATTGAATTATGGATAAAAATAAGTGGATTATAACACTTTTGATTATACAGATACTTAGTTTTTTAATCATTCCATTCTTTTTACCTTTTTGGATAATTTCTTTGGTTATTACATTGTTTATTTCTTTGTTTGTTGTCTTAATTTCTGATGATTGGTTTAAATATTTCTATCCAGTTTTTGCTATGAGTTGTTATATTATAATAATGAGAGTTTTTTGATTAACTGATTTTTTGGAAATTAAGGAATTATTCTTTGTTTGTTCATGAATAGGAAGTGCTATTTGATGTATACTATTGGCATTGAAATTAGTATTTCAAAAAAGTTAGTATTTATATTTTTTTATATAGATATGAAAAAAATATTAGGTTTGTTATTTATTTCTGTTGCTTCTGTTTTTTTGTTAACTTGATGTTTTGAGAGAGATAATGTTGATTCTAATGTGAGTGCTGGGAATGATGATTTTTGAAATAAATTTCTAACAGCTTTTTGAACTGAACCTTTTTGGAATTTAGAGATTTCTTGATGAATAGCTAAGTTTTCTTCTCCAATGTATGATACTAATGTTGAGATTTCTGTTTCTATTCGAAAAGAAGGAGAAAATTTCTATTTTTCTTGAGAAGAATTGGAATGAGAGTTTATTAAAAGGGATTGTATAGATTGATGAAAATGAGATATGCACTACTATACTGTTTGAGTAGCTAAATTTAGGGACTACTATTATGAAGGATGTTGAGATGATGAAGAAGGAATTAAGATGAGTGATGAAGAGGTTCCAGCTGATTTTTATGAACCTGTAGAAGAATCAATAACTCAGGACATTGTTGAAAAAAGAATTGAAAATTGATTTAAGGATATAAGTGAATGTATGCAAACGTTAGATCAGTATGAACCAGAATGGATGCCATGAGACCCTCAGACTACGATTACTGTTTCTTGTTGACCTGAATTATATTGAGATATTTATATTACATGATTTATTTATACATCAGCTCAACCTGATTTATGATTAAGAGTTACTTCTCCTAAAGGATACGATTCTTTTTATGTAAAATCAGAAAAACCAATCTTTATAAGAAATTGAAATAAACTATCTTATAGTGATGATTCTGAATATATTGAAGTATTTGAAAAGTCTGAGGATGAAGATTTGTATAAAATTATTACAGAAAAACATTTAAATAAGGGTTGTTATGCTTATGAATATGAATGAGAACAAAACAAAGTTTGGTGACATAATGGTAAAATATATGATATAGAGGATAATAACAGGAATATATGGTGAGAATGTATAGCAGATGATAATTCAAAAAAACAGGATTATAAAGTGGTACGATATTTTGAATCTCCAGATAAAACTAAATATTATAAATTGGTGTTTCATGATTGATGTGCACCTTGACCTTGTTCTATGTTCTGAGATGTTGAAATTTTTTAATAGAAAATCCCTCGTAAAATACGGGGGATGTTTTTTTGATTGGAGTGTCATGGATTAGGCGTGAACGAAGCATACTGTTCTTTTTTCTCGTGCTGTGCACGAGTTGGTAGCGTGGACTGTTGCTACTCGGTAATTCGGGTTCCAATCCTCAATGAGACAAATCGCTTGTTCGATGCCATTTAACATTTCGTCAAAGAAGCCATGTGCTTCAAGTTCAAACTCGTCGTTTTCTTCTACAACACCACCTTTTTTGAGTCCTTTAATAGAGACTCCACACTCTAATTTTACTTCATTGGCTAATTCCGCAGAAATCTGTGGATTAACATCTTGATTAAACTCTTGCTCCATAATTCAGAAAATTTTTATTAGTATTTTTTTTGTTTGTAAGCAATTTCTTTGATAGTAAAGTTATAGGTAAAAGTCAAGTTTAATATCATCTTTTTTGATAGCTTTTTGTTACTATAGTTGTTTAGTTAAATTAAATACTGAATTTTTGCAGATATTTTTGTTATAATTATAATTTAATTGGTTTTATTATTTATTGTTTAATGCGAAAATTTAAACAAAAAAAAGATGTAATAGAAGAAAAAATTAATACGGTTTGTACAATACTTATCTTTTTTTCTTGAACATTTTTGGCACAAACACTATATGGCTGTTATGAATGGTTTATGGAATATGATTTATTGTTTACAATAATCGCGTTATTTATTGTTATTATTTGGGTACTTTATCTAATCAGTGATAATAAGAAAAGAAAAAGAATAAGGGATGTTGTGTTCTATGAGCCACCTGAAGGTATTACTCCAGCTGAACTTGCTGTTATTGATACTTGGTGACCTACTTGAAGAGTATTCCCTGCAATGTTATATGACCGAGTAGCTAAGAAAAATGTAAAAATGTGAAGGAATCCTGATTGAGAAATATATTTTGAAAAAATAACTGATAAACCTTTCTTCTTTTCTGATGCAAAATATATTTATTCAGAACATTCTGCTTATAATAGAGATCCTGAAGACGATTTTTGGAAGCTATGTTTTGTTAATAGAACTCGTGTAACGTTAAGTATGTTATCAAGAATTCCTACAATAGAAAGATTACCTCATGATTTCTTTTATCAAGTAGAAAGACAGTGTTTAGATTGGAGAGCATATAAGAAAGGGAGGAGACATTTATTAAATGATACACGAGAAATGGCATTTTGGATTCCTTTAACTATATGCTGTTTTGTATTTTGAATTAGTCTTTCATGGTTTTTTGTTATTGTATTATGACTTGCTTGATTAGTTAGGATTAATTCACTTAAATTTTGAAAGGGGAAAGATGATAAATATATGTATTTAACTGGTGAGTGAGTAAGAATTTTTGAAGAAATACAATGATTCAAAAAATATCTCTCTGCTGTTGAAGATGCTAAATTGAAAGTTGTTTTAAAACAAGATCCAACTTATTTTGAAAAAATACTTCCTTATGCAGTTGCTTTGTGAATTTGAGATTGATGGATTCATAAGTGTTTTAAACATCTTGAATATGATGCATTTGGATGACTTGTTTCTGATTGAGTTGATCAAAAATATAGGACAAATGCTGTTGATATGACATCCCTTAGAGATTCAATCCTTTCTTCGTTATCATTTTCAGATCTTTAAAAAATATTAAAAGTAAAAAATAGTATAATATTATGTAATAGAACTTGTTTTTATTGTTCTGTTTTTGTATAACTTGGTTGTGTAAATAAAAGCAATACTAACAAAAAACTAATTTAATTATGATTGAATTTTTACTTATTCTTTTTGCTCTGCTGGCATATTACGTTGCTTTGCAGTGGATTTATGATGGATGTAAGACTGTGAACAAAGATGAAGGTGGAAAAATCTTTGGCGGTATTATTTTCCTGGTCATTACAGCACTTGTTGCTAGTTACTTCTTAGATTTCCTTTATCCTGTAGTTGTAATGCTCGGAATTCTTGCGTTTATCTTTATTGTGATAGGCCTTGATTTCTTAACTCAAGATGAGGAAGTGTTCTTTGGATCCGGTAAATTGTTTGGTGTATTGTGTTGGATAATGGGATTGGTTGCAGTATATCCTACACTTGCATTGATGATACGGGAAGGCTGGTATACCGTTTCTGCTTGTTTAGTAAGTGGAAGTATGGTTATTACTTGTTTATATGCATTTAAGAGATTTATTGAGAAGCGAGAATTTTCGTATGCTCTGTTCTCAACATTTGTGTATTTCCTTATAGCTAGTTGTATTATAGTAAATAGCTATCCTGTATTGCATTATGCAGTAGTTATCACAGACATTGTACTTTTAGCTATTGGCTGTTTCCTCATGTATCGTAAATTTAGATCATTTGCATTAGCAACTTAGTTTGTTACTGACAAAAAAATATGGGCTTCTTGATTCCAAGATAGCCCATTTTTTATATATGAATTTTAGTATGCAACTCTATGTATTTCTCTAAGATCTGTTTGTCAGTTTATTACCTTGAGTACTCAATCCCATTGCATAGGTATGAATCATTGTTTTATAGCAAATGGAACAAGATTTTCTCATGGTTCTTCTTTCATTATCTTTTCTCTCATTTTTTCTGTAATTTCTAGTGCTTCAATGATAGCCATTCTTCATAAGAATCAAGAATTGTTACAATAATCACATCATTTAGCTTTAAATACTTTTCATTCATAATTTGTTCATAATTCTGGATGATATTGTTGGATTTCTCATAATACAGTTCTAATTTCTAAGTCTTCTTCTTTTGATGCTTCAATTCGTTCTCAACAATGAGGACATATTTTACGAACAAGTCTTTGTCCTATTATAAGTTGGAGTGCAGGTGTTAGAAGATATGGTTCAATCCCCATGTTCATTAATCTTGAAATTGAGTCAAGTACTGAATTTGTATGTAATGTAGTGAACACAAGGTGTCATGTTAAAGATGCATTAATTGCAATTTGTGCAGTTTCTTTTGTTCTGGTTTCTCATACTAGAATAATATCAGGATCTTGTCTAAGAATAGCTTTAAGTCAACTTTCATAGTCATAACCTTTGTCATAGTTTATTTGTGATTGTTGTAATCCTGCTATTTTATATTCGATTGGGTCTTCTAGTGTGATAATCTTTTTGGTACCATCGTTTAGTTTTCTAAGGATGGCGTATAATGTTGTTGTTTTTCAGGATCCTGTAGGTCATGTCATGAAGATAATTCAGCTTGTTTTTTGCAAACTTCTTTCAAGTATTTCCATTTGGAAATCGGTGAATCCTATATCTTTGAAATCTTCAACGTTTTGTGAAGCGTCGAGGAATCTTATAACAATACTTTCTGTTTGAATTCATGGCATGAATGAAATTCTGGCATCGATTTTTTTTGATTGTCAGTTTCTATCT
>JAEEGL013980438.1_pt1 | contig 11155 bp, 10 predicted proteins | sample 9134231 | NCBI WGS metagenome assembly JAEEGL01 (sample SAMN16246548, study PRJNA631951) | gut metagenome | biome: gut microbiome; feature: rumen; material: fiber-attached | host: Bos | place: Iran: Karaj | collected 2018-10
GTCCGACCCGCCCCCGGCGCCGAGGTCCTGGCCCGGTACGCCGGAGCGGATCCCGCGCCGCTGGCCTATCGCTATGAGAGCGCCGACGGCCGCCGGGTGACCGTGCTGGCCTTCGACGCGGAAAAGGCGCTGACGAACGAGCGCCTGTGGAAGAGCTATTGCTTCCAGCGGCTCCTGCTGGACCAGCTGGCGTGGCTCGCCCGCGGGCCGCTACCGGCCGTCTGTGCCGGGAACCCCGCGCTCTACCTGCGGGCCGCCCGCAGCGAAGACGGCGGCGCGCTGACCGTCGGTCTGTGGAACGTGTTCCCGGACGCCGTGCTGGACCCGGTGATCACGCTGGACCGCGCCTACGGCTCCGTCCGGTTCTTGAACTGCGGCGGACGGCTGGAGGGACGCGCCGTCCGGCTGGACCGCGACATCCCGCCCTTCGGCTTCGCCGCCTTTGAAGTTTCCGACAGAAAGGAGCCCCAGAAACGATGAACGAACTCCCCGCCACCCTTCAGGGGTCTTTCGAGCGGCGCTATGAGCTTCGCCCCTCGGATTTCGACCGCTACGACCGCATCCTGCCCACCTCGGTGCTGGAGCTTTTCCAGGACGCAGCCGGCAAGCACGCCGCGCTTCTCGGTCTGGGCCGCGGAGACCTGCTGACCCGCGAGCTGGTCTGGATCGCCGTCCGCATCCGCTATCAGGTGAAAAAGGACGTGACGCCCGAGTCCGCCGTCACCGTCCGGACGTGGCCCGTGGGGCCCGGCCGGGTCATCTTCCAGCGTGATTACGCCGTGCTGGACGAGACCGGGGACGAGGCGATCCTCGGCTCGTCCGAATGGGTGCTGATGCACCCGGTCCTTCGGAAGATCATGCCGGTCCGAGACCCTTGCCCCGACGGCGCGTCCGCCGCCGCGCGGCGCTGCTTTCCCGGCCCCTTCCGGCATATCCCCGTCTTCGAGCCGGACGGCAGCCTGACCCTGACGCCGGGCTATTCCCAGATCGACGTCAACGGCCACGTGAACAACGCAAAATACGCCAATTTCGTGCTGGACGCGGCGTCTCCCCGGCCGGACGAGCCCATCCGCGGCTTTATGATCGAATACCACCGCGAGGTCCTGGCCGGCGAGCCTCTGACCGTCTCCGTGGCCCGGCAGGGCGGCGAGATCCTGGCCGCCGGGACTTCGGAGACCGGCGAGAAGAGGTTCTCGTGCCTTCTGCTGACCGGCCCCGGCGCCGAGGTCTGACCCCCGTCTTTCGGAAAAACGCCACGATCCTTAACAAAAAAGCCCCGGAAAAGCTTACGTTCCTCGCTTGTGTTTTTCCGGGGCTTTTGCTATACTATTTTCCGAAAGGTGGGAAAAGTATGCTTTCTGAGAATCTTGCGCTTCTCCGGAAACGGGCGGGGCTCTCGCAGGAGGCCGCGGCGGAGCGGATCGGCGTGTCCCGCCAGACCGTCGCCAAGTGGGAAAACGGCGACAGCGTGCCGGACGCACTGAATCTCGACCGGCTGGCCGAGCTGTACGACGTCTCCGCGGACGACCTGCTGCACGCTGTCCCCTCGGCCGACGGCGGGCTGCCGCCCCGTGGGAAGTTCATCTTCGGCGCCGTCACCGTGGGCGACAAGGGCCAGATCGTCATCCCCGTCAAGGCGCGGCGCGCCTTCGGCATCCGGCCCGGGGACGATCTGATGGTGCTGGGAGACGCCGAGCGCGGCCTGGCGCTGGTCCGCGCGGACTTCTTCTGGGAGGCCGCCCGGGCCCTGGGCCGCCGGAAGGAGGCGGACCGATGACCCCGATCCTCGCGGTGAGGGACCTGGTCAAGACCTATCCCGCGTTCCGGCTGGACCGCGTCGGCTTCACACTGGAGGAGGGCCGGATCACCGGCTTCCTCGGCCGCAACGGCGCGGGCAAGACCACCACGCTCCACCTGCTTCTGGGCCTGCTGCGGCCGGACGGCGGCGAGATCTGCTTTCGCGGACAGAGCCTCCGCACGCACGAGCGGGAGATCAAGCAGCGCGTCGGCTTCGTCTCCGCCGGCCTGTCGTTCTATCGCCGGAAAAAGCTCTCCGCCGTCACGAACGTGGTCCGGTCGTTTTACGACAGCTGGGACGACGCCGTCTGCCGCCGCTGTATGGACCGGTTCGGGCTGGACGCGGGCAAGACCGCCGAGCAGCTCTCCAACGGCATGAAGATCAAATACCAGCTGGCGTTGGCCCTGTCTCACGGGGCCGACCTTCTGATCCTGGACGAACCGACCAGCGGCCTCGACCCGGTTTCGCGGGAGGATCTGCTCGAGCTCTTCCTGGACCTTCGGGATCAGGGCGCGACGATCCTGTTCTCCACCCATATCACCTCGGATCTGGACAAGACGGCGGACCGGATCCTGCTGCTGACCGACGGGCACCTGCGGGCCGACTGTTCGCTTTCGGAGCTTCTCGCCGCCTATCGGCTGGCCGAATACGAAAAAAGCGATCCGGCCGCGGCCTCTCCCCTGCTGATCGGGCCGAGGCGGACCCGGACCGGTCTCGCCGCGCTGGTGCGCGCCGAAGACGCTGCCGCTCTCCCGCTTCCCACGCGCGCGCCGACACTGGACGAGATCTTCGTGCATCTGGAAAAGGAGGAAGCCCCATGCTCGTCAAACTGCTGAAAAAGGAGCTGGCGCTGGCCCTGCACCCCGTCGTCTTTCTGATGCTCGGACTGTCGGCCCTGATCCTGATCCCCAACTACCCCTACGCCGTCTCGTTCTTTTACGTGACGCTGGGACTCTACTTCATTTCGCTGGGCGGACGGGAGAACGGAGACGTTCTCTTTACGCTGACGCTGCCCGTGGCCCGGGCCGACGCCGTGACCGGGCGTTTTCTGCTGGCGGGCCTGATCGAGGCCGCGTCGCTGCTGCTGGCCGGCGGGATGATCGCGCTCCGCGGTCTTCTGCTGAAGGCACCCAACGCCGCGGGCATGGACGCCAACCTGTTCCTGCTCGGCGAGGGGCTCGTCTGCTTCGGCGTGTTCCACCTGATCTTCTTCCCGGCCTATTACCGGCACCCGGACCGGATCGGCGTTCCCTTTCTCCTCAGCGGGATCGCGCTGTTCGGGCTGATCACCGCCGACGTCGCGCTGAGCTATGCGCTTCCCTTCTGGCGGGACGTGCTGGACACGCCGGACCCGGCGCATCTGGGCGCCAAGCTGGTCGCGCTGGCCGTCTGCGCGGCGTTCTACGTTCTCGCCTCGGCGCTGGCGCTGGTCCGTTCCCGGAAGCGGTTCGCCGCGCTGGACGTCCGCTGACCGCCTTTTTCGACGAACGAAGCGGCCGGAGACCCATCGGGTCCCCGGCCGCTTCGACGTTTTATTGTCGGCTCCGGCGGCGGCTTTGCCCGCCTCCGGACCCCGCTACAGGAGCCCGACCAGCTTCCGGCACAGGCCGACAAGATCGTACCGGATCCCCTCCCGGCTGCGCCAGCCGCGCTCGGACCACTCGTCGCCCGAGAGGTCGTCCCCGCCGTAGATCAGCGCGCCGTAGCGGATCCCGCGGAACCGGGCCACCGCGATGCAGCCGGCCTGTTCCATCTCCACGATCTTCGCCCCCTCGTCCCGCCGGGCCCGGATGCGCGCCGCCGTCTCGCGGAAGACGGCGTCCGTGGTCCACGTCAGACCCCGAAGATAGGGCACGCCGTCCGCGTCCAGCGCGCGGGCGATCCGGTCCGTGACCGCCGGATCCGTGCGGATCACCCGGGAGGGCGCGGCGTAATGATAGGAGAACCCCTCGTCCCGGACGGCGCCCTCCACCAGCAAAAGCCGGCCCACCTCGATGGAACGGTCCAGCACGCCGCCCCCGCCGCAGAACATGACCTTTCGGACGCCCATGGCCTGGAACAGGTCCAGATTGCCCGCGCATGCGGGGCAGCCCACCTGTCCCAGCGTCAGCAGCACGTCCGGCCGGTCGGCAAAGCGCCAGACCGTCACGGGGTTCTCGCCGGGGATCGTGCGCTCCGGAAGGATCCCGCCGCAGGCGGCCAGCTTGTCCACCGCCTCCGGGAAAAAGGTGATCACCAGCCGGTCCGTGTCGAAGCCGCGCCCGGAAACAGCCGACGGTTCCAGCAGCGCCCGCGGGTCGTCGTCGAACTCCAGGATGGGAAAATCGCTTTTTCCGAGCATACGGGGCCTCCTCTCTGTTCAGCCGATCTTTTCCACGCCGAGGACGGCCTCTTCGCCCTGGATGGACTTGGCGTCCACGTAGCCGGACGGCTCTCCCGCCTCGATGCGGTCGGCCAGCACCGCCGCGGCGATGTCCGCGCCGAACTTTTCAAGGGCGGCGGCCACCCGGCCGGAGGCGCGATAGGTCACGGTGATGCGGTCGGTGACCTCGAAGCCGGCGGCCTTGCGCATGGTCTGCAGCTTGCGCTTCAGCTCACGGACGAGACCCTCCTCCTCCAGCCCCGGCGTGATGACGGTGTCGATGGCAACGGTCAGATCCCGGTCGCTCTCCGAAACGAAGCCCTCGGTCTTCTTGGTCTCGATCAGGAGCTCGTCGGCGGTCATCTCCACGGTCTGGCCGTCGGCGGAGACGGTGACGTGTCCCGTTCCGGTCAGCTCGGCCATCATGGCCGCGCCGTCTCCGGCCTCCAGCGCGGCTTTCAGCGCCGGGACCAGACGGCCGTACTTGCGGCCGGCCACCTTCAGTTGGGGCTTGAAGGAATAGCTCACGAAGTCCGCCGTCCTGTCGGTCATGACCACGTCCTTGACGTTGAGCTCGCTCTCGATCAGCCCGGCGTATCCTTCCGCGGCGTCGTCTCCGGTGGTGCGGATATAGACTGCGCGCAGCGGCTGGCTGTTCTTGATGCCGGAAGCGGCGCGGCAGGCGCGGCCCAGCTCGACCACGCGGCGCACGAAGTCCATCTGTTTTTCCAGCGCCGGGTCCTTGGCCGAGGCGTCGGCCTCGGGCCAGCCGCACAGGTGGACGCTCTCCGGCGCGGCCGGATCCACCGAGCGGACCAGGTTCTGATAGATCTCCTCCGCCAGGAACGGCACGAAGGGCGCCAACACCAGTGCCAGCGTGACCAGACAGTCGTACAGCGCGCCGTAGGCGGATTTTTTGTCCTCGGTCATCCCGGCGCCCCAATAGCGCTCGCGGTTGAGGCGGACGTACCAGTTGGACAGCTCGTCGGTGAACTCCGAGACGGCGCGGGCCGCCTCGGTGATGCGATAGGCGCCGAGGTCGGCGTCCACCTCCTCCACCAGAGCCGCCGTCTTCGACCGCAGCCAGCGGTCCATGACGGTGTCGGCGGCGGGGTCGCGGGGATACTTGCCCGGGTCGTAGCCGTCGATGTTGGCATACAGGACGAAGAAGGAATAGGTGTTCCACAGGGTCCCCATGAACTTGCGCTGGCTCTCGTTCACCGCGTCCTCATAGAAGCGGCTGGGCAGCCACGGGGCCGAGGCCGAGCAGAAATACCACCGGACCGCGTCGGCCCCCTGCTTGTCCAAGATGCTCCACGGGTCCACCACGTTCCCCTTGTGCTTGGACATCTTGATCCCGTCCTTGTCGCATACGTGGCCCAGCACGATGCAGTTGCGGAAGGGCGCCTTGTCGAACAGCAGCGTCGAGATGGTCAGCAGCGTGTAGAACCATCCGCGGGTCTGGTCGATGGCTTCGCTGATGAAGTCCGCCGGGAAGTGGCTTTCGAACAGCTCCTTGTTCTCGAAGGGATAGTGATACTGGGCAAAGGGCATGGAACCCGAATCGAACCAGCAGTCGATGACCTCCGGCGTGCGGTGCATCTCGCCGCCGCACTCGGGACAGGTCAGGACGATGCCGTCCACATAGGCCTTGTGAAGCTCGACGTCCTCGGGCACCGGGCTTCCGTCGGCGTACCGCCCCAGCTCGCGCAGCTCGGCGATGCTGCCGACGGTGTGGGTGTGTCCGCAGGAGCAGACCCACACGGGCAGCGGCGTGCCCCAATAGCGCGAGCGCGTCAGGCACCAGTCGATGTTGTTCTCCAGGAAGTTGCCCATGCGGCCTTCCTTGATGTTCTCCGGATACCAGTTGATGGTCCGGTTGTTGGCGATGAGCCGGTCGCGGATCTTCGTGGTCTCGATGAACCACGAGTCCATGGCGTAATAGAGAAGCGGCGTGTCACAGCGCCAGCAGAAGGGATAGCTGTGCTCGAACTTCACCGCCCGCAGCAGAAGCCCCCGCCGGTCCAGATCGAGGATGATGTCCTTGTCGCCGTCCTTGCAGAACCGTCCGGCCCAGGGCTCGACCTCCGGCGTGAAGCAGCCCTTGGCGTCCACCAGCTGGACGAAGGGCAGGCCGTTGGCCTTGCCGACGCGCGCGTCGTCCTCGCCGAAGGCCGGCGCGATGTGGACGATGCCGGACCCGTCGGTCAGCGTGACGAAGTCGCCCGCCACTACGTACCAAGCCTTTTCCGCGGGCGAGACGAACCGGTACAGCGGCTCGTACTCCATTCCCAAAAGCTCGCTGCCCCGGAAGGTCCGCAGGATCTCGGCGTCCTCTCCGTCCACGGCGGCGGCCAGGGCCCTGGCGGCGATGTGGCGCTCGTCCCCGGCGCGGATCTCGGCGTACTCCTCGTCCGGATTGACCGCCAGCGCCACGTTGGACGGCAGCGTCCACGGCGTCGTGGTCCAGGCCACCAGATACAGCCCCGGCTGATCCTTGACGGCGAACTTGACGAAGACCGAGGTCTCCTTGACGTCCTTGTACCCCTGGGCCACCTCGTGGCTGGAGAGGCTGGTCCCGCAGCGGGGACAATAGGGCACGATCTTGTGGCCCTTGTACATGAGTCCCTTCCCGGCGATCTGCTTCAGGGCCCACCACTCGGACTCGATATAGCTGTTGTGATAGGTGACGTAAGGGTCGTCCATGTCGCACCAATAGCCCACCGCGTCGCTCATGCGGTGCCACTCGCCGGTGTACTTCCAGACGCTCTCCTTGCACTTCTCACAGAAGGGCTCGATGCCGTAGCGCTCGATGTCCTGCTTGCCGTCCAGCTGGAGGAGCTTTTCCACCTCGATCTCCACGGGCAGACCCTGGGTGTCCCAGCCGGCCTTGCGGTCCACCACATACCCCTTCATGGTCTTATAGCGCGGGATCACGTCCTTCATGACGCGGGTCAGGATGTGGCCGATGTGGGGCTTGCCGTTGGCCGTGGGGGGGCCGTCGTAGAACGTGAAGTTCTGACCGCCGCGGCGGCTGGCGATGCTCTTTTCAAAGATGCGATTCTCTTTCCAGAACGCCGAGACCTTTTTCTCCCGGGAGAGGAAATCCATATCTCCGGGGACCTTCTGATAGACGCTCATGCTCTTTTGTTCCTCCTGTTTTTTTTACGGATATGGGAAAAGAAAACGCCCCGCCCCGGCAAAGGGGCGAGGCGCAGACCTCGCGGTACCACCCTTTTTCGGCGGGATCCCCCGCCCTCGCTGCGGGCTCTGGACAAGGCAAAGCCCTTTCCCGGTAACGGGGGTCCCGTCCCCGCTTAGTCGACCGTTCGGCGGGGCCGCTCCGGAGGGATATGTCCTCTCCCGTCCCGACCGCCTCGCACCCACCGGCGGCTCTCTGTGCGGGACGCGGCGGAGGGACACCTGTCTCCATCCACGCGTTTGTGCAACGGTTATTTTAGCACACGGCGAAGCCGTTGTCAACGGTTTTTTTGCACCGCCTCCGCCGCCGCAAAGCGGATGCACCCGCCGTAACGGCGCGTCAGCTCATATTTTTCCTTGGTCGCCTGTCCGCCGCGCAGGTGCCGCTCCGCCTTGTTCCGCTCCAGGACCCGCTTGACCTGCGCCGCCAGCCCGCCGTTCAGCTCGGCCAGCCGCACGGTCACGTCCTTGTGGACCGTCGATTTGGAAATCCCGAAGTGCTTCGCCGCCGCCCGGACCGTGGAATCCGTCTCGACGATGTACTCGCCGAACCGGACCGCCCGATCCCCGGAAGAAACGTTCAACGCCATCACCACTTCCCCCTATGCTCTGTTGAAAGCGTATGAGAGAAAGCGGCCCGATATTCCGCCCGGGGCGCGGCGCGAAGCGGGCGGGAGCGCTCCCGCCCGCTTTTTTTATTTCAGATCCCGCAGGACCTCTCCGATGTCTCCGTCGATGCAGATCGACCGGTCCCGGATCTGCTCGGGACAGACCGCCTCGCCGAAGTTGACGCAGGCGTAGACAGCCTCCGGCCGGGCCGCCGTCATCTGCCAGAAGGGGTATTTGATGATGACCGGGGTGTTGAACCCCACGCCGAGCTCCCAAAACAGCACCTTGCCGCCGCGGGTCCGCAGGAAGTTCTCATACCGCTCCGCCGCGCGGTGCCACCCCTCGTCCTCCACGAACCGGTCGTCCGCGCGGAGGTTCATGGTCATGGGCTTCCCGCAGATGGGACAGACCGGCAGAAGCTCCGAAGGGACGGTCATTTTCAGCGGCGCGCCGTCCTCCGGCGGCGTCAGCCCGTCTCCGGTGATCCGCCACCCCTGGGAAAGCGCCATGGCCAGGACCGTCTCTGCGTTGTCGTAGGTCCCGTCGTGGCACGGCTCGCCGCACTGCCAGAGGCCGTAGTCCCCCTGTGTGTAGAACAGCCGCTTTTTGTCGAAGCCCGCCTTCTGGAAGCAGTGGTCCACGTTGGTGGTGAGAACGAAATAGTCCTTGTCCTTCACCAGATCCAGCAGGTCGGCGTAGACCGGCTTCGGCGCGTCCGTATAGCGGTTCACGAAGACGTAACGCGACCAGAAGCCCCACCGCTCCTCCGGCGTCCCGTAAGGGTAAAAGCCGCCGGAGTACATGTCCCGATAGCCGTATTTCCGCGCAAAGTCGGCAAAGTACTTTTCGAACCGCTCGCCGCTGTAGGTGAAGCCCGCCGACGTGGAGAGCCCCGCCCCCGCGCCGACGACGACGGCGTCCGCCTCGTCCAGCGCCCGCTTCAGCCGTCCGACGTTGTCTGCGTACGTCCCGGCGGATCGCGAGATCGGAGTCCTTGAAAACATGGAAGATCACCTCAATCGTTACGCTCTTTAACGGTAAGCATTGTCAGCGGCAAACCGGTATTTGTCGTATCGTGTTTCACCTTTCTCAATCGATACAGGTCCCGCCCCATTCCACGACGGTAAAACCCTCACGGACAAATGGCGTAAATGATTGCTCCGTCAACTGAAGGTATTCATCGGAGGAACGGTATACCATGAACACGCGAAGCACAGAATCCGGTGTCGGCGTCACCTCGAGTTTTGCAGCCTCGGTATAATCTTTGCCGAAGAACCGAATGAGGTTGTATTCGTTATTCTCCATGCGCGGAAGCCAATAGCTGATAAATTCGGTATATTCGTTCTCCGAAAGCCCGATTTCGGGCAGTATTCTTTCGAGAAATACTCGAGTCTGACTTCCTGCAACGCAGAACCCCTCTGTTATCGAAAGTTCGATATTCGGAACGCCCTCCCAAAACAGATACGGATACTTTTCCCCGTCTTCGGTAATGAGCTGACCATCGGGATAGGCGATAACGTGCCAGCCGTCGCGGTAAGGCGGAATCGTTGTGGTGAAATATCCGTCGAAGTCGAGCCTGACGAAAACTTCGGTCGTTTCTCCGGGATAAAGGTAGATGACCGGCTTATCAAAAACCGTTTCTCCTTCTTCCGGTTTCAAAACGCGGGAGAAGACGACCTTTTTGATGATTTTATTGTAAGTGGTTTCATACGAATCGCCGAATTGGTTTACGGTTACTGTGCCAGACTCTTCTGCAACGTCGGTTTTGTAATACTCGACCTTGACGGTATTGAAATAATCATATCCATGGCCACTTCCGCAGAAAACCTTTGTGTCATTGCCGCAAATCCAATCGTCACCGAAGGCTTCGACGTAGATATACACAGTTTCCATACCCTCGATCGCGGTGCTTTGGGATTCGGATTCGTCAGGAATGACCTCTGTACTAGTATTTTGTGATTCGCATCCGCCAAAAGCGCATCCGCCAAAAGATAATACGGTAAGAATGACCGCCACCGCGAAAGTATACATTCTTTTCATAAGGAACACCTCCATAAATCCCGATTTGTCAAACTCGTCACTGATTTAGCAATCTATCATATATCTCAAGATCCATGTCCTTGAACACGTTGAAGACTACTTTCTCGATCCCGTCATGCTCCTTCAGATAGTCCTTGACTGTCGCCACGGCAATTTCTGCGGCTCTCTGGTTAGGGAACATGAAGACGCCTGTCGAGATACAGCAAAATGCGATGCTCTTTATGCTATTTTCTTCCGCGATCTTCAAGCAGGACCTGTAGCAAGAGGCAAGATGCTCCTCATGATGTTTTGTCAGTCGCCCCTCGACAATTGGACCTACTGTGTGAATTATATATTTGCAGGGCAAGTTAAATCCCGGTGTGATCTTTGCCTGACCAGTCGGTTCCGGATGGCCCTGCTTGTCCATGATATTTCCCAGATAATTTCGAAGGCCAATGCCGGCCTTACTCCCAATAATGTTATCGATGCAGGAATGCAGCGGTTGGTAACAACCCGTCAGACCGCTGTTCGCGGCGTTGACGATGGCGTCTGCTTTCAGCGTCGTGATGTCTCCCTGCCAAAGACAGATACGGTCGCTCGCTTTGACAGGAGTCAAAGCATCAACCTCTGTAACTCCTGCCAATGTGTTTTCGTTGGTCAGGTATTCATCCTGAATCGCAAGAAATTCCTCGCTGACGGGCTTCGGCAATCTGACGTTCATAAGCGCCCTCAGCATGTTTTTCTGATCCTGCGTATCCTTTGGAACAGAATAATCTTTGTATTCCGGTTCTTCCTCAAGGAGCTGCCTGATCAGCCACCTTCTTTGTTCGGCATGGTCCATCGATGTTGACTCCTTTTCTTCAGGAAGCGCTTTCCCTTGCGGGATAGCTTGCTTTTCCGGCCGGATCTGTCGGCCCGTCTCCGCGGGCTCCGGCCGGATTTCTCTCAGGCCTGAAAGGGGCCCAGCGTCTGCTTCAGCGCCCGGGCCAGCACGCCGGAGGCGACGAACCGCCCCGCGCCGGCAAGCTTTTCGCCGGAGAACGCGGCGTTCCAGACGATCTCCGTCCCCGCGGGGACGGGCCGCAGCACCGCCGTCAGCGAGGCCACCTCCGGCCCGAGCCGCCGCACGTAGACCAGCGCGGTGCACCCCGCGCCCTCGCCGTCCA
>JAEEGL015181065.1_pt1 | contig 11155 bp, 10 predicted proteins | sample 9134231 | NCBI WGS metagenome assembly JAEEGL01 (sample SAMN16246548, study PRJNA631951) | gut metagenome | biome: gut microbiome; feature: rumen; material: fiber-attached | host: Bos | place: Iran: Karaj | collected 2018-10
AGACTCGGTGCCGAGGCGGGAGAACTTATCCTTAACAATGAATGCGGATTTATGTTCGGATACAGAAATCGTGAGATCGTAAAGGTTCCTGTCGATAAGGTTGCTGGCGAACTTAAGTATCTCGATCCCGATGCAAGCATTATCAAAGAGGCTAAGCTTACGGGGATATCTTTCGGAGATTGATAAATGTCCTATACAGCTCTTTATCGTAAATTTCGTCCGACCAATCTTTCTGAGGTCAGAGGTCAGGATCATATAGTAACGACGCTGCGCAATCAGCTCAAAAACTCAAGGATCGGTCATGCCTATCTTTTTACCGGAACCAGAGGAACCGGTAAGACCTCAATAGCCAAGATCCTTGCAAGAGCCGTAAACTGCGAGCATCCCACGGATGACGGTCCCTGCGGTGAGTGCGATTCCTGCAAGGCTATCGCAGACGGTTCATCACTTAACGTCTATGAGATTGACGCTGCGTCCAATACCGGTGTAGACGGCGTAAGAAATATCATCGAAGGTATTACTTACCGTCCCACTCTCGGCAAATACAAGGTTTATATAATCGACGAGGTTCACATGCTTTCGGAGTCTGCGTTTAACGCACTTCTGAAGACTCTTGAAGAGCCTCCCGAATGGGCGATATTCATCCTTGCTACCACGGAAGTTCACAAACTTCCCGCCACCATTTTGTCCAGATGTCAGAGATATGATTTCAAACGTATCAGGATAGACACAATAGTCGGCAGGATGAAGGAACTGATGGAAGCCGAAGGACGCGAGGCCGATGAGAAGGCTCTCCGTTATATTGCCAGAAAGGCCGACGGCTCCATGAGAGATGCACTGTCTCTTCTGGACCAGGCAATTGCGTTCCAGTCTGACGGACCACTGTCATACGACAAGACTCTTGAGGTACTGGGCGCCGTTGATACCGAAGTTTTCAGCAGGCTCTACAGAGGAATCCTTAACCGCGATACTCTGCAGTGCGTCGGCATAATTGATGAGATGACCATGCAGGGTAAAGAGCTGACTCAGTTTGTTACCGACTTTGTATGGTACCTGAGAAACATAATGCTCATCGTTGCGTCTCCGGATACTGCCAAGATGATAGACATATCTTCTGAGAACATGGCAAGGCTTCGCGAAGATGCCGGAATGAGTGAACTCGATCCCGTCATCAGATATATCAGGATCTTCTCGGAACTTACATCCCAGATAAGATACGCTTCGCAAAAGAGAGTCTATGTGGAGATTGCATTTATCAGATGTTGTGAACCCAGAATGGCTGTTAAGGATCCCGAATCTCTGACAGACAGAGTGCTGGCTCTCGAAAAGAGACTTGAGGACGGAAACTTTGCTTTCAGACCTTCTCAGGCAGGTAATCCGGGTGATGCTCCCGTCATCAGGGAAGACATTAAAATGCCGGAAGCTCCCAAAGCTCTTCCCGATGATGTAAGAAAGCTCATAGAAAACTGGCCCAAGATCATTACGGAATGTCCGAATGACATGTCCTACATGAAGGGATGCAAGCCTGTTTTGGGAGAGGATAACAAGCTGGTTCTTTATTTTCCTAAAGGGGATATGGGAGCGAAGCTCCTTGGCAACGAACAGCCTCGTAACGACCTTAATGAGATATTTGAAAATCATGTAGGTGCATCGGTTGAATATTCGGTAAAAGAAACCGAGAGCGATGAGATGTTCGACGCGGGTCTGTACGACCTGAGAAATATGGTAAAGCCCGGCATGGTGAATATGCCGATAGATACAGAAGAAGATACGGAGGAATTTTAAATGGCAAAACACGGAGGATTTCCCGGAGGCGGAATGCCCGGAAATATGGCTAATCTGATGAAGCAGGCACAGCGCATGCAGCGTCAGATGGAAGAGGGCAGAAAGGAACTTGAGACCACAGAGTTCACCGGCTCTGCTGGCGGAGATGCCGTTAAGGTTACTATAAACGGAGCACGTGACGTACTTTCCATCAGCCTTGATAAGGATATTGTTGACCCCGATGATGTGGAGACTCTTCAGGATGCGATCCTTGCTGCTATCAGAGATGCAATGGATAAGGCAGACGAAGCCGGAGAGAAGATCATGGGCGGCATGAGCGGAATGCCCACAGGATTATTCTAAATGGAACTTTACAGCGGATATGTAAACAGGCTTGTTTCCGAGCTGGCTGCACTTCCCGGTATCGGTGATAAGTCGGCACAGAGACTTGCTTTTCATATGATCAATATGCCTCCGGAGAAAGTTAAGAGGCTGGCGGATACAATGATCGAAGCAAGGAGCAGGGTTAAGTACTGCTCATGTTGTTATACTCTGACCGACACCGAAACCTGTCCGGTATGCTCCAATCCCGCAAGAGATCACAGTCAGATAATGGTCGTTGAAGATACCAGGGATATGTCCGCATATGAGAAGACCCAGAAGTACGGCGGTGTGTACCATGTTCTTCACGGAGCCATAGCTCCGATGCTGGGTGTGGGCCCCAATGATATCAAGATCAAGGAACTGGTAGAAAGATGTTCGGATGAGAATAATCCGGTAGATGAAGTCATACTGGCCACCAATTCCAGTATCGAAGGCGAGACGACCGCCATGTATATAAGCAAGCTCATTAAGCCTCTCGGCGTTAAGGTGACCCGTATCGCAAGCGGAGTGCCCGTCGGAGGAGATCTGGAATACATCGATGAGATCACCCTTACACGTGCTTTGGACGGAAGGGTTGAAGTTTAAATGAGGCCGGGTGAAAGCTTCGCTTTCACGACCTGAATGAATGTCGCTTACGCGACTTTAATAGGAGGAACTAAAAAATGTCAGTTACATCAAAAGAGTTCGGATGCAGCCGTGACGGAAGAGAATTAAAGCTTTATACCATCACCGGCAAAAACGGATTGAGCGCAGTTGTTACCAACCTCGGAGCAATTCTTGTAAGCCTTATAGTTCCCGATTCCGAGGGAAACAAAGAGGACGTTGTTCTCGGATTTGACAAGGCGGACGATTACTACGGAAATCCCTCTTTCTTCGGAGCAACCATCGGCCCCAATGCAAACCGCATCGGAAATGCCGAGTATGAGATAGACGGTGTCCACTACGAACTCGATATCAATGATAACGACAGAAATAATCTTCACTCACATATTGAGAACGGATATCACAAGAGAGTATGGGATGTTGATCATGATGACAACAGTGTCACGTTTTCAATCGAAGATCCCGCTACTCTGGGATTCCCCGGAAATAAGAAGCTTTCTGTTACCTATACCGTAACCGATGATAACGAACTTAAGCTTCACTATGTGGGAAGCAGTGATGAGAATACCATTTTGAATCCTACCAATCACTCCTACTTCAATCTCGACGGATTCAAGGCAGGAACCATTGTAGGTGATAAGATTCAGATCGAAGCTGATGAGTTCACCCCCACCGATAACGAGTCCATTCCCACCGGAGAGATCGCATCCGTAAAGGGAACTCCCATGGATCTTACTTCTCCCACCGTTATCGGAGATCACATCGATGATGATTACGAGCAGCTTAACTTCGCCGGAGGATACGATCATAACTTCTGCGTAAGAGGCTATGACGGAAAACTCCGCAAGGTTGCAACCGTATGGGCTGCAAAGAGCTCCAGAGTAATGGAAGTTTACTCAGACCTTCCCGGAGTTCAGTTCTATGCAGGAAACTTTATTTCAGAAGGACAGGTAGGAAAAGAGGGCGCCGTATTCAACAAGAGATACGGACTTTGCCTCGAGACCCAGTTCTATCCCGATGCGATCCATCACTCAAACTTCCAGAGTCCTGTTTTCGGACCTGAGAGAAGTCTTGATACAACCACAGTCTACGCATTCAAATAATCGTTAAAATGGCTAAATTTCGCGCTATCAAAGGTGGCAGATCGGATGATCTGTCACCTGATGATTACAGGACCAAATTAAAAAAGCACAAGGTAATGAACGCATACAGGACAATGCTTTTCATTGTCCTGATTCTCGTGCTTGTTCTGATAATATATGCGAGATTTCAGTCACATATCTATACCGGATATGAAGTACTCGCAGCTCATGAGAGAAATGTTCCCGATTCACAGAGAGACTTAAGGCTCGGACACAGTATTTTGTCCTACAGCCATGACGGAGCTCATTGCATCGATGCCGACGGAAAAACCGTCTGGGATCAGGGCTATGAGATGCAGGATATCAGGATCAGCGAATGCAGAGGAACCGTTGCGCTTGCTTCATACAACGGAAGAGATGTTTACATTCTCAATGAAACTGAAAAGCTTGGAAGCTTTAAGACCAATTTCCCCATCAGGGATGTTGCCGTTTCCCAGACCGGAAGAGTTACCCTTGTTTTAAACAGCGGTGACAGTACTTTGATAAATACCTATTCTCCCACCGGAGATCTGCTTTACAGCGGACAGATGCACATGTCGGGAAGCGGTTATCCCGTAAGCCTTGCGCTTTCTCCTGCGGGAAATCTTCTGTGCGTAAGTTTCATCTATGTTGATGCCGGAACGGTAAAATCAACGATCGCATTCTATAATCTCACCGAAGTTGGAGACAACTATACCGACTTCCTGGTAAGCAGCTATGACTATACGGATCTTGTAGTACCCGAAGTGGGCTTTTTGGATGATTCCACCGCTTATGCGGTTGGTGATGAGAGATTTATGATCTACAAAGGCGCAGAACAGCCCGAATCTATCGGCGAACATCTTCTTTCCGATGAGATCAGATCGGTCTATTCGGGAAACGGATATGTGGGTCTTGTGTTCAGAGGTACGGATTCAAATGCGAGATACAGAATGGATGTCTATGATTCGGGAGACAATCTGGTAGAAAAGTGCGATATCGATTTTGAATATACGGATGTGCTGTTCGAAGACAGCGATCTTGTAATATATAATGAATCCTCATGTATGATCTATACATACAAGGGAAAAGTAAAATACAACGAATCTTTCAGGGACGGCGTAAGGCTGATGATCCCCACGGATAAAGCCTACAGATACGTGCTGTCCACTTCTTCGGCGGTTGAAACCATCCGCCTCAACTGATCTTTCCTGTATTTATTTTATTGTAAAAGAGAAAGTATACCTTCAGGACTCTGGTTGGCCTGCGTCATAACCGACTGGCCGACCTGCTGAAGGATATTGTTGATGCTCAGGCTTACCATTTCCTTGGCCATATCGGTATCACGGATACGTGATTCTGCGGCCTGGGTGTTTTCTACCGTAGCACCGTTATTATTGATGGTGTGCTCGAGACCGTTTTGCTGGGCACCGATATCCGCACGGGCTTTACTGATGATATCGGTGTTTTTCGGCACAATACAGGCTGAAAGCAAGGAAACGTGCGGCCGGAAAGCGTTTTACGGTGGCGGAAATGTTTAATTTTAGCCTGATTTAATGTATAATATTTCGTGTTTTTTACGCTGCAAAGTGAAAAGGAGAAGTTATGAAAAAGAAGATGTCGATCAGAAAGAAGTCTCTTGCCATAATCCTCAGCCTTTCTATGGCCGTTTGTGCCCTTTCAGGCTGTACCATGGGCAATGAGCCTGCAGAGCCCGTTGTTGAGACAGAGGATGATGACGAGCTGGAAGTTCCCGAGGTAAAGGGCAAGGAAGAGACAGTCGGTTCATTTAGCCTTCTTGTTCCCAAGGGAATGTCTGCAGATGAAGACGGCAGCGAAAACGCCGTGATCCTTACAGATGATGAGGATGAGGACAAATATATCCGTATCCAGATAGCAGATAAGAACGAGGCCAAGGAATATGTCAGCACACTTGTTGAAGAAGATGACAACTATTCCGAAGAAGAGTTTACTCTTGAGGGCATCAAGTGGACCGGAGCTTCTTACAAGAAATCTTATGTATTCTACGGAAAAGTAGACAAGAAGATCGTATTTGTAACAGCTGAAGGTTATAAGTCTTCAGAGGATATTACTCTTGCCGTACTTGCATCACTTGAAATTGACGAGGATGCTGAGGCTGTTGCCATTGGCGGCGGAGCAGGTAAGGGCGGAACCTTTACTTACGGTGACGGACTCTTTACCGTAGAGTATTCCGGATTCTATCGTCCTGCAGAAAGCTCTGAGCTTGGAGATCTTGTTGCAACAGACGGAAGCCAGACCGTATATGTGACCGCATTTGCAGATATTGACTCTGCGATAGATGCATATGATGCACTTGAAGAATATGATTGCAGTGAGACAGAACTCAGCGTAGATGATTATGACGGATATCTGGTAACCTACGAAGACTGGTATCACGATACCGTTGCCATGTTCTTCCTTCCTCTCGAGTATTATCACGAGAACGGCAATTATACCATGACATGCGTATACATAAAGACATCCGGCGATGATTATGAAGAAGCAGTTAATGATGAGTTTATGGCTCTGATAAACAGCATCAAAGTTGATGAGACTTATATGACCGATACTCTCATTGATGATGGCGGATCAAGCACAGGATCCGGATCCGGCAGTGGTGATGACTGGTACGGAACTTACACCGGATATATCGTACTTACCGGAACCGATGCCTGGGAAGGCCAGGATTATTATTGGGATGATCTTGACGGTGTGATCGGAACCAATGGTGAAAGATCATATTTCGAAGCATATTCGGATGAAATGGATCTTTGGGACGGAGACTGGACCAGAGAAGGAACCCCCATATTCACATTCTGGGTTGACTTCGACGAAGATAATAAGATGATAGCCGATACAACAGAAGACGCATGGATCCTTGATGAAAGTGATCTTGAGGATGCATCCTCATATCTGTGGTGGTATGACTGGGAGATTGATGATCCCAGCCTCTACTATGATTACTATGATCCCGAGTATGGCGGAGGATTTGAAATAGCCATCTATCTCACAAGAAAATAAAGACCATATTTTTACCCCCGTTGCCACGGCAACGGGGGTTTTGCTTTGTTTATGCCCAGGGATCTGAAGCGACCGGTTTTCTGATATCTGCCAGAAGCATCTGCTCCCAGAGAAACCACTTGCCGTCACTGCCTCTTTTTCTCAAGGTTATGGGGCGCTCCGTATCGGCGCCTCCGGATCTGATATAAAGCTTGGCATATCCTTCATTATCATATGAATAAGGATTGGAGAATACTTCAATGGTAAGCGGCTCTGAAGGAGAGTAGTTGTTTCCGGGAACCGCGCCTTCAAAATATGAAAGAGGAACGTATGTCTTGCCATCCATGAACCTGTCCTTCAGGAATTGCAGATCGTAGGGACTCAGGGGCTGGGGGCCTTTTAAAAAGTTAAGCATTTCAATTCCGGCATCTTTATCCGCAGCGTATGCGCAAAGGGCACATACGGTGAGAGCCGCGGTTTTGAAAGGAGTATCCAGACTGCTTTCCGGAAGAGCCTGAAGCTGCGACAGATTTTCAGGAAGTTCCTTAAAAGTGATACGTTCTTTCTGATGAGAAGCTTCCTTCGCGGCATTTTGAACTGCTCCGCTTACTGCGTTTCCTATTTCCTGAGCGGTTTTGGCTTTAAGAGTATCCAGTAATCCCATGTTATTCCTCCTTATGTATATTCAATAGGCGGCAAGCCTTTGATCTCGGCCTTGTGCTGATACATTCTTTCGTCAGCTCTTTTCAGCGTGTTTTGAACCGACCGGTCTTTGGTGGGTATGTATTCCGCGATTCCGACGGCAAGTGAGATATAATCTTTGGGTATCGGAGCTTCACGCACATAAGGGCTGAGTTTTGAGGTGATATTGTCGAAAAGCTCCGCTCTGTTCATGTAATCTTCGCCTGTAAGAACGGCTAAGAATTCATCTCCGCCGATCCTGTATACAGGGCTGTGTCTGAATACGGTACATATCAGTTTGCAGGCTCTTACCAGATATTCATCCCCCGCTTCGTGACCCATTGAATCGTTTACAAGTTTAAGGTTATTAACATCAAACATGGCGATTGCAAAGCTTATATTCGGATCCGAATTGATCTGTGACTGAAGGGAGAGTTCCTTATCTTCGTAAGCTCTTCTGTTGCTTACATTGGTAAGAGGATCTCTTTTCATTATATCTACGAGTCTTTTATTGATCAGATCGAGACTGAGAGCGTGGCGGAATTTATCAAATACCAGGCTGAGTCTGCTCTGATAAGTCTGAAAAAGGTGGTTAAGGAGCTTGTCCATGCAGTCTCTGAATATGATGTATCCGAAGGCATTTGCTCCTTCATGAAGAGCGAGAAAAGCGTAAAATCTGTTTTCGTCTTCCGGGTCGTAGCCGGGAACGAGGGAAGCTGAAGGGAACTTGCGTGATGAATATTCTTCTCCGTTTTCCATGGAGTACAGGACATCCATATTGGCACTGTATCCCTCCTTGGTAAGCTCTATGGACGGATCGTTTATGGAGAGTCCGAAATTCGGCTCCAGAAGTATATGGAAAGAATCCCCTTCAAAGCCATGATCAAGGAGAAGCAGATCATGAAGCCTTAAACAGAATTCTCTGAAGGTGATACTGGAAAGAACAGTGGAATCAATGAGATTTAATTTGCGGTTAAAATAGGTGTTTTCAGATCTCTTGGCAAACGCCATGCGCCCCATATGTCTTCTGAGCTCGTCGGATTTATCACCGTCCCTGCAGCCGCAGCTTTCCGCGGGAACGAATTTACAGGGGACGACTTCGGACTCGGGGCATTCCTTGCCCGCAAAGATTTTCTTCCACATATCCCCGCAGGCTTCACCCATCTGGAGAAAACACTGGTCGACGGATGCTATTGAGGGGTAGAAGATCCTGCTGTCGTCAATGTGGTCGTAACCTGTGACCAGAACCTGCCCGGGGACATCAATTCCGTTATTTCCGAGGGTGATGCAGGCTGTCATGGCAAGCCCGTCGTTGGCACAGATTATGGCATCGGGAAGCTTTTTTCCCGAAGAAACGTACTCCGTGAGATATCTGGTAACTGCGGCGTTTTCCCATTTTGTATAGTGAACATCTATCAGATCGCCGGATCTGTCTTTTTCCTTCAGATAGTCTCTGACGGCCTGTAATCTGAGCTCTGAATCCAGGGAGTCATCGGTTCCGGCCAGGAAAACAATGGTCTTTACAGCGTGTTTTTCACACAGATGCTCACACATTTCTATGGTAGCCACGTAGTTATCGGAGCCGATATAATGGGCTCCGTCACGCTTGGCGCCCTGAATGATAGTGGGAATGCCGGCTTCTTTACTCTTGGCCACGATACGGTCGACTTCGTCTTTAAAGTCGAGACCGCTGCCAAATATGACGACTCCGTCAAAGTCATGGAAATCAGGAAGCCTGAAGATGTTGAGCTCTCCGGCTTTATTGGAAGATGTATCTACATATGTGGGATATCCGGTGAACAGGAACAGGTCTGCCTTCTCGGTTTTCAGGGCGTCCTGCAATCCTGTAAGAAACTGAGTCAGAATCTCACAACACCAGCCTGTTGTGAAGACTGCTATCTTTTTTTTCATGTATTTCCCTCGCCATAACAAACTACCCTGTAATTATACCATTTATGGCTCATTAAAACAGACTATACTTGAAACGAGGATTATAGTGTATAATATATAGATTGATTGAGAGGGAAGTATGGATTACAGACAATTTTTGATCGACAACTGGAATATGATAGCTGAGGCCAACGAGAAAGACTATCCCAACGGAGTTGATCCCAAAGGTTTCAGAGCAGAAAAGCATATCGCATATCTGGGAGATTATGATCCCGCACATATGCTGAACCTGTATTATCCCGAGGATTTCAAAGCAGAATCTTCGTTACCTGCGGTCATATATATACATGGCGGCGGATGGATGTACGGAAACGCTGATATCTCCGAGAGATACCTTGGTTATCTTGCATCATGCGGATATGCCGTCATGGCGATGAATTATACTCTTCTCCAAAACGGTGATCTTTCCGTTATCGTAAAAGAGATCTTTGCAGCATTGGACTGGCTTGAAAAATACGGCCCCGCAAGAGGCTTTGATCTTGGCAAAGTTCTGGTATGCGGTGATTCTGCCGGCGGACATCTGTCCATACTTACGACATGCATCACGCTCAGTGAAAAGCTGCAGGAAATATACGGAGTTGAGGCTCCCTCTTACGGAATAAGTGCAGTTTCCGTAAGCTCTCCCGTTGTAGAGACAAGCAAGCTTTATATCAACGGCGCGGAAGGAACAGATCTCGGTGAGGGAACCGCTAAAGCATATGTGGATATGATGCTTGGGGCGGCTGGCGAAAAAGCTCCCTGGAACGGACATATGGCAGCTTCGGAGGTTGTTCCCGGACTTAAACTTCCTCCCGTATATATAATCGATTCCGAAATGGATTCGCTTCACGCACACACGGAATACCTTAAGAAGATCCTGGATGATAATTCCTGTGAGCATGAGGATATCTACTGGACCAGAGAAGAAGGAATTCATCTCCTTCACGTTTTCAATATAAGTCATCCCGAATGGAAAGAAAGCATAGATGCCAATAGAGGCATGCTGGATTTTTTTGAAAGGACCGTTAAAGCATGAAACGTCCTGACATTAAGATCAATTCCGGAGTGTTCAAGATAATAGCGTATGTACTGCTTGCGCTTTTGTTTTTTATACTCTGTCTGCTGTCTTGCAGTGTTATCTGGATGTACTCTGTCTGGGGCAAGAACCTGTCCATCAATGATTTTCTCTTTCAGGTACGGATGCTGGAAGGAACCGGCAACGAGATGGTCATCAAATACCTCCTCGGAGCGCTTCTTCCCGCAGTTATCGTTACCGCTGTTCCCATCGTACTCTTTGTGATCTTTACCAGAAAAGATAAAGAATATATCCCGCACCTTATCAAGTGGAGCCTTATTTCAGGTATTCTTGCCACCTGGTGCGTATTTCTTTTTGGCGTTAAATGGCTGAAAGTAGATGAATATTTCGGATTCGCAGGTTTTCGCGGAAGCACGGCGGAAGCGTATATTCCTCCCGAAATAGGGACCATAGTTCCCGAAACTGTCGTGATATCCTCCGCATCCGGTGTTGAAGAAGTAAGCGAATGGTCCGATTTTCAAATGGCTCTTGCTTCGGAGGATACTCCCTGGGAAAAAGGTGAATCCCGGGATTTCATAGAAAGCTATTATGTGGATCCTGCAAATGTGGAACTGGCATTTCCGGATAAAAAGAGAAA
>JAEEGL015637981.1_pt1 | contig 11155 bp, 10 predicted proteins | sample 9134231 | NCBI WGS metagenome assembly JAEEGL01 (sample SAMN16246548, study PRJNA631951) | gut metagenome | biome: gut microbiome; feature: rumen; material: fiber-attached | host: Bos | place: Iran: Karaj | collected 2018-10
AGGACGTGGTCAACATGGTCACGAGCCTGTCCACGTTTTTCAGAAATTCATTGAGCGGCGGCGAAGACGTGATCCCGCTGCGCGCGGAGCTTAAGCAGGCAAAGTCCTATCTCGAAATACAGCAGATACGCTACAGCGACATATTGAGCTACGAACTCGCCGTGCCTGAAGACATGCAGGATGTATGCGTGCCCAAGCTCATCCTCCAGCCGCTTATCGAAAACGCGCTGTATCACGGCATTAAGAACCGGCGCGGGCGCGGAGTCATACGGATAAGCGGCGAAAGGCGGGACGGTCGGCTTTTGCTCAGGGTAAGCGACAACGGCGCGGGCATGGACGCAGACAGGCTGTCCGGGCTGCAAAACGGCGTTTACGAGGAGCATCACAGCGGGCTCGGGCTCAAGAACGTGAACCAGCGCATCCGGCTGTACTTCGGAGACGCGTACGGGTTAAGGTTTGAAAGCGAACCCGGCAAGGGCACCACGGTAACGGTAAGCCTGCCCGAAGGCGGCGTAAACCCCATTCAGAAGGAGACGAACGCAAATGAGGCTTAAAAAAGCAATTTATAAAGCGCTGCTGCTTGGTTTGTGCGCGCTGCTTTGCGCCTGCGGCACGCAGCCGTCCCAGCCCGAAACGGGCGCCCGGCTAGTGGTGGTGGGTTTTTCGCAGGTAGGCGCGGAAAGCGACTGGCGAAACGCCAACACGCTGAGCATACAGCAGGCGTTTTCGGCGGAGAACGGCTACCGCCTTATACTCGACGACGCGCAGAACAAGCAGGAGCGCCAGATAACCGCGATACGCAATTTCATAAATCAGGGCGTTGACTATATAGTGCTCGCCCCCACCACGGAGCGCGGCTGGGACACGGTGCTGTCCGAGGCGAAAGCCGCGGGCATCCCCGTGATAATAGTGGACAGGATGATAGAGGTCGCGGACGCGGAACTGTTCACCTGCTGGGTGGGCAGCGATTTCAGAAAGGAAGGCGACATCGCCGCCGAATGGCTGAACGCGAACTTCGGCGACGAAGAGCTGAATATCGTGCATCTGCAGGGCAATATCGGTTCCTCCGCGCAGATAGGACGCACCGAAGGGCTGAACGCCGCGCTCGCCTCGCACGAAAACTGGCAGCTCGTATTCCGTGGCCCCGGCGATTTTACCCAGGCCAAGGGGCAGGAGCTGGTCGAAGAGGTGCTTGCGAGCGGGATCGATTTTAACGTCATCTACTCCGAAAACGACAACATGGCCTACGGCGCGATAGACGCGCTCAAAAAAGCGGGACTGGGCGCGGGAAAAGACGTTACGATAGTCTCATTCGACGCGAGCAACACCGCGCTGCACCTGATACTCACTGGCGAGATAAGCTATGACGTCGAGTGCAATCCCCTGCACGGCCCGCGCGTGCGCGCGATAATAGAGCAGCTGATGCGCGGCGAAACGCCGAACAAATATACCTACGTCGAAGAGACTTATTTCGATAAAAACAATCTGACCGAAGCCATAATCGCAAAGCGCGGCTACTGATTCTGGCTTCTGTATTCTTTCGGGGTTATCCCCTCGCTCTTTTTGAATACGTGGCTGAAATAATTGGGCTCGTTGTAGCCTATTTCCATGGCGATGTCCGCAAGCCGCATATTGCCCTCGCGCAGCAGCGATTTTGCCTTTTCAACGCGCAGCGCGGTAAGATAGGTTATGAACGAGCGCCCCGTGGTCTGCGAAAACACGGTGCTGAAATGCGCCGCGCTCATACCTACGTGGCGCGCCACGCTTATCAGCGATATGTTCGGGTCGCAAAAGTTGTCTTTAACGTACGCTTCGGCGCGGCTTATGACCTGGCTGTATTTGAGCTCCTGCGGCGAATCGACGCGCACCGACAGCGCGCCTTCGAGCATTCTTATCGCAGTCTCGCGGAAAGCGCGCTTGTCGCCCGACGCGGCGTTTATGTCGTAAGTCTTGCTCAGCAGCTCCGCGGTCTCGTTCTCGTCGGAATCCGCCCGATAGCCCGCGATTATCGCTACGGATATGCGCATAAGCTCGACCAGAGCGTAGTATCTCATGAGCACGCTGTCGAACTGGCCGCCCTCGGGGCCGTCGAGCGTCTCGTCGATCAGCGCGGGCACGTCCTGAACGCCGCTTAATATGAGTTTTTTCTTGAAGCCTTCGCCGAAAGGGCCTGTGAAGCTCACTATGCGCGCGGTTATCTGCGCCGTGTCGCCCGCGTGTATAACCTGCCCCGGATACAGGCCGCTTATGTGCTTTAAGATGTCGGAAGCGCTCCTGTAGGCGTCGGGTATCGCGCCCAAACGCCGCACGCTGTCGCTTATGACGGCAGTCAGCACAGGGCAAATCTGGCTCAGCTCATGGCGCAGTATGTTTATTATCCTGTAGGCGCGCTCGCTCAAAGCTTCCTCATCGTTGTCGAAGGAGATAAGCGTCAGCCGGTCGGCCGCGTCGTATTCGTACAGCGTCTGGCTTTCTTCGCCGAGCGCGAGCTTTACGCGCAGGCGCAGCCCGCTTATGTCCGGATCCTTTTTGTCGAAATAGCACACGGCCACCTGATAGTACGCGCGCACTATGTCGAGCTTGAGCTTTTGCGCCTGCTCGAGCAGAACCGCGGTGTCGCTGCCGCCGAAGATGAGCTGCCTTACGAAGCGCTGCCTGAGCGCGTCGTTCACCTCGTCGCTGTCAAAGCCTTCGGGCAGGCTTGGGTGCGCCCTGTCGCGCTCGATGAGGGCGGCGACCTCTTCTATCGTCTTTTTTAGCTCTGCCTGGCGCACGGGCTTCAGCAGGTATCTGTCCACGCCCAGGCCTATGGCTTTCTGCGTGAACTCGAAATCTCCGTAACCGCTGATTATGACTATTTTGAGCCAGGGCATCATGGCCCTGGCGTGCTTTATCAGGCCGAAGCCGTCCAAAAACGGCATGCGGATGTCGGTAAGCAGTATGTCCGGCATCAGATCCTGCATCATCGACAGGGCAAGCTCGCCGGCCGAAGCCTCGCCGCAGCACACGTAAGGCCCCTGCATGTGTTCAATGGCGTTTCTCACGCTCTGCCGTATAAGCAGTTCGTCTTCCACAACGAATATCTGGTACATCTGGACTCGGCTCCGTTAATATAGGTAGCTTTTTGCGTTCGTCATACGGATATTCTATATGAAAACGCGCCCGTTGTCAAGCCGCGCGCGCCGGACCGAAAAGCGGCGTTTTATATAATTAACGCAGTTTCGGGCTTGAACATCGGCGCTTTGGGTGTATAATACAGGCATGAGCTTCGAAAGGACAGGGCCATGAGAATAAAGCCGCGCCGTTTCAGTGAGGAAATGCGCTTCACGCTGCCCGTGATCGCCGAAAACGCGTTCACGGCGGGCGTGAGTCTCGTTTATGCGGCGGTCACGGGCGCCATAAGCCCCGGCGCGCTGGCCGCGTCGAACGTGGCAAATCAGGCGATGAACCTGATATTTGCGATGTTCGCGATGCTGAGCACGGGCTCGGCGATACTCGTGGCGCGCTACACGGGGCGCGGCGACCGGGTCTCGGCGTCCCGCAGCGCGGAAGCCACCATCACCATGGGGCTGGTGCTCGGCGCGGCGCTTACGGTAATTTTGCTGCTCAGCTCATCGTTTATCATGAAGCTGCTCATGCCGGGCGCAAACAGCGGGTTTCTGGGCGAAGGCACGCTGTATTTCAGAATGATACTGCTCAGCGTGCCGCCCGTGGTGCTGTCGAACTCGGCCGCAAGCATGTTGAGGGCGGCGGGCGCGTCGCGCACGGTGCTGGTGAGCAACATAATCTCAAACGCCGTGCAGCTCGTGTGCGTGTGGCTGTTTACCACGGTGCTCGAAATGGACATACGCGGCGCGGCGCTGGCTACGGTGATCTGCCGCTACGTGTGCGCCGCTTACCTGAGCTTCGCGCTCATAAGAAACCACAGGGGCTTCAGCGTGGAGGTAAGGCACCTTGCAAAGCCCGAGTTCAAAGAGATAAAACATGTTTTTTCGGTGGGCTTCCCCGCGAGTGTGGACGCGCTGAGCGTTCAGGCAGGCTACGTGATAATAAACTCCATACTGGTAAGCATCGGCCAGGCACAGGCGAGCGTGGTGGGCGTGTTGAACTCGGTATTGCTGTTTACGGGCGTCAGCCAGGGCATAGGCAGCTGCATAAGCACCACGCTGGTGGGCCACAAGGTGGGCGCGGGCGATATAGAAGGCGCGCGCAGAAAAGGGCGGCGCATACTTCTGGCGTGCGAAGCTGCGGCGATGGCGCTGTGCGTGCCGGCAGTGATCTTTTCAACGTTCAGCGCGTCGGTGTTTTCGAAAAGCCCGGATATAGTGCGCGCGGCGGCGGATTTTATGTGGATAATGTTCCCATACTGTTTCGTTGCGGTAGGCGTCAACGTGTGCGAACCCGTGGCGCGCGTTGGCGGCGAGGTAAAGTTCACGATGACGGTGATAGTTCTGTGCGTGTGGCTTATCCGGCTTCCGCTTACGTATCTGCTGGCGATAGTTTTGAAGCTCGAGGTCAAAGGCATATACGCCGCGAACATTATTTCGCTGGGCACGCGCTTCGCGCTCAGCTACGCGCGCGGCGCGTCATCGCGCTGGGGGCGCAGAGAACTCTGACGCGGAAGTCAATAAAGACCCAAGTCTGTTTTAATTCGATCCAAGGAGGAAGCGCAATGCTCGACGTTATAAACCTGATATTGCCCATAGGCGCGAAAGCGCCGTTTACGCTGCTGCACGCGGGCGACACACACCTGACGTATGCGGACGAGCGCGACGACGCGCGCAAAAACGAGCTTGCGAAAAGGCGGGCGCGCGTGTTTCCGAACGCGGCCGAATATCTTGATGAACTCGGAAGGCTGCAAAAAAGCGAAAACTGTCCTATCGTCCACAGCGGCGACCTTATCGATTTTGTGAGCGAGGCGAATCTGGACGCGGCAAAAGCGTTCACCGCCGCGCACGACTGCTTCGCCTGCGCGGGCAACCACGAGTTCAGCCTGTATGTGGGCGAGGCGTTCGAGGACGAGGCATACAGGAACAAAAGCCTAAAAAAGGTGCAGGCGGCGTTCACAAACGACATCCGCATGGCGAGCCGCGAGATAAACGGGGTTTTACTGGTGGCGCTCGACAACGGCTATTACCGCTTCGATGAGGCGCAGTTCGCCTTTTTGAAGCGCGAGTGCGCGTGCGGGCTGCCGGTCGTGCTCGTGATGCACACGCCCCTGTACACGCCCGAACTGCACTCGTTCATGATGAACGTGCGCAAGGCGGAGTGCGGGTATCTGTGCGGCACGCCCGAACCTGAGATGGGCAGCTACAGCGAGCACAGGTTCGTTCAGCAGCGCCCGGACGTCATAACCCAAAAGGTCTGCGATTATATAACAGGCGAAAGCGCGATACGCTGTATACTTACAGGGCACATCCACGCAAACGTCGCCTGTCGGCTCGGGAATCATATAACTCAGTACGCGATAGGGCTCGACGCCGTGGAACGGCTCGAGATATGCTGAAACGCGGCGCGCAATAAGGACATAGGAGGGAATGTATGAAAAAAGCAGGTATCCTGGGGCTCGCGCACGGGCACGTGAACGCGTTCTGCGGGGAATGGATAAAGCACGCCGAATACGGCGTACAGGTCGCGGGCGCGTGGGATCACGACGCGGCGCGGCTCGAAAGCCAGGCGCAAAAGCTGGACGCAAAGCCGTATCGGTCTTTGGATGAGCTGCTCGCAAGCGACATCGACGCGGCGGTCATCTGCTCGGAAACTTCGTATCACGCGGATCTCGTCGAAAAGGCGGCGGCCGCGGGCAAGGACATAATCCTCTATAAGCCCATGGCGCTCACGATGAGCGAAGCCGACCGCATAGTGGACGCGGTAAACAAAAGCGGCGTGCGCTTCACTATGGGCTGGCAGATGCGCGTCGATCCGCAGAACATAAAGATAAAACAGCTGATCGACTCGGGCGAGCTGGGCAAAGTGTGCCTCTATCGCCGCCGCCACGCGCTGTCCACGCATATATGGGCGGGCTTTCAGGACACCTGGCACAACGATCCTAAGCTCAACCGCGACATTTTCGCCGACGATTCCGCTCACCCAATCGACATGATGCTGTGGCTGTTCGGCATGCCCGAGTCGGTGATGTGCGAGATGAGCACGATGGTGAACCCCAAAGTGCCGAACGACAACGCCGTGGCGCTGTTCAAATATCCGAACGGGCTGATCTGCGAGATAAGCTGCTGCTTTACCTGCTGCGCGTCCGAGATAACCACCGAGGTGTATCTGGACGGCGGCTCGATACAGCAGTATTTCGGCGACAATCCGGGCTGCCGCCTGCCGCGCGTGAGCGGGATGGCAGGGCTCAAATGGTATAAGGAGGGCGACGCCGACTGGACTGACAGCGATATACCCAGCCCCGCCGGGCACGGCGAGCGCTTAAAGGCACAGGCCAAGGCGTTTTCGGAGTTTTTATACGGCGGCAGGAGCATCTGCACTGCGGAAGAAGGCCGCGACGCGCTCAGGCTCGTGCTCAGCTGCTACCTGTCCGCGCGGGAGGGCAAGCGCGTGAACGTGAACGACGGGCGCGTGTACGAAATATAGGCCCGGCAAATCGAGCGATAAAGGATTTGACTCAACCGTCCCCGGCGCCGCGCTCAGGCAGTCGGGGCTTTGTTTGCGCGTCTGCGTATTGACAACGCGGCTTGGCAGTGATACAATTCCGGACGGAAATACGAAGGAACAAACTCAGTATATGCGGGAGGCGTTTGCATGAACAAAATCGCGGTACAGACAGGCGGCACCGAGAAGCTCTACAGCGTCAAAGAGGGCCACAGGCACAAAACGGACTGGGGCTTCGACGCGGTGGACGCCAACATTGACCACGTACTCGGCTGGAGCCAGATCAACAAAGCTCTGATACCCGAAACGCTGGTGCGGGGCGGCAAGGACTGCATGGAGCTGTTCAAGCCCTGGGCGGAGGGCGCGAAGGAATACGGGCTTGACAACTATCAGGCGCACGCGCCGTTTCCGAGCTACATTTTCGATAATTCGCTCGTTAATTCGCAGATGATTGAAGTGCTCAAAAACACGATACGCGCCTGCGACTATATAAACTGCCGAAACCTGATCGTGCACCCGTTCTTCGCAGGCTACGACAAACAGCTTTCCCCCGAGGACGAGTGGGAGCTGAACATTGAAAGCTATTCAAAGCTCATCCCCGCGGCAAAAGAGTTCGGCGTTACGATATGCCTCGAAAACATGTTCACCGGTTTTAAGGGCAAGATCTACGCGGCATGCTGCTCCGATGTGGAAATCGCCGCCAAATACGTGGACACGCTCAACTCCATCGCGGGCGCGGACTGCTTCGGCTTCTGTCTCGATACGGGACACGCGCTGCTGTGCGGGCTGGACATCAAAAAGACGATGCTTAAACTCGGCAAGCGCATCCGCGCGTTCCACATCCACGACAACAACGGTCTGAGCGACCAGCATCTGGCGCCGTACATGGGCGTGCTCGACTGGAACCGCTTTACGGAGGGCCTCAGGGAAATCGGCTATTCGGACACGCTCTCGTTTGAGACCTTCAACGTGTGGAACACGGTCGACAACGAGGTTATCGATCACCTGATGCGCTTCATACACGATTGCGGCAGGTTGTTCGCAATCAGGGCGCAGGGCTGAAGCCATGATAGCATACAAAGCGCTCGACGGGGCGATGCTTGGCGAATACATCTCCCTCAGAATAAAGCAGCTGCGCGAGGAAGGCGCGAAAGAGGACATCGAGCTCGAACCTGCGCTGCGCGATTATTATGAGCGCCACATGGCGGACGGCAGCTTCGTCGCCTATGTCGCGCTCGACGATGGCAGGATAATAGGCACGAGCGGGATGTCGTTCGTGGAGCGTCCGCCCACTTTCGGCTGCCCGAACGGGAAAATCGGCATACTCTCAAGCATGTTCACCGATCCTGCCTATCGCATACAGGGCATAGCCAGCGCGCTGCTCAAGCTCGTGGTGGACGCGGCGCGCGCCTACGGCTGCAAGAGCGTGCAGATAACCGCGTCCGACATGGGCGTATTGCTGTACACGAGTTTCGGCTTCAAGAAAAACGGAAATTTCATGCAGTACAGGCTGTGACGTTGTCTTTTGAAAGGAAACCGAATGACGAGACAGGCAAAAGTGGTCAAAACCGAACACGGGCTTATGGCGGAGGTCATCCGTTCGGAAGCGTGCGCGCAGTGCCGCGCGTGTCAGGTGGGACAGACGGAACAGCTGCTGTGCCCGCTGCCCGAGGGCGAATACGCGGAGGGCGACACAGTCACTATTAGCATACCCGAACACGCTCTGACCAAGGCCACTCTGCTCGCGTACGGCGTGCCGCTTTTGTGCCTTGTTGTCGGGCTTTTGCTCGGCAGCGCGATATTCGAAAGCGAACCGCTGCAGGCCGCCTGCGCCGCCGTCTTTACGCTCGCGGGGCTGGTCTACCTGTTCGCCACCGAAAAAAAGCGCAGACAAAGCCGCGCCTTCGAATGCGCGGCGAAGAAGGGGTAAAACCGCGGGTAAAGGCGCAGGAAACCGATTAAGCGCGGTCATCCGCGTTCATGCAGCAGCCTTGACGGCATATCGCCGTCAAGGCTGTTTTTTTGTCACATCGGCAGGTCGCGGTTTATATGGCGCCCAGCAGGGCGCCGCTGCGATGGCGTGGGGTATGTTTCAGGAATAAACCGCTATTCACCCTGCCCGTAGCGGCGGCGTGTACGCCGCCAAAGCCGTTTTTTGTCGCATCGGCAGGTCGCGGTTGATATGGCGCCCAGCAGGGCGCCGCTACGGTGGCGTATGCACTGTGTTTTCAGCGTTTGCCGCCCTTGGCGCCGGCGCTGCCGTTAAGTATCGTCGAAGTGTAGGAGAACACGTTTTCGTTTTTCTCGGCTGCGGCCTTGAAGGCATATTCTACCAGTTTGTCTATGAGTTTTGAAAATTTAATGCCCTTTTCCTCCCAGAGATAGTAGCTGAGTGAACCCGGAATGGTGTTTATCTCACCCACATAGAGCTTTTCGCTGCGTTTGTCCAGCAGGAAATCCACGCGGGCCACACCCTTGCAGTCCAGCGCGTTGAACGCGGCTACGGCCATGCGCTCGACTTCGGATATGGTCTCGTCGCTCACGGGCGCGGGCATTTTCCGGCTCAGTGAAGCCATGCCGCCCTTGGCGGGCGCGGTCTTGCCGCCGCCTTTGGCCGACTTGCCGCCGCGCAGGTATTTTTCCTCAAAGGACAAAAACTCCGTCCATTTTACGGGCATTTCGGTAAGCGAGGCCTGCGCTTCGCCGTCGAAGCCCAGCACGGAGCAGTTTATCTCCATCAGATCTTCTATGCCGCGTTCCACCAGTATGCGCCGGTCGTAGGACGCCGCGACGTCAAGCGCGTCCGCAAGCTGCGCCTCGTCCCCGGCTTTGGAGATGCCTATTGAAGAGCCGAGATTTGCGGGCTTTACGTACACGGGGAACTTCAGCGCGGAAGTTATCTTTGCGAGCACGGCTTTTCTGTCGCTCTTCCACATGTGCCGGTCAACGCACACGTCCTCGAGCACAGGCAGGCCGTAGGCGCGGAACACCTGTTTCATGGCTATCTTGTCCATGCCCAGCGCGCTGCCGAGCACCCCGGACGAAGTGTAAGGAACGCCCCACATTTCGAGCATGCCCTGCAGCGTGCCGTCTTCGCCGTTCATGCCGTGCAGCACGGTGAGCGCCGCGTCCGCCTCGGCCACGCGCTTTAAGTGACCCACGGGCAGCAGCTTGTCGGACGGGTGCTGCATCAAGACCAGCTTGCCGTTTTCGCCCATGGGTATCACGCGTGTTGCGGCCTTGGGATCGAAATCGCGGTAGAGGCTTATGTCGCTCAAACGCCAGCCGGTGTACCAGTCGCCGTTTTTGGCGATGTAGACGTAGATCAGCTCGTACTGTTCGGGGTCGACGCACTTGGCGGCCTGCAGCGCGGAGATTATTGACACGTCGTGTTCGCAGCTGCGGCTGCCGTAGATCAGGGCAAGTTTCAGTTTCATTGTTTATGTTTCCTTTCAGTTTTGCTGGGGAGTTTCGTTGTAGTTGTCGGGCAGGTCGTTTTCAAACAGCACCGTGTCGCCCGGGGACACGAACTCGCGGATGCGCTTGCTCGCCTCGTCGAGCGTGGTCACGCTGAGCACGCGGCTTTTGTCGAAGCCCTGTTTGAGCATGCCCTGCAGTATGGGCTGCGTGTGGCGCGGACCGACCAGTATCGCCGCGTCACAGGCGTCGGCGATCTGCTTGCCGAACTCGTAATTGTATTTGTCCTCTTCTTCGCCCATCTCCACGAAGCCGGGCGTGATTATAAGGTGGCGTCCCGGGAAGGCGCGCAGTATGCTGAGCGCTTCCTTTGCGCCCACGGGGTTCGAGTTGAACGCGTCGTCTATCACGTTGAGCTCGCCCGGTATAAGCTGCAGGCGGTGTTCGACGGGCTGTATGAGCTCAACGCCCCGCGCGATCTCCTCGAGGCTGAGTCCCAGGCGTTTGGCGGTGAGGCAGCACAAAACGACGTTGGAGATGTTGTGCCTGCCCAGAAGCCTGGTTTCACAGCTCACGCTTTCGCCGTCTTTGGTCTTAAGTGTGAAGCGCGAACCGAAGGCCCCTACGTCTATGTCTTCGGCCCACATGTCGTAATCGCCCTCGCCCACGCCGCTTTTGAGCTTTTAGCACACGGCCTTGTCGTACATCTTATCCACCCACGCGCCGTCCGAGGCGAATACGGCAAAGCCGTCCTTGGGCAGTGCCTGGATAAGCTCGAATTTGGTCTTGGCGACCGTGGACACGTTGCCGAAGGTCTCCAAATGCTGCGGGCCCACGCTCGTTATGAGCCCCACCGAGGGGTGCACGAGCTGGGTAAGCTCCGTTATGTCGCCCACGTGGCGCGCGCCCATCTCGGCGATAAACACCTCGTGGCTTTTGTCGAGGTGGTTGTTTATTATCTTGCTCAGCCCCATCGGCGTGTTTATCGAGGATTCGCTGGTCAGCACGCGGTGTTTGACCGAAAGTATGGTGGCCAGCGCGAACTTAGTGCCGGTCTTGGCGTAGCTGCGGGTGATGCCGATCTTAATAAGGTCCTTGCGGGCGTTAAGCTTGCTCTGCACCGAGA
>JAEEGL016770160.1_pt1 | contig 11155 bp, 16 predicted proteins | sample 9134231 | NCBI WGS metagenome assembly JAEEGL01 (sample SAMN16246548, study PRJNA631951) | gut metagenome | biome: gut microbiome; feature: rumen; material: fiber-attached | host: Bos | place: Iran: Karaj | collected 2018-10
CGTTATCAAAAGAGTGATCAATGATCTGAGCGAGTGCGCTCACAGCCTGCATCACCGTAGACATGATGGCACGGCCTTTCATCTGGGCTGCAGTCTGGGGGTTAGCCACACTTTCTGCCAGAGATCTTACGACCTGCTGACGCTTGCCCGCTGAATCCTTACCGACTGAATACACGTCCGAACCTACACGACCGCGCAGCATGGAACGAGTACCACCGTTTTTAGATTTTCCCATAATAAAAAGAAGTATTAAATTAAACCGATGGCCTTTTCCCGCAGCCGTTGGGGTCTGGAGTGTACACACTCTTCAACGTCGGCAAAGGTACAAATTTTTTTTTTTCGAACCAAATCGGGAGCAACCTCGGACTTGGTAGGGAGCGGGTGCCCATTAACTGACGCTTTTTTTACATTTTAACAAACTGCAACTAAGGAGCCGTTAGGCTTATTTAAGATAGTTTAACGGGTGGAGGGTGGGATTAGGTCTGGTGCGAGCGTAGCGAGCACCATTAAATAGATGATTGGGGGCTTTTTTGCGGACGCGTAGCGGACGCACGGCGCGACCCTTTAGGGGCGCGACGAAAGGGGCGCAGCCCCGTAAAAAGACCCCAATACCTATCTCCCGAACGCAGTGAGAGCGCCTATAGGCGCGGGGGTTACGGAGGGGCTATAGCCCCGACACCATGCCGATAGGCTCCTAAACGGGGACTGGAGAGACCCCGACCTATAGGGCGGGGGGAACGGAAGAACCCGAAATTGGAGCGCGTAGCACCGCCACCAAAGAAATATTAAAAGAGGGTGGCCCCTATAGGGGGCACCCGTGATCAATAGCCAGACGGACGATGAATTACAGACGGATCAAGGCCTAAATACGAACCTAGAAAACGCTGAACATTAAGACCACCATCACTATTTATCATAAGATAATGTTCTCACTTGGTGTCGAGAATCGACCCATGAGAATTCGACCTTATGATAAATAGTCGTTAGCCACCTACCGTCGATTGATAGCCGTAAATGCAAGGGAGCCCGTAGGATGCGGGGCGCGCGAAGACCCGCAGGGGCGGCTATAGCCGTCCCCGAGGACGCAAGCGCGCCCCGCAGAGCGTTCAAATTACCCATAGCCTACCAATAGACCAGATGGCAAGGGAGCGCGTAGCACAAGCCACAATTCAAGGCGAGATGGCGCAAACTAGACCCAGAACCAGACAGGCGAGCCCCGTCGAGCCACCAAGACCAGACGAACGAAACCAGAACCAGACGGGCAAGGGAGCGCATGGAGGGGCATCGGAGCCCGTAGGCGATAAATAATGAGGAGGGGGCGCAAAGCGCGCCCGCACACCTATGTGCCCGAAGAGCAGGGGGCAGGCGCCTGCCGCCTGCGTGGCCTTATCCCCTCGGGGAGTGCGAGGGGGTAGGGGGAGGGGGCGGGGGCTTGGACGGGATGGCCTTTGGGGGATCGGAGCGCACGGAGGGGCACCGGAGCGCATGTGGGAGCCCGTAGGCAGGTGGCGAGCGTAGCGAGCCAACACAAGCGCATTGGGAGCCCGTAGGCAGGCAGCGAGCGCAGCGAGCTAGACACATTAAAACGAGCCCCTAACAACATTAGGAGCCCGTAGGCAGGGCGCGAGCGTAGCGAGCGCGTCGCACATCAAGAACGATTAGCAGTAGAAGCCAATCTCAAGCAACATTTCCGATGGATTATAGATTCACATTCCGCACACACATTCGTATGTTCCATCCTGCAAATCGAATCTAACTCGCATTCCATACATGCGTTATCGTCGTACCAATCTGGAAATCGTTTCAGTCCGAACCAATTACCATCAATCTCAACGATTCCACCTTCAAGAAGTCTTATCGCTTTGTCATGTATAGTCATAATCACTCTATTTAAATACGATCACCAGCCACCATCCTTATTTGGTGTCTCGGATGATCTCAAACTCTGCTTTCGTCTGGTAGCCTGCTTGCCGCCAATAACGTACCATATCGTAGATCTGGCCATCATCGAAATTATCGAATACGGCCGTTAGAATACCGTTGATCACGGTGTTTCTCTTCCAATACTTGTGACGTTGCAGCCACGTATCAATTTTCGCTACCGTCTCTGGATCCAATCGCGTGGAGACGGGTGTCAAATTTTCCTTTGCCATATCATTTATTCAGTTCATCGAGGATAAATTTTCCCCATTGTTTAACCATTGCATTAGCGATCCCCAGAAAAGATCTAGATCTATATTTGCCCCGTGAGCTGCGCACATATTCTTTGAAAGTGGCGATCTCCTTTTCCGGCATAAGAGGTGGTAAGTTACGCAACCAATACAACGTCTTTTTTGAATACGGATGGCCAAACCAGAACGGCTGCACAAAACACGATGGCTTAGGCAGGTTGGCTCTGGCCATTGGTAGCGGATTCTCTACGACCACATAATCGGCTATCGCATCATAACAGATCATGAAAAACTCGCGTGCCTGCATCATCTTAGCCAAACGGTCTTGATCGACCTGGCCATCTTTCTGCATCCATACAGAGCCCACCTTGCAGAGATATGTACACGGTGGGTGTGCAATGATCAAGTGCCATTTCTCCAGACGGTGGGTTTTGTTATCCATCGTTCGGAAAGTCGTCTGGCCTTGTAACAATGGTGTCACGTCTCCGATAATATGCCATGATATATTAGCGCGCTTGTGAGGGTGTTGCACGTCGCATGAAAAAGCATTGAACCCTGCATCCCGAAATGCTTTACACTCGATCTGGGATTCCTCGCACGCGATAAGAACATTAATTGATTTTGATTTTACCATAAGAATACGTTCAACTGTACACTAAACTTGGAAATTTCCGATTGCCGCAAGGGGTATCTTTACGCATGCGGGGGCGCACGTATGCACCCGCAGGGGCGCAACCCGCGAGGGCTAGTGACTTGAAATGCCTTTAAATACTGCATATTCCGTGTATTACGTTTGGAAATCGCAACGCGGTTTTACTGTACCGCGTTTTGACACGCGGAGAAAGTATCTCAAAATACCTCTGTATCAGTCCAACAAGCGCAACCGAGAGAGTTTCTAACGACGTACATTTGCAAAGTCTGACACCAAACGAGCGCATCATCACGATTATCGAAACGTGATCCACAATTACCACATCTTTTTTCATCTACATTACTCATACTGAATTTATTACTTAACATGTTGATCTCAAATGATATTTAAAATTCTACCAGAGTTCTAACTAGATCTGAATTAAACGAAACGTTACCAAAAACGAACCTTAAAAAATGTTTTCATTTGCCATTAATTCTTTGATCTCTTCTAAGATCTCCAGAGCACTGCGAGAGTCACCACCAATCTTTAGGGCTATTGCAGCCTGCAGGGCCTGCGTTTCCCTAGTGAGGTGGGTAGATGTTAACCGACGAACTTTTTTGCTCTCCATGAATGCGATTAGGGCCTCACATGCTTGGCACAACTTCGGATCGGTCAACTTTAGTTTGAACATTCGTAATCGCCTGAGCAATATATCATCATCATTGCTTGGTTTTGATGGAGGTGGAACCGTCTGCACTTTCAAGAATTCGTGGTCACGATCCCATTTAAAAAGAACCTTATCCCTGCAACGGTCTTTTCTCTTCAACTCCAGACCGTCGACCACATGATCTTGATTGAGTGCTAGATTCACCAGGGCACTTTCTTCGCTCTTATATTCGCGGTATTTGAAATGGAAATAGTGGTATGCTAAATCTTGGAATCTCTGCCAAAGTTTGTCTTTGGTATCAAAGAGAGACAGAGTGTGCCGGATCGCTTTCTTTTTCGGTTTCTTTCCGGATTGATCTTCTATAACTAACCAATTATCAGCTGCACTCTTCATGGAGAATTCAACGCGCCAAATATCGGGTTTGTAAATTGTACCATCGCGCCTGCGCTTTGTGCATTCCGTCGGATTGTCCACTAGTCCACACATGAACCAATGAGATCTAATATATGGCTTATCGTTGGCGGGGCGGCTCAACTCCTTAGTCTTATTGTAGAGTTTAGTAGACACCATCGATGTAGGATTACCCCACGAAAGCGTTTCCCATTCAAAATCGTTCCAACCATCGTGACCATGATTTGTAATCTTGCATTGGTTTATCTTTCGGTAAACTCTGGCCAGATACCTTTTAGCGAATCTCTCCGGCAGGTCTCCACTATCAAAGTATTCGAAATCGTAACATACATCAATACGAAAGATCCTTTTGAAAATGTAGTCGTGTTTCATCATGAAGTCGCGCAAGATGTCAACTGGGTTATTTTGGTAACAGACCCAATTTGGCAAGCGCAAATGGCAGGATTCAGCCACAAATCCGGAAAAGGAACTATCTCCACTTTTGGGGTTACGTCGAATCTCGATAAACGGCTGCATATTATCGTCTAATAAGACGAACATTTCTGCGTATTGGCGCGTACCATAGTCCCTCTCTCGAACGATGTACCCTTGTTTACGAAAATAGTCTGCATTGCAGGGGTAACGGTCTTTATCCTCTAAACAATACACCTCTAGCCAATCAAGATTCACACAACGCATTAAGATAATAGATCAGCCATCAAACGGGGATTGCACCCTCTGGCCATTGCTTTAAGATTCTGCCACCTTCATTCAAGGTGAAATGGGTTGGATAACACTTTAATACCAAGGTACGACGATTAGTCAAATGTCGCACTTTGACCATCCAAAATGTTCTCCCGTAGTGGGAGAACACTTCAATGTAACGATCCGCTTTCAGTCCGACTAACTCGTTAATAAACTCGCGCTGAGATCCAACGATCTCGCCATCCTTGAAAACGGGTGTAACCTGGGCACTTATCATTCCTGCTTTTGCTCTTCGTCGGCCTGCTCTGTCTCCTCTGGACGTGGGAGGACAAAGCCAGCCTTATTCATGCCATATTCGCGCCCCTGCTTATCAACCAGAAGAAGAAGATCGTCTTTTTTCATTGCCTTATTGTCGCGGTCTACCCAATACCATTTGGACACCTCAAAGATCTGGTTGGTCTCTGGGTCGATCAGTTCACGCGGAACTAACTCTGAGGATCCACCACACAACTCTATTTCTGTGGCTGCGATCTTTAGCCCTGCTTTCATCATTCTATCCTTTTTAGACGAATATACGCGAGCGTCCACGTAACCACGAACAAAGACCTTAACACCTGCCTTTAAATAGGGGAGCAGGGGAGAATCTGTTTTGTTCCATGTCACGTCGATCCATTGGGTCTTGGTGACCTCTGAACCGTCCTCTTTCTTGATCTTCTCAGAGTGCGCAACTCGCATAGTTACAAACTTGTTTCCGTCGGAAACTTTAACCTCACAATCGGCTCCAAGGTTGCCGATAATTTCTGCTTTCAACATAATGTGATTTGAATTAAATTAGACATTGCTCAATCGAGCGGGTTATATGATCTCTGATCGTGATAGATGCAGCCATCATCATTCAAAAATACCTCCGTATGAAGAATATCACAAATCCAACGGCCACGTAGATCACGATTACAATTTTGGCAATTTCCACAACAACGCATAATGCACCATCTAATATGTCCATCTTTCTAATCCCTCCAGAAATCCCGATATTAGAAATAACACGATGATCACACCAACTGCCAAAGCGACCTGGGTATTTTCAGACCCCTTAGTAGGACTTAGGTATTTACGTCTGTTGGGTTGGCATGAAGTAATACAATTAGAATTGTGATTGTGATAGAAAAAAGAAGGGGAGAGGATAGAGAGTAATTGAAATTTAGATCTGGATTCATGTAGATCTCTTTCAAAGGTTGCGAAAGAATCTTCCACGATTAACCTGTACAACTCCGTGACCGACAAATTAGCCCTGCGTAGATGCAGAAAAGCAAACTTAGAATCTGGGAAGAGACTTTTTGCTAGTAGATCGATGGCCAGATCTGATTCATCGCTAACTAGACGAAAATAGCATCCGCAGTCTGCTGCAAACTGATGTATTAATTCAACCTGGGCACATTCCCGCAGGGTGGAACCTACACCGACTTTGTAAACGACATCGTTCACACCAAAGTCGTGTAAATTGTGAACGAAGTAATAAAAGCGTTTCATGTCCTTTAAATTTTAGGTGTTAACGTGTTTTAGGGTCTTAGAATCGGCATTCTGTTAAATAGAAATTCATGCCCTTTAAAAAAAATGCGAGGTGCCAAACCGAATATACCAACCTAACACCTCGCGGGACATGAAAACATGCCTAACCCGTAGCCTTTACGTTCACGGGGCGTCCTCACGTTGCCCGCTATCCTAAGGCAGGGGCAAAGGTAGAAATAAGATCTGAGCTGAGCAAATAAATTCGACGTTCATAACTTTTTTATAGACAAATTAAATCATTTTTGGGCTAGCAGATCTGCTCCAAGTATTACTTACTGCAGTTCATTAGCAGCTGGACATCTTATCCGGCAAAAAAAATGCCCCTCCGCTGAGGGGCTAGGAATTAAAAAATTTATTTCCTCCTTTCATTTTTCATTAATTTCATAAAGAAGTACCGAGACTTCGAACTCGGTAAATGACGGATCTGCTAATCCTCTATCAACGGCCATTATCATATCATCATAGAAACGACGTAGGGCCATCCTCAATAGATCTCTTTCACGGTCGTTAAACTGACCAAATCTGGAAGTATGCTTCATAATCAAATAACCTTTTAAGGGTGGGTGGGGGCAGAGCCCCACCTACCAAATTTTCCAAGATGGTACAACATGCTCGCTCTTGATGGTACCAAGGTCGTAATGAGATTCCACTGCCAAGAATTTAGTAGAAACTAGTTCTATAGCATGCGCCAACAGGGCAAGGATCAAATGACCTGACAATGTATCATCACGCAAGAAAACGTGAACTTCATAATCAAGTGTAGGGGCAGTTAAATACCGAGACTGGATGGCCACACCATAACGGCCATCCTCTTCAAACGAAAACAATGCATCTAGAATTGTTCTCAACTTCAATGCTTCATTTTGTGTCATAATTCAAACTATTTAAAGGGTTAGACATATTCAAAATCAATAATAGCCGTTTGCATCATTCATCCCGCATTCATCAGAGCACACCTCTAAAAGGGGGCATCCAACACATGCAGGGAAGATCCAACGTGGAGCAGGTTGCTCACCTGGACACTCTTCATTTTCCATACTTGGCGAAGTAACCGCCTTAGACATAGTCTGCAGATCATTCGACCTGGACAAATTAATACTTAAAATCTTTGCCATAACTCTAATTTTTTAATTCCATATGCAAATTTACGAAAAAAATCCCATATTTGCAAGGAAAAAAGGGGCTATACGTCTATAAATAAAGACTATATTACATCAAAATATGGCTATTCGTCGGTACATTTCGGGTGATTTTGCGCGCAAGCGCAACCCAAAACCATGAAAAACACTCGGGGGAGGGGCGGGAGGGGGCAGACAGCCCCTGCCCGCAATTGGGAAAAGGTATTCAAGAATTGTATCACATTCTTGTGGCCACAAGAAAGTATTACTTACTGCAGTTCGTTGGTACCAAGAATCAGCAGCGCACATCTCCAGAAAGTAATACTCGACGGGATCCACTCGGGGTATCAAAAATCCCTCTCGCGTTTCACAACGAAAGAGGGAGTTATCCTGACTAGAAAAAATAATAATATAATCTACTTTACAAAAAGGATAGAATCCACTTTGACCGTCCCCGAATCTGGGGAATAAGCAGACGTTTTGTTTTGCCAAAGCAATTCAAACGTGCCTTTGTTGCGATCATAGGAGAGGATTCCTTCTGAGTTAACAATGAACCATTTGTGTGGTGTGCATGATGTCAAAAGGGGCACTAACACTATAGCGGCCACCAATGATCTTTTGAATAATTTGGTAAACATAATAACGAAACTTTTATGAATGAATAACTAAAGAAATTAAGATAGCATATCATAAGCGGCATAGATCGGCTCGATGTCAAAGATCACGTTACACTCAATCCGTGCCATTGCCTTTACGATCGCACATATCGCGGCACGATCTTCCCATTTGATCCGTGTCCGCATGTCTATGCCTACGTCCTCAGAAACGGCCTTGATATAACTAGAGGTATTATTTTCCGTCGGTGGCGCCCATCTATTAATGATCTTTTCGATGGTATCAAAGGGCTTTCGTGCAGCGTTGTTTCCCTTGATATAGTTTCGCAGGATCACCAGACCTGCGCGCCAACCGTACTGCATGCTGACAAACTGACAAAAGCGCTTATCTGTCTGCTCTGGCCGTAGGCCTTTCCATTTAGTGCCACGTTCAATGTTAAGCGGGTTGCAGTTACGCACACCACGAACTTTCGAAGGATCTACCATAATTTACAAATTTCATCGAGGATAATTTTAACTTTTCTACGCATAGAGGATCTAAAGACCATGAGAGGAACACGGTAAGCGCTTTCGCGCGTGACCTGTGCATTATTAGGGAATAGCCAGAATACACTGAGCGCGGGTGCATCTGGCACGATGCAGGCGCGAAAAAAGGTGTCTGGGATCCCTACACAAGATCGAGACAGATATTTGATTGAATCACAACCGAAAATGGATCCTGCCACCATTAAACAACGCTTGCCAGATCTAGCGATCGACCTGGACAACTCTTCACTTTGGGCAAAGCCCTGCATATTTAATGCGGGGATCATGGGCGCAACATTCGACATGACAAAGGTGGCGCGCATGAGCTGCACATCATTTGAACGATCAGCAGAGGGGCAAAGGTGGCCACGTTGAAAGCCAGATCTAACGTAATCAGAAGATTTAGCGCGTGGCCTTGGGCATTCTGGATCTGTCAGAAACGACTGCGACGATGGGCGACGATGGTTGCCAAGATCCGTTTTACTGAGCGACCACACGACCACTGCAGGCGCGTTTTTGTTGATGTTGTAGTAGACCAGAAAACGGGGCTTTTGCAGACAAATCAAAGAATCTGATTCATCTGGCCGATCTGGGCTGCATGCTTGCACCTGGGTACAAAACATCAGCCCGACGATAAGTAAAACACTACTTCTCTTCATTCTTCAAAGCCTGCGTAAATTTGTAGTCGATTCCGAAAATGGTCGCAGTAAGTGTTAGGAATTGTGCGCACATCATTAAAACACCACCTGCCACGTCATGATCTTGGCTGATCAATACTGACGTGAATGCAAGCAGCACGGCTGCAAAAAAGGAGCCAACCGCCACAAACAATTTTGTTTTCCTTTCATACGATCCCATTACTTAACAAAATAATCATTGTACGATTCATCATTGTAATTATCATCCCAATAACGGTACGCTTCACTAGGAGGATCCCCAAAATCTGATTCATCCCCGTCTGGATTGTTAACCCAAAAGCGGTTTGTATTTCTTTGGTAAGTGTTGCCTTTCCGCTTTGAGAAGATAAACGTGAAGAAATCGGGATTAACGGTAAATTGGCCATATTCCGACGTGTATGTCGTTAATAGGCTCAGCGAGAGAACTTGGGTATTCCGGTCGAGCTGGACATCTTTCAAGAAAGAGATCTTGTTTTGGCCATTGTACCCGATAATATTCTGAGTTACGCGGAAGAGGTTGTACGCATTGGCTTGCGTGATTACGGTGTAATCATTAAATAACGGGTTCAACTGTACACTATAGACAAACAAGACTGCACCCGCATAACCCCAATAAACTACGTTAATAGTGTCATTAGTGGCGAATCCAAGTGCCTTTCGCAGATCGTATTTTCGACACTGAGTGCCAGACAAATCAAAACGAAAACGTGGCCACCATCCACCATTATTCATGATGTCCCATGAAAACAACCTGGGCACTTTGTAACTACCCTCTGAGATCCAGAATGGGAAGAACGTAGCGTTGTGATTACCTTTGTTTGGCCATTGGCAGGCTAAAGAATCGAACCAATGGTTAACGCAGTAATCTTGGATCAACGGCATGTTGACCTGAACAAATCGATTGCATGAATTAACCCTAGATCTTAACCCCTCAAAAGAATCTGAGATTATCGGGGTTAATAGTCGCATACAATTCATGAAAATTGTGATCTGCATTCTGGCTAGACATTGATAACGGGTGTTTCGGTTCAACTTCTCGCGTGTATAGGCGATGATCCTTTGTTCGTCATAACCTTGTGGATTCTTGACGATCTGATAAATTACATCACCAACTACACCCCTCAATTTGGCTGAGGTTCCACCCGTTTTACTTCGTGCCATGATCGACCTGGGATTTAAAAAGGGCAGGGCAAAGCCCCGCCCCAAACTGACCTCTTCATTACTAACGTACAAACCATGCGGCTTAGCTACCCGTGTCAAAACCGCCACCACCGCCACCGTTGTTACCGGAGCCACCGGCTGCGTTGGTTTCGCCACCTGCGAAATCGCCACCATTGAGGAGACGTTGCTCTCCAATGGGATAAGTTGCGATAGCAACATTATAAGTGAACGAAGGAGCCGAAACGGCCTGCAAGGTAGCGTCGTTGTGCTTGTATGCACCGTCAACGTACTTGCTAATAATGATAGCACTATTAGCCTGCGCGTTCGGAAGCGCGATCTCAATATTCATAGAAGAAATTGTGATCGTGGGGGTGCAGTTAGCCTCGATGGCAAATAAGGTAGCCTTATTCTCCGAGGTGATCACGGTGTCATCTGCCAAACTAGCATTCACACGGAAACGGGCGATCTCAGCGGCTCCTGCAGCAGTCAGACCAACGAGAGTGAAGTACTCTTCGTTAGACATGCCAAGAGCGGCTTTGATGTTGGCCACCGTGAGAGAAGAGCCAGAGACTGCAAGCGTAGCCTTTGTTGCAGCATTGGTGAGGGCTGCAGGCAGGTATGCAGAACCTGCGGCAACATCGTAAACACCCTGCTTGGCACCTTTCTCACCGAACTTGCAGATACCAAAGGTGTTCGACGATGCAGCATGAGCGGCTACGTCTGCTTTGATAAGCGCATAGTTACGACGGATGAACTCTGAAACGTTCGGCTGACCTGCGGGAACGTTATCAAAAGAGTGATCAATGATCTGAGCGAGTGCGCTCACAGCCTGCATCACCGTAGACATGATGGCACGGCCTTTCATCTGGGCTGCAGTCTGGGGGTTAGCCACACTTTCTGCCAGAGATCTTACGACCTGCTGAC
>JAEEGL017176132.1_pt1 | contig 11155 bp, 6 predicted proteins | sample 9134231 | NCBI WGS metagenome assembly JAEEGL01 (sample SAMN16246548, study PRJNA631951) | gut metagenome | biome: gut microbiome; feature: rumen; material: fiber-attached | host: Bos | place: Iran: Karaj | collected 2018-10
GCCTGCGGACACTGTGTAAGACGCATCGTTACATTTCCTTGTACCCTGTGCAGTGGTGGTTGAAACAGGAAGCTCCGACTTCTATAAGTCGGAGTAGTTCACAGTTAAGTGCTTTATCTGATCAGGCCATGCCTGCAATATGGGTAAATGTATATGAAAAGAGCCGGACTCTTTTATAGAGTTCCGGCTCTTGCTTTATGGGTTAAAAAAATCGCATCCTAAAGACGCGATCCGATCAGAAATATAGAATTTCCCAACAATAATATAAAATACTACTCAATCAACATTTTAATAATATTTGCTTATGCCCTACCTGTCAAGAAATACTTTAGAGGCGGTCTACGTTTTGTTGTTATTTTGTTTGTATAAAAGTTTTTCCAAAAACGAATAAACGAGTTTGTGATTTTTAGTTTCCAAAGATTATTATTATTTTACGAAAGCAAATCAAAATATTTCGATTTCGTTTCCAGGATTTTATAAAATTTTCATATTTTGTTAACAAATTTATTATAATATTTCATTAGCCAAAGGTGGTTTTCATAACTACCTTTGGTTATATGGGCATTAAAAGGTATGGAGGAGTAATGAAAAACACTAAAGCAAAACGCACTATTGAGCTTTATGGGGGTACATTCGGGGTAGGTTATGACAAAAAGACATATAAGAATATAGAAAAGATTCTGAAGTGTCACAAGGAGTACATGAAAAACAGAGATATGTTTGATTTTGGAGTTACGGGGAAAGATTCCATAGAAAAGATAGCTCCATTTGTGTACAGAAACTTTATCGGAAAGAAGGAAATTGGTCAGGCTGTAGTTAACCGGATGGTCATGCAGATACTTAACGATGAAAAAACTGAAGATATCTTATATGATACACTTGAAGATATCAAAAAATTTAGGCTCGTGGATCAGCCTGATGACGAAGAACCTTTAGGACAGCTATACTATAAGATTCTTCGTGAAATGTATTTTACGGATGCTTGTCCAACAAATACAGAAGTATATACAAAGCTTGATCTTGATTCACATGTTTATTCATATCGTAAGCAGGAAGCAGTAATGCTGTTTGGCATCTACTTCTGGCAGAAGTGCCTTGGTTTCTGGAAAGACTGGCGTGAAAATCAGACGCTCATCCAGAAGGAAGAAGGAAGAACAGATCTTTATTTGGGATATAGCTGCGGCTGAAAATCAGCATTACGAAATTTAATAAAATAGAATAAAGAAATCACATACAAAAGCTAAGTTTCAATGAGACTTGGCTTTTTTGTTATGAAAAATTAATGTATTTTTTATAGGGGGATTCTTATCGTTACATTGTTTGAGAGTATGATAATCATATACATAATAAGGTGTTTATCTTATTTGGAGGTTCATATGTCTTTGATCAATTGCCCCGAATGCGGAAAACAGGTGTCAGATAAAGCGCGTAGTTGCCCTAATTGCGGTTATCCTATTATCGGTAATACTCCGAGTCCTACTGTAAATGGAAATCCCACAAATGATTCTGAAAAACCGGACTATTTTACTCAAGTAATGCAAAAGCAAAGAAAGCAAAAAGCAGATAGGGCACTTAAAACTGTAATTGCTATTGCGATTTTTACATTGATTCTTGCCGGAGGTATTTTTGTTTTTATAAAAACTACAAGGCAGACATATGAACACACTCATCAGGACGAAAAAACTCAAGTTAGTTCAGCCCAATCTAATTATATAACTCAAGAAACCAAAGGAACAAATAATAACACATACAGTAATACCGATAAAAGCTACAAAATTGTAAATAATGATGCTGGAACAACAATAAAGATGCCAACAGATTATATTTCAGACATCGGTTGTCCGGTTGACAGAGTTATACAGCTGATGAAAACTGTAGCATACTCTCCTAATGTTGTTGTTACAGTTGTTGATCATTCTATAAAGCAAAATGAAGATCATCCAGAAATTGTAACGGAGACAATTTATTTTAACTATGATTATACTAGTCCTTACGGATATAGAATCAATATGGATATGGGGCTTCTTACCTCAAATCAAAGTAACTGGAGCAAAATATACGTATCCAAATTAAGTGCACCGGAATCTGATTTTTCAATGTTAGATGGGGTATCCTTTAACTGGACAAGCGATATTATGTATGTTGCAAATGCACTTCGCTTAACCGATGAGGTCCTTGAAAATGCAAGAAACCAGGGAATAAACAAACTAACTTTAAATATAACACTAAAGAATATCAAGTCATTATGCTATGTGGATTCATCATACATGTCCCCTGAGAACATTGACTTCAATACCACTGACCTTATGGCCATTATTACAGGAGAACTTTTAGGCAAAGAGTATAGAAATGAGATTCCTATAGATAAAGCATACTTTTTATCATTGTATCCATCATTAGAAATAGTTGAAGATGGAATAATAAGTATGACATTAGTAGATGATTTAGAGAAGGAAAGGGAAAGCGACTATAACATTCTGGTTCCTCAGAACATTGCGCTAGCTGCAACTAATTCCCATGAATCATCAAATGAATCTTCAAACTCCTTTCCAGATGAAAGCAAAAATCTTGCCGAACCCTATATTAAAGGCGGGGTGTATGCTTCAGATGATGGTTTTGAACCTATAGAAATTTCAATTTGGGAAGAAAATAATAATCCAGCTGGTTGTCTTATAACATATGACTTTTTCATGGATAATTCTGGCTTTCATAATTTTAACTATGTATCAGAAAACAAATACTGTCTAAGTGACAATCCTGATATCATTTTGGAATTTAATTATCATGAGGATGATACGCCGATAAGTGTTTATCTTGGAACTGAATCCAATACGAGTGTAGGCTCAATAAAAGGCTATCATACAGTTACGATTTATAACGAAGGAAACAACCTGGGAACATATAGGCAGGACTGTGTAACATTAAACGAATAAACTTCATATACGAGAAAAAAGGAGAGCCCGTGATATGATTCCCCTCAAGTAGACAAGGAGCATATCACCTGCTCTCCTTTTTTCAAAATAATAAAAACTAGTCGCAATATGGTCGAAACTTTAGGGGAAAACAAGGGGAAACTAAGTGCAATACTGTCTAAGCATTACTTTTATGTATATGGTATATTCATAATTAAGAGATAAGGAGATTCGTTTGAAAGCGAGGAGATTATGGAAGAATCAGCGATCAAAGCTTCTAACTTCTTTGCAGTTAGAAGCGCAAATGAATTTTCTTTTGATGGGGAAACGTGGTACAAAGAAGGCGAAAAGGTACATATCGCAATAGGTGCCTTTAGCAGAAAGGATGCGGTTATCCGATCTATAAATGAAGATTGCACTATTCTCTTTGACTCCGAAGGTGACGACTTAAAATGCAGGATCAGTGACATCAAGATCGGTAAATCTCTAGAAGATGGTTCCATCATTTATCAGTCCGGCGAAATGACCGCATATCGAGCATCAAAACAGTTTAGCATCGATCTAGTTGAATGGTTTGATACTAAGCAAAAGTGCATCGTAAATATAGGTACTCAGATCCTTATCGGTGCGGTAGTTGAAAACGTGTCAGATACCGGAGAAATAGTATTTGATTACAACGGTACAACTGAAATAGTATCTTATGAAGATATCAAAGATATCTGGGATTACTATTCAAATACCATCTGTCTTATGGATGGCGAAACAGACCTTGATGTAATCTTTTATATTTCTTCGAGTATAAAAAAGATCCAGCATTAGGGGTGCCGGATCAAGGTATGTTTTGTGTGGACTGACAAAACTGTGTAGTTATATTGCCTTATTGAAAACATCAATATAAATGTGAATTGATGAAAATAAGGAATTTCATGAACACGTTTCTAGACTTCTATCAAGAGATCAGGCAGGGCCAAAAGGCTCTGCCTCTTGTCATATCTGCAAAAACTAGCACTCACACCACCTGTCAGACCTATAAATATATAAGATTGATGTTAAGCTAATCTACATACTCCCACGGTTTAGCCGTGGGAGTATGTCAAACATTACTGTGTCTTAAAAATTAAGCCTACTATAAATCCAAGAGCATTTCCAACAATTACTGCAGCAGCTATAACAAAGAGGAACCAGCCCAATTGAGTATAGAAAGAAACTCCTTCCTGAACCTGCGCGTAGAAATGCCAGCCTGCAAATGCAATACATCCAGCATAAGCTATTTTTTCTATCAAGGAAGCCTTCTTTTCTCTAAGCGGACTATTTCCAGCTCTTAAGAACATGCATCCTATCGCTAGCATCTCAAATCCAAAAACCCCCTTACCATCCACCAATGAAGCAAGCAGATAACACAGCATATCGTTAACCAAAAAATCAAACGCCCTGGGGACAAGCTTTAAAAATGCATGTGAGTGCACGTAAAGTGAATGTGCTCCAATAAATATGTAAAGTGCTGAAATAACTATCAATATAGAACCAATGATCGTAAATACATTAGCTCTCTTGGTTTTCCTTTCAATCTTAAGTGCATCTTTGCGAAGTGAATTAAGTTCTTGTTTTGCAGTATCATACTGTTCATTATCATAGGAATCTGTACTCTGGCTCTTTAACTTATCGCAATAAGCCATAGCTTTTTCATAAGCCTGACGTCCACCGATCTGCTTTTTAGCACCTTCAATATACTTAAGGATAGCCTGCTTATCACCGCTATCTGCAGCTCTTCCAACATAGCTTAGTCCTTGAACGGCCTTAACCATATCTGCGCAATTTCCGCCATCTGCTAAAAGAATAATACCATAATCAAGCTGAGCAGAAGTATAGCCATTATCTGCGGATCTCTTCATCCAATATTCCGCTCGTTCATTATTGTTAGGAGTTCCTTCACCACGGCGGTACATATTTGAAAACATATACTGAGCAGTTTCGTTATCAGCTTCTGATAATTTCCTAAATCCCTCAAATGCAGCTACAAAATCGCCCTTCTTATAATCTAAAAGAGCCTTGGTCAGTTCAGGATTAGGATCAACATTGCTTTGTGTATTATCAGTTCCAACGTTAAGACCCACACTAGCCTGTGCTGCCTTAGCTGCAGCTTCTGCCGCTTTTTGCTGCTTTTCTTCTTCCTTCTGCTTCCTGTCAGCTTCCTTTTGCTTAATATTTTCTACTTTTTTGCTGACATCTTCTTTCTTTTTGGCAGATTCTTCTTTCTTCTTTTCAGCTTCTTTTTTTGAATCCTTAGCTGGATCCTTATCTTTCTTTATATCCTTGGCGCCTTCAGAAGGGGCATCATCTTCAAAGATAATGCCGCTCTTTAAGTTCTTTATCTGATCTTTTATATCCGCAATTTCTTTATCAATTTTTGACAGCGTAAGCTCAAGGGCCTGTCTTCTTTCATCATCACTTACAGAATCAAGTCTTTCAAGACAGTCAAACTGTCTGCTTTCAAGTTCACTAAGTATATCTTTAAGCCCTGCCTTCTCATCAATTCCTAATTCTTTATATAATTCCTTATCCATTATCTGCTCCTATCAAATTTCGCTGTCATTGATCTGCGTTACTGTTGAGTCACTATTTACTACTCTGCAGCAGTTATTATAAACCTCCACACTTCTACAGTTCGGAAATCTATTATATACAATGCGTCCCTTCTGTAATCCGTCAGGAAGAGGCTCGTTTCTATTAAAATGAGCAATTATATCTCCCTCTGCAGATATGGCATGACAATCACAGCCATCAATGTAGCATTTTGAAAGGACACCAAGCAGAATGGATTTCATTTCAATCTGAATATTCTCAAACTCTTCCTGGAAGCATGCTTTTATCTCTTCAAGCAGTTCCTCAGCAGTCATGTTAGAAAACTCTTCCGCTGTTTCTTCGTCCATATTTGCCTTAAGCTGCTCGATGATCTCTTCGTCAGTAGCACTTAACATGTCGATTGCATCAAAAAGCTCCATGTATGCTCTAGATCTTGGTTTTCTTAATTCATTTTCAACCTCATTTTGTTTTTCAAAAGAAAATGAAAAATGATTTGTATTAACTTTGCTTTTCTGTGCTGCTTGGTAGTTAACCTTTTCCTTTGTTTCTTCCTTCTGCTTGTATGCATAGCCGCCCTGACTCTGACTACTGTTTAAGCTCTGTTCCATATTCATGGTCTCCTTATTCAACTTCAACAATTTTTGCACTTACCCAACCATTTTCATTATCTGAATATTTTATCTCATACCAGATTGTTCCGCTAACCGTCTCCTCAGAACCAGTCAGCTCGAATTCATCACCATTATGAGCAACACCGATAGCTTTATACTTCTTTCCAGCTCCAGAACGAACATTTCCGCTTGAAACAATTACTTTAACTTTTCCATTTGATGGTTCTTCCTGTGCTGCGCCATCAAGTGAAGTTGTAACAGCAGAATCTTCTTGCTTTGTTACTTTAGCGTTATCTGAACTGATTTTAATTACATCATAAATAACACACACAATTAAAATTATTAGTATTATCTTGCCAATCGAGAGTCTCTTTTTTGGCTTATTTTTTTGATACGAATTTCTATTGGCCCTAGTAGTATCTGACGATCCTGAAGGTGGATTAGTTTTTGGCGCCTTCTTCTTTTCCTTCAGTTTTGCTTTTGTATCTTCAAATTTCTGTTTTTCAAAGGAATCATTTGTAACGAGTTTTAACTTGTCACAGTATTCTATTGCTTTATTTATGTTCTTTTTGTCACCTTTACCAGCCATACAGGCATCAACATAGTCGATCATTGAACTAGAATCACCCTTTTCGGCTGCAAGCTGCAAATACTTAAAACCATCCTGGATGCTCTTTGTATCTGTTGTAGGACTAGAAACTAGCATAGTACCATATACTGCCTGACCAGCCACTTCTCCAGAATCTGCAGATTTCTTCAGCCAGAAAACTGCTCTTGAATTGTCTGCCTTCACTCCATAGCCGTATAGGTACATCATAGCAAGCAGATACTGCGCTGAGGCATCTCCGCTTTCACTTAAATTCTTTGCTATTGGAAATGCCTTGTCATATTCCTGATTTGAGTAGAACTTAATTGCATCTTGTATGCCGGTGCCAGTACTTGATACCTGCTTAAGAGGAGCTGGCGGCGCCCCCTTCTGGGAAGAAGATGCACTACCTGAAGGTGTCTGCTGAATCCTATGAGCCTTTGATACCTGCGTTTGCTTAGACTGCTGAGGCTGCTGCGAAGATTGCTGTGCTTGCTGGTCTTTAGCAGCTTTTTCTGCTTCTTTTTGCTTCTTCTCAGCTTCCTTGGCTTTTTTATCAGCTTCCTTCTGCTTTATGGCATCAACCTTATTGGACACTTCCGCTTTTTTCTTCTCTTTTGCTTCTTTTGTGTCCTTTGTCTCTTTCCTTGCAGGCGTGCTATCAGCTGAAGTATCGAGTACAACAGCGCTGCTAAGAGCTTTTATCTGCTCTTTGACTGTAGTAATTTCTTTATCAATCTGCTCAAGCACATCAGATATTTCCTGCTTTCTAGCCTCATCGCTTGCCGTTTCAGCTCTCTGAAGATAATCAAACTGCTTATCTTCAAGTTCTGACATAATATCTTTCAAATCCTTGCTTGAATCAATGCCAAGTTTCTTATATAGCTGCTCGTTCATTTACTTTTTTCTCCTATTATTTTACAAATGCTTCAATATCCTCAGATACGATCGTTTGCATTTCTTCCCTTGTTGCGGTCTTGCCCTGACTGAACATATTTGCAATTCGGCGACTATGCTGTTCAACTATTTTTTCGACAAGGTTTCTAATGCCACGAGCATTACCAAAATCAGCTTGACTTGATTTTTGCTCTATCAGTTCTTTTATAAGCTCATCTAAATTATCATCGAGTAAAAGCTCTCGTCTTTTAACATCATTTTTAAAGATCTGGCAAAGCTCTTCCGTTGAATAATCCTCAAAAATGATCTCATTGGGAAATCTGCTCTTAAGACCCTGATTCTGGCTTAAGAAATGATCCATATCATCAGAATATCCTGCTATGATCACCATAAGGTTATTTCGGTAGTTCTCTATATCAGCAACAAGCGTATCTATTGCTTCCTTTCCAAAGTCATTCTCTCCACCCTTAGCAAGAGTATAGGCTTCATCAATAAACAGGATACCTCCCATTGCCTTCTGAACCATTTCCTTAACTTTAGGCGCAGTCTGTCCAACGTGGGTTCCAACAAGCCCAGCCCTATCGGTTTCAACCAAATGGCCAGAAGAAAGTACTCCTAGTTCTTTGTATATTCCACCAAGCAGTCTTGCTACAGTAGTCTTTCCTGTACCGGCATTTCCTTTAAATACCATGTGGAGAGTACCAAAGCCCTGTGCTTTAAGACCCTGTTTTTGCATTTCCTGATTGAATCTGACCATAGACACAGTGGAATTTACTTTTTCTTTAACAGAAGAAAGCCCTGTTAAGCTGTTTAATTCTTCCAAATACTCTTCTACAGTCTTAGTTTTCTCTACTGTGGTTGAAGCAAAAATACTTAAATCCTCTGCAACTATGGATCTAAGTTCTTCATCTGATAATAGATCATTGCTCTGGAGCATCTTAGATATTCGAACATTTCTCTGCTCACAGATTTTATCGAGCATGTTACGTATTCCGCGGGCATTACCAAAGTTAGGCTGCTTCGAAACATTTTTAATTGCAGCTAAAACTTGATCCTCAATTCCTTCCTTTACAATAAGATTTCGGCCATTTGCCATACCATGGAAAATTGATAGCATTTCTTCAGGAGTATAATCCTCAAAAAAGATCTCATTTGAGAATCTGCTCTTAAGGCCCTGGTTCTGATCAAGGAATTTATCCATATCATCAGAATATCCTGCGATAATTACCATAAGATCATCTCGGTAGTTCTCAATATCAGCAACAAGAGTATCTATTGCTTCTAGTCCGTAGTCATTCGCTCCGCCTTTAGCAAGAGTATAGGCTTCATCAATAAACAGGATACCTCCCATTGCTTCCTGGATCTTATCTTTAACCTTAGGTGCAGTCTCTCCAACGTGAGTTCCAACAAGCCCAGCTCTATCGGTTTCAACCAGATGACCAGAAGAAAGTACTCCAAGTTCTTTGTATATACCACCAAGTAGTCTTGCTACAGTAGTCTTTCCTGTACCGGCATTTCCTTTAAATACCATGTGGAGAGTACCAAAGCCCTGAGTTCCGAGACCTGCTTCAGCCATCCTTTGATTAACCTGAACTGAGGCAATCATTTTGTTTACTTTTTCCTTGACTGACGCAAGCCCTGTAAGAGCATTTAATTCTTCAAGATATTCTTCTACAGTTTTTCCCTTATGCTGCTCCTCATTCTTAATCTCCAGATCTTCTTTTCTGATTATGAGAAAATCATTTCTGCTACGCATAGCAGGGTCCATCTCAGCAAGCCTGTTTCCTTGGTTTAAAACTACAGAATCGGAAACATTTCTGACGCCTCGTGCATTACCAAAATCCTTTTTCCTCTTCTGGGATTCGATTAATTCATACACATCATCATCAAGCCCTGCATCTAAGACAAGCCCTTTGTCTTTTATGTTCTGTTTGAATATATACACCATCTCATCAGTGGTATAGTCTTCAAACATTATTTCGGTGGGCATCCTGCTCCTAAGGCCCTGATTCTTGTCCATGAACATTCTCATTTCATTAGAGTATCCAGCCAGAATAACCATCAGGCTATCTCTATGGTCCTCAATATCCTTCAGAAGCGAGTCTATTGCTTCAAGACCATATCTGTCATTATCATCTCGGGCAAGAGTATAGGCTTCATCAATAAATAGAATGCCGCCCATTGCTTCTTTTACTTTTGCCTCTACCTTTAACGCAGTACCACCAACATAATCTGCAACCAGGTCTCTTCTTGAGCATTCTACAAGCTGACCTTTGGGGAGTACTCCTAATCGTTTATATATTTTGCCTATAATCCTGGCTACAGTAGTTTTTCCTGTACCGGCATTTCCAAGAAATACCAAATGCAATGATCCAAGTCCCTGAGCAGCCCCAATACCGGACTCTTCTCGCATTTTCTGTACACTGACCTGATTTACGATCTTCTTTACCTGTTCTTTTACTTCCCTAAGGCCCACGAGCCTATCGAGTTCAGCAAGAAGCTCTTCTACTGTCTCACTCTTTTCAGCAGTTCCAAAATCTTCTACTTTTAATAAATAGCAGTCATTCTCAGATATTCTACGAACACCGGATATTCTTGAAACCTGACTGATTATGGCATCATAAATTATTCTTTCCAGATCTCTTGAATACTTAAAGTCAGGCTGCTGAGCCATATGGTTGATTTTTCCACTTAAGTGCTCATCCACATCATCATCAAGAATATAATTCTTTTCTTCAGCAATCTTATGAGCGATCTCTACTAATTCTTCTGTTGAATACTTACCAACAACTATTGCAGGTAAATTAAACAGATCGCCTAATCTCTTTCTTTTTAAAAGTAAAGCATTTACTTCATTCTCGTTGCCGGTTATGATAAAAGGTATTTTCTCTTCAGCAGCTTCGTATGCCTTTACAAGCTGATCTAACGCATTAAGTCCATTTGAATATGCTCCGGCATCATCGAATTCCTGAATATTTTCTATTAAAATGCATCCATCTTCTGCTTTTGTGAAAAGTTCCTCTATATTTTCATGTGTCTCATCAGGCGTATTACCAGCCAATGTAAAATAGTCAGTAACAATAGGCTCATCATTTCCGATAATTCCTATCGCCTTTAAGACTTTAGCTGCAGCCATGGCAGCTGTGGTCTTTCCACAGCCGTCCGGTCCAAGGATACGGATATTGTTCTTAAGCACAGCGCCGCCAACTCTTTTTTTGTTGACCTGCATCATGTTATAGATAGAGTTCATGGAAAGCTTAAGCTCATGCATTCCGACTATCTCAGATGTGCATTTTTCAACTATAGGAGCTAATTTCTCCTCTTTTTTCTCTTCCTTCTTTTCCGGAACCTTTTTGTTAAGAAGGTCCGAAACAGCAGTTCCAAAAATGCTTGATCCTACCGGCACACTTGCATGCTTTTTAGGAGTACTGGAAGGCGCAAGATCTTCAGCTGCAGGTTTCTTTACAGAAGGCTCTGCGGTTGCAATTATTCCTGTTACTTTTTCAGGAGCAATAGTAACATTTTTCTCAGAAGGAGCATTAAGATCAAATGACAAGTGCTTGAAC
>JAEEGL010926259.1_pt1 | contig 11154 bp, 9 predicted proteins | sample 9134231 | NCBI WGS metagenome assembly JAEEGL01 (sample SAMN16246548, study PRJNA631951) | gut metagenome | biome: gut microbiome; feature: rumen; material: fiber-attached | host: Bos | place: Iran: Karaj | collected 2018-10
ATACCGTCGCTTCGTAAACGAGGTCTTCGACTCACTCGTGAGTAAGCGTATGAAAGACAGTACATATCATAACAGTCGAGCACTAGCACGGGCATCGTTCTATAAGACCAACCCCGTTACAGGAGAGAAGCAGCTGGACACACGTCAGCTCTGGTATAAGTACGAGACCTATGATTATACAGAGAGTATGAAGCGTAAGTACCGTCAGGATCCGAAGGAGCGCATCCTGAACACAGACCTGCACGCAGACAGCCTTGAAGAGGTGTGGATCTCTAAGGATACTGCATATGTCGATGGAAAGGGAAATATCATCCGTGAGACCATCAATCGCCCGTACACAGGTGCTTATGACTTCCTGAACACATATATCGTCCATATCTATCCCGATACAACATGCTGGGTGAACGATTTCCCCAATGCCAATAACGATGTCTATGCACGATATTATTTCTCTCATCCCGATTATCAAAACTATCCTGTTGTCGGTGTCTCATGGGAGCAGGCTAACGCCTACTGCGCTTGGCGCACACTGAAGGAACAGAAAGATCTTGGCGTGATGTATGGTGACCGCCAGCCTTACCGCCTGCCGACGGAAGCAGAATGGGAATACGCTGCGCGAGGACATTCGCAGAATGACTTCCCTTGGCTGAAAGCCAGAGAGGGTGAGGGTAAGGGCCTGTTCTTTGCTAATTTTATGCCCGCAGAGGGTGACTTCACTTCTGATGGAAACATCATCACCTCACGTGTCGGCATCTACCCCTCTAACACCAATGGTCTCTATGACATGGCTGGTAACGTCGCAGAGTGGACTTCCACCCTTTTCACTGCCGCCGGTGTCGAGGCGATGAACACCATCAACCCTGAACTCAGTTATAACGCTGCTGTCGAGGATTCTTATGCGCTGAAGCTAAAGAGCGTCAAAGGTGGCTCGTGGAAAGACTCGGAGAGTCATATCCGCTCTGCCTGGCGCACGTCGGAATATCAGAACCAGCCTCGCAGCTATATCGGTTTCCGCTGTGTACGCAGCATCGCCGCTACACCGTCAGAGAAAACCGTACTCTATGTGTCACGTAAAAAATAACAGTATATTATGACTAAGTATAGTAAGTTCAATATCGTTTATAAACTCCAGAAATGGATGGACAGCGTAGCAGGACAGACATTCTTGAACTACGCCTATTCCTGGGGTGCTGCCATCGTCATCCTCGGTGCGCTCTTTAAGCTCACGCACATGCCGTCAGCAAACTTCTGGCTGTTCCTGGGCATGGGAACGGAGGTGTTTGTGTTCTTCATCTCGGCTTTCGACCGCCCGTTTGACAAGACCGCTGAAGGCCTGCCGCTGACATCACAGCCGGTAGCACAACAGCAGAATACAGATAAGGTGCTTACTCCTGATATACAGAACCTCGAACCTCTGCTGAAACGTCTTGAGAACCTGAACCGTCTTCCTGACGGACTTAACACAGCAGAGATAGAAAAGACTCTCACGGCCATCCATGAGGTATATAAGCAGCAGCTGATAAAAGTCAGCTCTCAGCTCACATCCATTGACAGGATGGACGAACAGATAAAGATACAGAACAGCTACATGGCAGAGCTGAACAGTATCTATGCACGTATGATCGCCGCCATAGGTGGAAAAACAGAAAAATAAACGCTCATAACTCTAGTGATATGTCTATAAAGAAAAGACCCGTTTCTCCGCGCCAGAAGATGATAAACCTGATGTACGTCGTACTCATGGCCATGCTGGCAATGAACGTCTCTTCGGAGGTGCTCGAAGGCTTCTCTATCGTTGAGAAGAGCCTCGCGCGTACCACTGAGCAGACGGCCAAGGAGAACATGTCTCTCTATGATGCCTTTCACAGACAATATACGTCTAATGCTGTCAAGACTGGTGAGTGGTATGTGAAGGCAGAGACGGTGAAAGATAAGAGCCAGTATCTCTTTGATCTTATCAGTGAGATAAAACACCTGATAGCTGTAGAGGCAGACGGCCCTGGAGCAGATCCTGATCATCTCAGAAACAAGGAGTCTCTGGAAGCAGCAGCACAGGTGATGATATCACCAGGAAAGGTATGGGGTGACAAACTGTATGATTCCATCAACAGCTACCGTAAGGATATGCTGCAGATGGTGGAAGACCCACATAAGAAAGCGGTAATAAGTTCTAACCTCTCTACGGATGTTCCACAGAACAAGGATAATAAGAACTGGAAAGAGTATTATTTCGAGGAGATGCCGGCAATAGCTGTCATGACCTTCCTGACTAAGTTACAGAGTGATATCCGTTATACAGAAGGTGAGGTGCTACATACACTCATGGCTAATATAGACCAGAAGGATGTGAGGGTGAACAGCCTCGATGCCTTCGTCATCCCCTCTGCACAGACGGTAGTTCAGGGAAACAGGTTCTCGGCAAAGATCGGCCTCGCTGCCATTGACACCACACAGGTTCCTGATGTGTTCATCAATGGGAAGAAGGTTACACTGAAAAATCATTATTATGATGTGCTGTGTTCTAAGACGGGAAACTTCTCTCTCTCTGGCTGGCTCCAGATGAAGGGTAACGACGGTGAACTGATAAAACGCCCGTTCCGTCAGGACTACACGGTGATAGAACCGTCGGCCACCGTCTCTGCTGACATGATGAACATGCTCTATGCAGGGTATGATAACCCGATAAGCATCAGTGTTCCTGGTATATCTCCCGCAGCCGTCACGGCAACCATGACAGGAGGAACACTGAAACAGTCCACTCCTGGAAGATACATAGCACATCCTGATAAGGTAGGGGAAAATGTAGTGATAACAGTGTCCGCTAACTATTCCGGCACACAGCAGCAGATGGCACAGTACACGTTCCGTGTGCGTAAGCTGCCGGAGCCTTCGCCATTCATCACAGTGACAGATGATCAGGGTAATCCAGAACTCTTCCGTGGTGGATTCCTCTCGAAACAGAAGATTATACAGGCAGATGCTGTCAGCGCAGCCGTAGATGACGGCCTACTGAATATCCCCTTCAGGGTACAGTCCTTTGAGATGGTGTTCTTTGATAACATGGGTAATGCCGTTCCTGTTGCAGTGGAAGGCACATCCATATCTAAACAACAGAAAGACATCATCAAGAAACTCTCTCGCGGAAAGAGATTCTATATATCCCGTATGGTGGCTACAGGCCCCGACGGCATAGAAAGAAAACTCAATACCTCCATGGAGGTGATTATAAGGTAAACTCTAAATTCTTAAAGATATGAAGAAAATATTATTTCTCTCCTTTGCCCTCCTGCTGGCACTAACAGCCTCGGCACACAGGAACGATGCCGCCGGATTCTTCGCCGCCGCACCGCTGGACGTGGCACCGTATAACTTCGTGAAATACCTCAATGACCGCCATATCTCCCTCAATGAGACTTCACTCTATTATGAGGGTACACTGAACGGACAGAAGGCATACATGCGCTATTCTTATGAGGATAAGAAAGTGTCACAGTTCCTGGTGTTTATTTCTAATGACGGAATGACTCGTAAGAAAGCTGCATCGGTGTACAATGATATCTTCTACAGTCTAATTCGCGATCAGCGATTCATCGCTCGTGGTGGCTCACACCCCATGACACGTAAGACCATCATCCCTGAAAACGGAACATATAAAGCTCAGTTCCGCCAGAAGGGTCTCCCCGAAGGTGAACAGAAATTCATCGATATAGAGGTGTCGGAATCTCGTGACCTCTACTTCATCAAGATCCGCTGTCACAGCACAGTAGCGCAGTAGCGCGTTATGGTACGATTATTCTGAATGTTAATATAATATTTGTTTCGTATGAGATATTTCGTAAAGTTACTTATCCTCTCGGCTCTCTCGCTGACGGTGGTATCATGGGCACAGCGTCCTGTAAAACACCGCTCTGTGCGCCAGCACTCCTTCCCTGCCTCCCTGCCGGTGGCAGAGGCACAGCAGGAGTGGCAGCGTAACGTCTATCGAGAGCTGAACCTGAAGGATCCTGAGAACCAGTGTCTCTGGAGTCCATCTGAACCTGACCGCCTCCAGCAGGGTCTCTTTATGAAGATTTTCTCCCTGGCCTTGGACGGTTCCCTTCCTGTCTATAAGCACAGCCTTGATGGTAATGAGGTGTTCTCTAACAGCACACGTGCTGACTTCCTGGACATACTGTCCAATCATCATATCTATTTTGAAAAGGACAGTGACCGAATACTCGTTGACCGCAGTGACATCCCTGCATCAGAGGTTATGACATATTATATTAAGGAGGCAGTCTATTATGATCTGCGTAACTCCTCTTTCCGTACCCGCGTGCTTGCCGTCTGCCCTGTGCTGGTGGAGAATGATGAGTTCTCTGACGGACCGGTGAAATACCCGCTCTTTTGGGTAGAGTACAGTGATCTTGAACCGTACCTCTCTGAGGTAAACGTCATTCCTGACTATCGCAACCGTGCCTCTGTCATGTCCCTGGCCGATTATTTCGAGCTTGGCATGTATAAGGGCGTTATATATAAGGTTGATAACGCATTCGGGCACACCCTGTTGCAGGGTGCTGACTCTGACTCTGTGGTGAATGCAGAACGCCAGCGTATCGAGCTGGAGCTTCGCTCTGTCCGCCGACCGGTGTTTAATATCTATCATCATAATTAATCCGTCGCCTCATGAAAAATTTTTCGTCATATATCAGGTCTGTCTTCGTTGTCATCGCACTGGTGATTACAGTCACAGGCGTACGAGCACAGGAGATATACCGTGAGGAGACTAATCCAGCCACCGTACAGCTGCGGACTAATGGCCTCTATGACCTCCTCCTCTGTCCAAATATTGGACTGGAGATACAGACGGATCTCGGCATCGCTTTCCAGCTCGATTATATCGGAGCCTGGTGGAACAGTGACCGCTCACATCGTTATTTCTCTGATTATGGCTTCCAGACCGAGATGCGTTACTACCTCAGTAGCAGGAAACAGGAGATGCCTTATACCGGCTGGCATGGTGGACTGTACGGCTATCTGATGACCTATGACTTCGAGTTCGGTGGAAAGGGCTACCAGTGTGCTGACCTCTCACGGACGTTCAGCGTCGGCATAAGTGGCGGTTATACCCTTCCAATCAGCAGGAAGCTCAGTCTGGACTTCACTGTCGGTATCGGCTATTTCCAGAGCCGTTACACGGAGTATGAGCCTGCTGCCTCATGGTATGTGGCTACAGGATATAAGAAATTCTCTTTCTTCGGTCCTACCAAGCTAGAGGCTTCTCTGGTGTGGAATATCAATAAGGTTAATGTCAAACATAAAAAAGGCTTGTCTTATGAATAAGAGTACACTCTATAGATTAACATATATGCTGATCGCCTGCATGACGATGCTGATGACCCTCTCTTGTGAATATAAGGATCTTGAAGCACAGGGAACAGAGGGAGAGGTGGTGCCCGTAAGGCTGGCTTTTGACTGGTCTAACGTGGACAGCATACCTACCCGTATGCAGGTGATGTTCTACCGTGGTGATACAGGCTCGTACCAGCGCTTCGATGTAGGCAATGACACCACCACGGTATATATCGCACCTGGTGAGTATAACATCACCACATGGAATAATGATGCTACACATGTCTATTTCGAGGGCTACGGCTCACGGAAGAACCTCAGTTCCAAGACTCCTGAGTTCAACCCTCAAAACTCCCCTGGACTGAAAAACATTATCGACTCCATCTTTAGCGGGCAGCAGGTGCTAGACTATCCTGACTATATGGCCCATGCCAACAGCGAAGGGATAGTCGTTCAGAGAAACACTCCACAGGATATCATCCTGAAGGCTGACAGTATGGTCGTGACCGTGGATCTAAATATCGGTGGTGTCGCTGGCCTGGAAATAGTTAAACAGGTTAAGGGTGCTATCAGTAATGTCGCTGGACGTAGGTTCATGGCGTATGACAATAAGGTCACCGACCCTGCCACGGTTCTCTTCGAGGCACGGGCACATCCTGCTGACAGCACCATCACCGCCCGTTTCTGGGTCTTCGGTCTGGAACCGGAAGAGCTGATGGACGGCGAGCATAAGGCAGCCCTGTTCTTCTGGACTACCAAAGGAAAACTGTTCATAGATATGGACATCACTGAGATCATCAGAGATAGTGACGGTGGTAGCTTCCTGAATATCAGATTCCTTGATCTAAACATAGATATAAAGGAGCTGCTTCCTGAGTCGGGTCTAGATGTGGATATCGACGAATGGGATGATGACTATAAGCATATCGGATTCTAATATTCTATCATGAATATACGTGTTTAATTAATTCATTGTTTAACAAATTTAATTTTTAATTATTATGAACAAGAAATTTATTTTAATGGCTGCTTTCGCAGCAGTGTTCGGAATGAGCTTCACAGCTTGCAGTAATGATGATGAGACTCCCGCTGTCAAGGGTGGCAACCAGCCTGCTATGACACGTGCTATCTCGTTTGTAAACTACATGGACGGTGCTCCTTCTACTCGTGGTTATGCCGCTTCTCTGGGAGACATCCAGACTGACGGTATGTCTGTATGGGCATTCGACGCAACTAAGGAGACAGCTATCAATGGTGAAGGTGGTCAGTACTTCATGGGTGGTTACACTGCCGGTCTGGCTCACACCTGGCAAAGTTCTTTCTACAAGGCTGCTACTGACTACTTCTGGCCTGAGTACAACCTGAACTTCGTGGCCCTGACTCCTCAGAGCGGTGGCGGTATCGGTGCTATTACCTGTAGCCAGGCAGCTGCATCTGGTGATCCCGCTGTACCTTCTACACCTGTGATGACAGTGGCTGTAGACGTTCCTCTGACAACGGAATCTGACGGTGTCTATGGTTCAGATACTCAGAAGGATATTATGTTTGCATCTATCGAGGGTCAGGCCCCTCTAGCAAGTGGCTCTGCTGCTCTTAGCTTCAAACACGGACTCTCTCAGTTGGTGTTTAAAGGTGTTATTGACCATGAGACAACTATCCACAAGGCTGTTGTAAAGAGCATTCAGCTGGTGAACGTGGCTTCTGACGGTACCCTGACTTATACTGCTGCTACTGACAATATCGCTGCAAGCGGCTGGGGTACACAGAACAAGACTTATGCTGCTAATATCGTTAATGCAGATGTGACTGCTCTCGATAACAGTGGTTCAGCTGATGCTATTTCTGGTTATGACAACAATAACACTGTTGCTCCTGTAGAACCTGGTGATCCTGGTGTTCGTGACTATCAGATGATGATTATCCCTCAGACTTCTGTTGCATGTACAGATGATGGTCATACTGATAATGTGTCTCAGCTGGCAACTCCTACAACTGGTACATATCTGTTAGTTAAGGCTGACTTGTATGCTAACGGTAATAACGTTGACAAGGTTGTATCTAACACTACAAATGTATTTATTCCTCTGGAGTCTACAACATGGGCACCTAACACTAAGTACACCTACACACTCAAATTCGGTGACAACCTGCTGCATCCTATCACATTCACAGCTGCTATCTCTGACTGGGCAACAGGTTCTAAGAATGTCGAGTACTAATCTCAGCGTGTAAACACTCTCTCGTGCTGCCGTCAAAGGCAGAGTTCATGTGATACATGACTTTCTGGCGGCGGGCGACTCTCTCGGGTTCTGCCTGCCGCCTTTGATTCTAAACTCTAACGTTTATTGAAGATGAAAAGAATATCCTTATGGCTCTTTGGCCTTCTCATGATAGGCTCCGGTCCTATGATAACAGCATGTACGGAGGATCTGGAATTTGATACAGGAAATAGCAATGCTGAATACAGCTTGACATTCGACGTTTCTGACGGCGGAGGATGGACACGTGGCGCACAGGCTACCGTGTCGGCACTCGACGCTGGCTTCGGTGTCTCTTCCTCGGCATATCCTATGGCAGGAACATACTCGTCGTATATCTTCGGTTCGTATTTCTCCAATATCCTGACAACACCGAACACGGCCACATCTTATTACTGGCCGGCAGCAGAGAACAAGATCTCGTTCTTTGCCTATTATCCTTACGGTAACGCGAACCTGACCATCAAGTCTCCATCAACACTCGGAGCACCAATATACCAGTATACCACCCCGACGGCAGTAGCCTCACAGGTGGATATCATGACAACGCAACAGACAGATCTCTCCTGTTCGTCGCCCTCTACGGTTAACCTCACGTTCTCACACAGATGTGCGGACTTCAGGTTCATCCTTAATAACTCCACTGGTGAGACGGTGACGGTGAACAGCATCACCGTGAAGAACTTCTACCGCAGTGGAGAGCTACATGAGTCCACATGGACAACCTCCGGTGCTGTTCAGGACTTCACGCTGTCCGTCGGAACAGATGTGGCAGCCGCCAACTCCCTCGACCTCACCGGAACATCAAACCACTTCCTTCTCATACCGCAGACCATCGCTTCGGGCAACCGTCTGCTTGATCTCTTTGTGACAGTAGGGGAGGAAGACAAACATTTCTATTGTGACCTGACAGAGGCCTTTGTGGCCGAGGCAGGCAGGACGTACCATTTCACTCTTCTGCTGAAATCGAATCTTGAGATACAAGATAATACAGATATCAGCGACTGGGAGCTGCTCGTAGGATATATGGAATATGCCACGAGCACAGCTACACAGGACTGGGTTCCGGAGGAACAGCCCATCGAGCGCATCCTTTCAGGAAGCATCTCTGACTGGAAGAAAGAGAACCCGTAATCGTACAGCGAAAATAATCATTTAAATATATACAGATATGAAAACAAAAAGATTTTCTAAGTTTTTCTTTTCCGCTCTCCTGGGTATAGCTGCCTACGGCCTTTCAGCATGTACCGCAGACATCATAGAGAACGGGAAAAACGAAAATGGACAGAATGCTCAGACGTTGTCCATCGAGGTGATCACACCCTCTGCTGTAAATAAGACCCGTGCTGGCTATGCCACCTCCGGTGAGACTATCAAAGAGTCGTTCGTCGAGGGTGATGAGATAGGTGTCTATGGCATGAACGGCAGTGAGCTGATAGCTAACAACGTGAAGTTCACCCTCAACGCAGAGGGTCACTGGATGCCGGAGTCGGACGTGACCTACTCCTATGACTATACTTACTATGCCTACTACCCCTATAAGTCCAATGCTACGCTGACAAGTCAGTCCTGCTCTTTTGACAGCAGCAGCGCACCGGTATATGAGGATTTGGAAGGAAATGCGTATGATGATACAGCTGACAAGTTCGCTTCATTCATCACACACTGGCCTATAGCTACCGATCAGTCCGATGTCGATGACTTCATGGCATCGGACCTTCTGGCAGCACGAGGCTCGAACCTGACAGTACCTGTTGTACGCTTCACCATGGCACACCGCCTAGCTATGTGTCAGCTCGTGCCGTCATATAACTACTGGTATCTCAGTAATGACCAGACCACCTCTACAGGAAGAAAGACAATGGGTGTGGTTTTCGAGGGTAACATCCCGTATGAGCTGGACGGTAACTTCTATTATATCATGCGTCCGGAACAGTCTACCACCGTCGGAGGACAGACAGTACAGGCATCAACAGGAAAATACTATTATAAGAGACTGCCGTCTATCACTGGCAGCTACACACTTAAATACTCCACTAACGGAGGATCAACCTTCGGTGACTCCAAGCCGTCATGGTTGAATATAGCAGAAAAAGACGGAGGTAGTGAAAATAAGGAGTTTGTAGTTAGCTATAATTATAACTCAACTGCATCAGTGAGTACTACACTGCCGTCTGGCACTGTCTCTGACTATGACCTCTCAACACATGATGTCAATGGTAACAGCTGCTCTCGTACCACGGCAAATAGCTATATGGTTCATAAAGGTGGTACATACAAGCTTCCGTTGGTATATGGCAACGCCATCAAAGACGGTGCTACCAACACACAGGCTTTCTCTCCTTCAGGTACTGGAGCTGATTTCCTGTCACCTTTTGTAAGTGCTCTAGGAAATAATATTACTGACCCATGGATCAAGACGGTGGACGGCACTCCTGCAACAGCTGTCCTGCTCTGGCAAGATGCCAATAGAGTTGTTACTGCAGTAGGTATCTCTGGTGACTACCTGACATTTATCGTACCGGAGAGCGCACCATGCGGAAACGCACTCATAGCTGTTAAGAATAGTTCAGATAAAATCCTTTGGTCGTGGCATATCTGGACTTGTCCTGACTGGTACAAGAGTACTTCAATGACGAAGATAAAATCAGGTGACGTGACATATAATGTATGCCCTGTGAACCTCGGCTGGGTCGGAACCTTCACAAAGAATAGCTACAGTCAGGCATCTTGTATCGTAAAGGTAATCCCTGACTCTGGAACTCCGCTGATCTTTACCGTCGATCTTCCTCAGACGGAAGAATATATCCCGACGGCAAAAGGTTACTGTCCTTACTACCAGTGGGGACGTAAGGATCCTGAACAGCCGTCAACGGGTTCGACAAACAGTCCACATGATGTATATGATATTTCTGGTAACAGTGGTACGGCACTTACTCATAGCAGCACTGCGGTATCAATAAGTACAACCATCCAGAATCCTACTGTCCACTACTTTAACAGTAGTAACTATGGTCCATATTCTACTAATGAATATAACCTCTGGGATGCTTATGAGACAACCGTCACCAGTAGCGGAAACAAGACCGGTCATACGGTAAAGACCATCTATGATCCTTGTCCTCCTGGCTACTGCGTACCTCGCGGAAATCTCTATTATAAGATTACCAGTGGTGGAACTCAAACAGGTTATGCCATCTGGGACGGCACAACAGCTATGAGATCCTGGACTCAGCAGTGGCCTGCTATATTCTTCCCTGCCGCTGGTTATCGCAACTACAGCAGCGGTACTTCCATCGACACTGTGACGGGCAGCGGTTACTGCTGGTCTTCGTCTGCCGGCAGCTCGGCGGATGGCCGTTATCTGTACTTCGCTGGCTCGCGCTTCCGTTGGCACGGCAGCCGTCGGGCTTACGGCTTCTCCGTTCGTCCCGTCCTCGAAAAATAAATTAAAATTTAAAATGTCGTCCCTGGCTGGCCCTTAAAAGGCCAGCCTCCCTAACTCGGCGCAAGCCGAGACGAAACAGGACAATAAAAATACGAAATTAACAAAAATTAACGGGGG
>JAEEGL011203238.1_pt1 | contig 11154 bp, 20 predicted proteins | sample 9134231 | NCBI WGS metagenome assembly JAEEGL01 (sample SAMN16246548, study PRJNA631951) | gut metagenome | biome: gut microbiome; feature: rumen; material: fiber-attached | host: Bos | place: Iran: Karaj | collected 2018-10
AAACAAGAAGAAGGCTTCCAACAAGCTCACCGTAAGAAGACGCGACGGCAAGGCGATTAAGCAAGGAGGAATCAAGATGTCAAGATCAATTAAAAAAGGACCTATCGCAGACGCAGAGCTGCTTAAGAAGGTTGATGCAATGAATGCAGCTGGTAATAAGCAGGTTATTAAGACATGGTCCCGCAGATCCACAATCTTTCCTTCCTTTGTAGGACATACGATTGCGGTTCATGACGGAAGAAAGCATGTACCTGTATATGTAACAGAAGACATGGTTGGACACAAACTCGGCGAGTTCGTTGCTACGAGAACCTTCAGAGGTCACGGCAAGGACGAGAAGAAGTCCAAAGTTAAATAAGATAACTTGAAAGGAGGTTTTTCCAAATGGAAGTGAATGAAAAGCAGTTAAGCAGATCCAAATACAAACGTGAAAGAAATGCAAGCCAGAAGGAAACAAGACCCAGCGCAAAGTTATCTTACGCTAGAGTTTCCGTTCAGAAAGCATGCTTTGTATTGGATGCGATCAGAGGAAAAGATGTGCAGACCGCACTTGCAATCCTTGAATACAATCCCAGATATGCTTCAAGCATTATCAAGAAATTGTTGCAGTCCGCAATTGCAAACGCAGAGAACAACAACGGTATGAACGCTGACAAGCTTTACGTTGCAGCCTGCTACGCAGACAAGGGACCGACAATGAAGAGAATCAGACCGAGAGCACAGGGTAGAGCTTACAGAATCGAGAAGAGAATGAGCAACATTACCATCGTGCTTGACGAGAGATAGGAGGAAAATATGGGACAGAAAGTTAATCCTCATGGAATTAGAGTTGGTGTTATCAAGGATTGGAGTTCAACCTGGTATGCAGATTCTGATTTCGCAGACAATCTGGTAGAAGATTACAACATCAGAAAATATTTAAAGAAGAAATTATATCAGGCCGGCGTAAGCAACATCGAAATCGAGAGAGCAGGTGGAAAGGTTAAGGTTACCGTATTCACCGCAAAGCCCGGTGTGGTAATCGGTAAGGGCGGCACTGATATCGAAGTTACCAAGAAGGAACTTCAGAAAATGACCGGCAAGAGCGTTAATGTAGACGTTAAGGAAATCAAGAAGCCGGACCGTGAAGCTCAGCTTGTTGCAGAAAACATCGCTGCACAGCTTGAAAACCGTGTATCTTTCCGTAGAGCAATGAAGTCCTGCATGGGCAGAACCATGAAGAGCGGCGCTCTTGGAATCAAGACATCTGTATCCGGTCGTCTGGGCGGTGCCGATATGGCTCGTACCGAGACCTACAGCGACGGAACCATTCCTCTTCAGACTCTGCGTGCAGATATCGATTATGGTTTCGCTGAGGCAGATACCACCTATGGTAAGTTAGGTGTTAAAGTATGGATCTACAAAGGTGAAGTACTTCCCACCAAAGAGAATAAGGAAGGGGGAGAACAGTAATGTTAATGCCGAAAAGAGTAAAGCGTCGTAAACAGTTCCGTGGCAACATGTCCGGTAAGGCGCTTAGAGGAAACACCATCAGTTATGGTGAATATGGTCTTGTAGCAACCGAACCCTGCTGGATTAAATCCAATCAGATTGAGGCAGCCCGTGTTGCAATGACCCGTTACATTAAGCGTGGTGGTCAGGTATGGATTAAGATCTTCCCTGATAAGCCCATCACCACAAAGCCTCTTGGAACACGTATGGGTTCCGGTAAAGGATCCGTAGAGTACTGGGTAGCAGTAGTTAAGCCCGGTCGTGTAATGTTTGAAATCTCCGGCGTAGCCGAAGATGTTGCAAAAGAAGCATTACGTCTTGCATCCCACAAGCTTCCTTGCAAGTGCAAGATTGTTTCTAAGGCAGATTTGGAAGGCGGTGTATCAAATGAAAACGAATAAGTATGTAGAAGATTTAAAAGCAAAATCCCCTGCAGATTTAGATCAGGCCCTGATCGATGCCAAGAAGGAACTTTTCAACTTAAGATTCCAGAATGCTACCAATCAGTTGGACAACACTTCCAGAATTAAGGAAGTCAGAAAGAATATCGCAAGAATTCAGACTGTGAAAACTGCGAAGGCAAAAGAACAGGCATAAGCTTAAGGCTGGGAAAGGAGTAAAGCAGTGGAAAGAAATTTAAGAAAAGTACGTACCGGTAAGGTCATCAGCGATAAAATGGACAAGACGATTGTTGTTGCGGTAGAGAACCATGTAAAGCATCCTCTCTACGGTAAAATCGTTAAGAGAACTTACAAGCTGAAAGCACATGATGAGAACAACGAGTGCAAGATCGGCGATACCGTAAGAGTAGTTGAGACTAGACCGCTCTCCAAAGACAAGAGATGGAGACTTACAGAAATCATTGAAAGAGCAAAATAAGTTTTGTTCTAAGATTGGAAGGAGATTACCATGGTTCAACAGGAAACAAGGTTGAAGGTCGCAGACAATACCGGTGCAAAAGAACTTCTCTGCATCCGTGTTGTAGGCGGATCTACAAGAAGATATGCAAATATTGGTGACGTAATCATCGCTTCTGTTAAAGATGCAACACCCGGCGGTGTTGTAAAGAAGGGTGATGTAGTAAAGGCCGTTGTGGTTCGTACCGTTAAGGGTGCTCGCCGTAAGGATGGTTCTTACATTCGTTTTGATGAGAACGCAGCCGTTATCATCAAGGATGACAAGACTCCGAGAGGAACCCGTATTTTTGGGCCTGTAGCAAGAGAGCTTCGTGAGAAACAGTATATGAAGATTGTTTCCCTTGCTCCCGAAGTATTATAAGGAGGTACCGAAGGATGGCTATGATGAAAATTAAAAGAGGCGATACCGTTAAGGTAATTGCCGGTGCAGATAACGGAAAACAGGGAAAAATCCTGGAAATCGACCACAAGGCAGGCCGTGTTAAGGTTGAAGGCGTAAACATCGTAAAGAAGCATTCCAAACCTTCCGCAGGAAATCCCAACGGCGGCATTGTTGAAAAAGAAGGCTTCATTGATGCGTCGAACGTTATGCTGGTAGTAAAAGGAAAAACAACCAGAGTCGGCTTCCGTGAGGAAAACGGCAAGAAGGTTCGCTTTGCAAAGGCAACCGGAGATAAGATTGATTAATTTCGAGTGAAGGAGGTCATAAAACGTGAGTAGACTTAAAGATTTATACAAAGACGAAATCGCTGATGCTATGCAGAAGAAGTTTGGATACAAGAACGTAATGGAAATCCCTAAGCTTGATAAAATCGTAATCAATATGGGTGTCGGCGAAGCAAAAGAGAACGCAAAAGCACTGGAATCCGCTGTTAAGGATCTTGAGACCATTACCGGTCAGAAAGCGGTTCTTACCAAAGCAAAAGGTTCCATCGCTAACTTCAAAATCAGAGAAGGAATGAACATTGGCTGTAAGGTAACCTTAAGAGGTGACAAGATGTATGAATTTTTAGATCGCCTTGTAAACCTTGCACTGCCCCGTGTACGTGACTTCAGAGGTGTTAATCCCAACGCTTTTGACGGAAGAGGAAATTATGCACTCGGTATCAAGGAGCAGCTGATTTTCCCGGAAATCGAGTATGATAAAGTAGACAAGGTCAGAGGTATGGATGTTATCTTCGTAACCACAGCGAAAACCGATGAGGAAGCACGTGAGTTACTTAGACTCTTCAACATGCCGTTTGAAAAGTAATTGTGGGTTATTAAAAGGAGGTAATTATTCATGGCTAAGATGTCTATGAAAATCAAACAGAAACGCACACCGAAATTCTCCGTAAGAGAATACAATCGTTGCAGAATCTGTGGTCGTCCTCATGCATACTTAAGAAAATACGGTATCTGCCGTATCTGCTTCAGAGAACTTGCATACAAGGGCGAGATTCCCGGCGTGAAGAAATCCAGCTGGTAAGATCATTACCGTTAGAAAGATAAGGAGGCAAAATCAATGACAATGAGCGATCCTATTGCAGATATGCTTACAAGAATCCGTAATGCAAATGCTGCAAAACATGATACAGTAGATGTTCCCTCTTCCAAGATGAAACTGGCCATTGCCAAAATTCTTCTGGACGAAGGATATATCAAATCCTATGATTTGGTAGACAACGGAAACTTCAAGGATATCCGTATTACATTAAAGTACGGTGCCGATAAGAATGAGAAGATTATCACCGGATTAAAGAGAATTTCCAAACCGGGTCTTCGCGTATACGCAAGCAAGGATGAACTTCCCAAGGTACTCGGCGGACTCGGAGTTGCGATTATTTCTACCAACAAGGGTGTCATTACCGATAAGGAAGCCAGAAAAGAAAATGTCGGCGGCGAAGTACTTGCATTTGTATGGTAAGTCTGTCCGATGACGAAATGCCGGACGGAGAAACCCAAACGGCATTGTCACAGTAATTGGTAACAATTGATTCAAACATAAAAGTTAGGAGGTACGGGCATGTCACGTATAGGAAGAATGCCAATCGCAATTCCCGCAGGTGTTACTGTGGATGTTGCAGAAAATAACAAAGTGACGGTTAAAGGTCCCAAGGGAACGCTTGAAAGAGTTCTTCCTTCCGAGATGGAAATCAAAGTGGAAGGCGCAGAAGTTACCGTTTCCAGACCGAATGATTTAAAGAAGATGAAGTCCTTACACGGACTTACCAGAACTTTAATTCACAACATGGTAGTCGGAGTTACCGACGGCTATGAGAAGAAACTTGAAGTAAACGGTGTCGGTTACAAGGCAGCCAAATCCGGAAAGAAGCTTACACTTAACTTAGGCTATTCTCATCCGGTTGAGATGGAAGATCCCGAAGGTATTGAAACCGCAGTTGAAGGAAACAATATCATCGTTAAGGGTATCGACAAAGAGAAGGTTGGCCAGTTCGCAGCGGAAATCAGAGATAAGAGAAGACCTGAACCTTATAAGGGCAAGGGTATCAAGTATGCTGATGAAACAATCCGTCGTAAAGTCGGCAAGACCGGTAAGAAGTAAGATAAGGAGAGTATAAAAGATGGTTAGTAAAGAGTCCAGACAGGAAGTTCGTGTGAAAAAACACAAAAAAATTCGTAACCGCTTCCACGGTACACCCGAAAGACCCCGCTTGGCAGTTTTTCGCAGCAATAATCATATGTATGCTCAGATTATCGACGATACCGTTGGAAGGACACTGGTTGCCGCTTCTACCTTAGAGAAAGATGTTAAGGCAGAGCTTGAGAAGACCAATAACGTTGATGCCGCAGCGCATCTCGGTAAGGTTATTGCAAAGAGAGCACTTGATAAAGGAATTACCACTGTTGTATTTGACAGAGGCGGCTTTATCTATCAGGGTAAAATTGCAGCTTTGGCTGATGCAGCCAGAGAAGCAGGACTTGAATTTTAAGGAAAGGGAGGAAAATAATAATGCAGCGTAATATTATCGATCCTTCGGAATTAGGAGAATTACAGGATAAAGTCGTTACCATTAAGCGTGTTACCAAGACCGTTAAGGGTGGCCGTAACATGAGATTTACAGCTTTGGTTGTTGTCGGTGACGGAAACGGACATGTCGGAGCAGGTCTTGGAAAGGCTGTTGAAATTCCGGAAGCAATCCGTAAAGGAAAAGAGGATGCCATGAAGCACCTCGTAAGTATTTCTCTTGATGAGAACGGTTCCGTAACACATGATTTTATCGGAAAATATGGTTCAGCAAATGTACTGCTTAAGAAGGCTCCCGATGGTACCGGTATCATCGCTGGCGGTCCTGCCCGTGTGGTATGCGAACTTGCCGGAATTAAGAATATCCGTACCAAATCTTTAGGATCCAACAACAAGCAGAATGTTGTTTTGGCGACCATCGAAGGCTTACGTCAGGTGAAGAGTCCTGAAGAAGTTGCCAGAAACCGCGGTAAATCCGTAGATGAAATTATGGCATAATCATTGGTAAGTCATAGAAAGGAGTCGTAAAATGGCAGACAAGACATTAAAAATCGAACTGGTAAAGTCTCCCATCGGTGCAGTACCGAAGCACAAAAAGACTTTGGAAGCCATGGGTCTTACCAAAATGCATAAAGTTGTTGAATTACCCGATAATGCAGCAACAAGAGGACAGATTCAGCAGGTTGGATACATGCTGAAGGTTACCGAATAATACGGGCGCATACATTTTTCCGGGTAAGAGTTCCGTTTATGACGGGCTTCCTTAAACCGAAAGAATGGTTCATGCACCGAAAACAAATGCGAGTCTGAGAGATTTCCGTTCAAATATGAACGGAAGAGTCTCGAGGGCGATTTATAGCAAAGAAAGGAGATCCACAATGGATTTATCGAATTTAAGCCCTGCCGAAGGGTCAAAGCACAGCAATAATTTCAGACGCGGTCGCGGACACGGTTCAGGAAACGGAAAGACCGCAGGTAAAGGACATAAAGGTCAGAAGGCTCGTAGCGGAGCTCCGAGAATCGGTTTCGAAGGTGGACAGATGCCCCTTTACAGACGTATTCCGAAGAGAGGCTTCAAGAACATTAACACCAAAGAGATCGTTGCAATCAACGTATCCGTTCTTGAGAAGAACTTCGAAAACGGCGATACCGTAACCGTAGACAGCCTGATCGAAAAAGGCATCATCAAGAATATTAATACCGGAATCAAGAACGTTGACGGTGTTAAAATTCTCGGAAACGGTGAACTTACCAAGAAACTTGATGTAAAAGTAAATGCTTTCAGTGAAACTGCAAAGGAGAAAATCGAAGCCGTAGGCGGAACAGCAGAGGTGATCTAGTGTTTAAAACATTTATTAATGCTTTTAAAATAAAAGATATCCGTAAGAAATTGCTGTATACACTGCTTATTCTGGTGGTTATCCGTATCGGATCCCAGATTCCGATTCCGGGTGTCAACATTGAATATGTTAAGCAGATGATGGAAACCATTCTCGGCGGCGGCGACGGCGGAATCTTTATGGCAATCACCGGTGGATCATTGGAAAGAATGTCCATCCTGGCACTTGGTATTACACCGTACATTACTTCGTCCATTGTTATGCAGCTTTTGACCATCGCCATTCCCGGCCTGGAAGAAATGCAGCGTGACGGCGAAGACGGAAGAAAAAAGATTGCCGCTATTACGAGATATCTTACCGTAGCGTTGGCACTGATTGAATCAGGTGCCATGGCAATCGGATACAAACAGATTTTAAACGAGTATAATGCACTCAGTGTTATTACCGTAATTGCAGCGATGACTGCAGGCAGTGCATTCCTGATGTGGTTAGGTGAAAGAGTGACCGAGAACGGTGTCGGAAACGGTATTTCCATCGTACTTGTCATCAACATTATTTCCACATTCCCGCAGGATGCTGTCAGCCTTTATACCAAATTCGTAAAGGGCCAGACGGTTGCAACTGCGATTTTGAACTCCGTAATTATTATTGTGGTAGTTCTCGGACTTGTGGTTATGGTTATTTATTTAAGCGATGCCATCCGCAAGATTCCGATTCAGTATGCAAAGAAGATTCAGGGAAACAAAATGATGGGTGGAAATTCCAGCCACATCCCGGTAAGAGTAAATACCGCAGGTGTTATTCCGGTCATCTTCGCTGCCAGCTTACTGCAGTTCCCGATTATTATTTCCAACATGGTCGGATTCAATGCGGCAGGCGAGGGATGGTTAACCAAGTTCTGGGCAGAAGCTTTAAATTATATGAATTCTTCCCACTGGTTTAATACCGCAGATATGAAATACACTTTGGGAATTTTAATTTATATTGTCCTGGTTGTATTTTTTGCTTACTTCTATACATCAATCACATTTAACCCGGCAGAAATAGCCAACAACTTAAAGAAAGCGGGAGGCTTTGTACCCGGTATTCGTCCCGGAAAACCGACCAGCGAGTATTTAAATTCGGTACTGAACTACATTATCTTTATCGGTGCCGTAGGTCTTGTGATTGTAGCCATCATTCCGTATGTATTCAACGGTCTGTTCGGCGCATCGGTATCCTTTGGAGGAACCAGTATTATCATCGTTGTCAGTGTTGTTATCGAGACTGCACAGCAGGTTGAATCTCAGATGCTGGTTCGTAACTACAAGGGTTTCTTAAATGATTAATAATCAAGCAGCCGTTTGCGGATTCGTGAATGGTTATGCCGGGGACACACCGCATTTATGCCGTGTGTCTTCGGTGCGCTTTATACAGGGGCAGGGGTATAAAAAAACTTCAAAAGGAGGGTACAGCGTATGAAGATAATTATGTTAGGTGCTCCCGGAGCGGGAAAAGGAACACAGGCAAAAATGATTGCCGAGAAGTATGGCATTCCCCATATTTCGACCGGAGATATTTTCCGTGCAAATATCAAGAACGCAACCGAACTCGGCATGGAAGCCAAGAAATACATGGATGAAGGAAAGCTTGTTCCCGATGAGCTGACCGTAAAAATCCTTTTAGACCGCGTGGCGCAGGAGGACTGCAAGAACGGATATGTTCTGGACGGATTTCCCCGCACCATTCCCCAGGCGGAAGTTTTAACGGCCGCGTTGGAGAAAATGAACGATGCCGTTGATTTTGCCATTGACGTGAACGTTCCGGATGAAAACATCGTAAACCGTATGTCCGGAAGAAGAGCATGTCTTACATGCGGGGCAACCTATCATATCGTCCATATTCCTCCCAAACAGGAAGGAATTTGTGATAAATGCGGTTCCGCTCTTGTTTTAAGAGACGATGACAAGCCGGAAACCGTTTTAAACAGACTGAAAGTTTATCATGATCAGACACAGCCTCTTATTGATTACTATACCGAAAAGGGTATTTTAAAAACCGTGGACGGAACGAAGGACATGCAGGAAGTGTTTGAGCAGATTGTAAGTATTCTCAGCCAGGAAAAGAACAATCCGGTCTGAAAACAGACCGATTCGAATAAAAACAGAATCCAATAGGAAACAGATTCAAAGAATAATCAGACAGGAAAGAAGGCGAAAAGAATGTCGGTATCTGTGAAATCGGCAAAAGAAATTGAGTTAATGCGTACATCCTGCAAGATTCTTGCGGAAGTACACGAAGAGCTCGGAAAAGCGCTCCGGCCCGGAATGAGCACCCTGGATGTGGACATCCTGGCGGAAAGACTGATTCGCGAGCATGACTGTATTCCGAATTTTCTTCACTACAACGGTTTCCCCGGTTCGGTATGTGTTTCCATTAACGACGAAGTCGTACACGGAATTCCGAAAAAAAGCCGGATCATAAAGGAAGGCGATATCGTAAGTTTGGACTGCGGATGCATCTATAAAGGATATCATTCCGATGCGGCAAGAACTTACGGAGTCGGAGAAATTTCCCCGGAACTGGAGAAATTAATCGAAGAAACAAAGAACAGTTTCTATGCCGGAATTAAGAAAGCGGTTGCCGGAAATCATTTAAATGATATATGTACCGCAATCGAAGATTATATTACACCGTTCGGTTACGGAATTGTAAGAGAACTTACCGGACACGGAATCGGAACTTGTCTTCATGAGGATCCGGCCATTCCGAATTTCGCAATGAATAAAAAAGGAATCCGCCTGGTACCCGGAATGACGCTTGCCATAGAGCCCATGATTAACTTAGGCCGCGGCGATGTGATTTTTCACGATGACGGATGGACCTGTACGACGGAAGACGGACTCCCCTCCGCACATTACGAAAACACGATCCTGATTACCGAAGACGGGGAGCCGGAGATTCTGACAATCCTGTAAAATGCGGGCAACGGTCAGAGAAATGCCTCAAATGTAAACCGATTAAAAATGTGAGTTGATGCGGTGTTTAATTACAGAAACAAAAGTAAAGCGACAGCAGAAAGAATTAAAAGGAGAAGCGCATGTCAAAAGCAGATGTCATTGAAATTGAAGGAACAGTAACGGAGAAACTGCCGAACACCATGTTTAAGGTTCAGCTTGAAAACGGACACGAAGTTCTTGCCCATATCAGCGGAAAGCTTCGTCAGAATTTTATTCGTATCCTTCCGGGAGATAAGGTTACACTGGAACTTTCTCCCTATGATTTGACAAAGGGAAGAATTATCTGGAGAGATAAATAATTCCGCTTCTTACGATATTAAGGATGCAAAAATTGCTTTTTTGTGAAAAGCAACGAAAATTTTTGTATAACCCGACAAAATTTTCTTGCATCTTGAAATATGAGATGATATAATGGCAAATGGTCACTTTTTGAAAGGAGGTTTTATCATGAAAGTTAGATCATCTGTGAAACCGATTTGCGAGAAATGCAAAATCATCAAAAGAAAAGGGAAAATCATGGTAATCTGTGAGAATCCCAAGCACAAACAGAGACAGGGATGATAATGTTCGAAAAGAACATTATTTAATGCGCTTATTTGTGCACCTTTTGCGGCTGAGGTATAGGCTTTTCCGTCAAAAAGCATATACCGGATAAATGTGAGGGAGCTTTCCTGTAGCTTACCGTGCATTTACTTTTTGATACCGAGACAAAGCTTCGAAGTATGCTCTTTATACTTCGGTATCGGAAAGACCGGAATATTTCCGGTTGGGCTGGAAATCCGGCCCCAATCAATTAGTAACTGTTAATTCGTATGTGACTGACACTGTTTATAAACAGGAACGTAGGCAGAGAGTCGGCATACAAAAAAGAAACGGAGGAAATTTTAACATGGCTCGTATTGCTGGTGTTGATTTACCAAGAGACAAACGTGTTGAAATCGGTTTGACCAGTATCTACGGAATCGGTAGAGTAAGTTCAAACAAGATTTTGGAGCAGGCCGGAGTCAATCCGGACACCCGTTGCAGAGACTTAACGGATGACGAAGTTAAGAAGATCGGTGAAGTTATTGCCGATACGATGGTAGTGGAAGGTGATTTAAAGAGAGAAATCGCTCTTAATATTAAGAGACTTCAGGAAATCGGCTGCTATCGCGGTATTCGTCACAGAAAAGGCCTTCCTGTTCGTGGACAGAAGACAAAGACAAATGCCAGAACACGTAAAGGTCCCAAGAGAACTGTTGCACATACGAAGAAATAATATAATTGATAATAAGAAAGTAGGTTAGTTTTTATGGCAAAACAAGCGACAAAGAAAGTAGTTAAAAAGCGTGTCAAGAAAAACGTTGAACATGGACAGGCACATATCCAGTCTTCCTTCAACAATACTATCGTTACCTTAACCGATAGCGAAGGAAATGCACTTAGCTGGGCATCTGCCG
>JAEEGL012403016.1_pt1 | contig 11154 bp, 9 predicted proteins | sample 9134231 | NCBI WGS metagenome assembly JAEEGL01 (sample SAMN16246548, study PRJNA631951) | gut metagenome | biome: gut microbiome; feature: rumen; material: fiber-attached | host: Bos | place: Iran: Karaj | collected 2018-10
AAGGAATGCGGTTTTGCGGGGCTCTTCCGTTTGGCCGCAGTAGAGCAGAACCATAAGCCCATATTCATTAAGGGAGGAGGCTCCTGTCTCTCCGGCGGATTTGCGTTCCAGAAGTTTTGTAAAATATTCCTGTTTGGCAGAGGATAAAGATAGCGGAAAGTCCGGAACGGGCAGAATCGTTTCGCCGTTTTCGGGCAGGTCGACGCGGCTTTCCGGAATTTCGTTTGCTTCATGCGCATAATCAAGCAATTCGAATTCTTTTTTGTTAATTTTTATTGGTGTTTTATATAATCCAAGGTTTGGGTCATATAAATTCATCAAATTCATTTTAAGGCACAGCTTGGGATCATCCAGGCAGAGGCGATAGAAGAACAGATGGCTCCAGCGTGCCCTGAGATGACAGTCCCTGAATTTTGAACCGGTGTCGAGATCCCTGACCCAGACGGCGATCTGATTTTGCTGCTCCTTCGAAAGCTGATCGGCGGACGCAATGTGTATTCTGAGCGAGTTGTCCGGCGTGCCAAAAGCTATATAGGAGGCCATAATGGCGAATAATATAACGAAGTACAGAGCGGCGAGTATTTTTTTCATGGCTGTTTTGGTTCAAAAATACGTTGATTCATTTCGATATGTTATTAATAATAACAGAGAGCGCGTCTGCGCAACTGTAACTTATCAGAGAGAGTCATTTATGTCGAAAAAGATTATCGCTATGATGTGCGGTCTCGTGCTGATCGTTGCCGCAAATGCCTGTTCGGGCAAAAAGGAATCGGGAACAACTGCCAATACGCCTGTTGCTATGGAGTCGTATTCGAGTGAGTACGATGTCCTGGCCAATCACTTTTATAACCGGGATTACAAGCAGTGCATTGAGATGGCGACGGATCTGATCAACAGTTCCGGTGAAAATGTCGCTTTGCTGACGTACCGTGGTGTGGCTTATGCAAAGCTCAATAAACCCTATGATGCATTCAGGGATCTCATTGCGGCGACAAAAATTGACTACAATCCGGCAACGCTCGTCAATGCCGGCAATGCTTTGCGCATGTTTGGATTCTGTGCCCGTGCTGCGGATGCCTATCGTCAGGCCCTGGCGCTCGAACCGACGAATATGCATATTATGATGAATCTGACGTCTGCCTATCTCTGTTATGGTGCTGATGATCTGGCCTCGGATACGTTCGTCAAAATGATTTCTGATTTCCCGAATGATGCCGTTGCTTTTACGAATGCTGCTATCCTGAAGTACAACATGCATGATTATCAGGAAGCCAAGGCCGGTGCTCAGAAAGCACTCGAATTCGATGCGTTTTACAAACCGGCATATCACGAGCTCATGGTGTCTTGCCGCGAACTCAATGATACGACGTGTGCTCAGGAAGCTCAAAAACAGCTCGAATCCCTCAAGGGACAGAATTTCCGCCAGAAGCGTTTTGCCCGTTAGTTTTCGTGGCTTCGGCTATTTGACGGCCGCTTTGCCGTCAAATACGCCTCGCTTTGCTGCTATGGCTTTGCCATACGCAGCAATTTTTATTTTATTTTCCATCGATCATGCAGTGCCGCAGGCCGGATTCTTCAAGCATGCGGATTGCAAGTGATTTATCCGAATCAGGCAGATGATCGGGGCCTGAATGTTTCGATCGGAAATCCTGGAATGTGGTCATCAGATTGAATGTCATTTCGGGAACGTACCGGCGGCACCAGTCGAGTATGGGGCTTGTGCAGCATTCGACGTGTCCCGGCATGACGAGATGCCGTATGATTCCAGGATTCTCAAATATTTCTGCGGCCTTCCGGATGACAGTCGTTGCCTGCTGCCAGTAATCGTCGGCCATGACGATGTTCAGAGCGCACGCATCGACACATTTCAGGTCGAATACAAAACTGTCGATGGCACCAGCCATCATGTCGAGCAATTCTGCATCAAAATAGGCATTGGTGTTGAGATAAATGGGCGGACACGGCGACAGAATGGATTTGAGAACCCACGATGTTTCGAGGACAAACAGGATTTGTGTCGACGGTTCGCCGCCGATCCATTCGATGGATTTGGGCATCTGAGTGCGCCGGAAGTATCCGGCCATCGCGCGTGCATAGTGTTCGGGCGTTCCGACTGCAAGCGGTGTCTGTTCAAAGCGGCATCTTTCGGGACACGTCGGACAATGCAGATTGCATCCGGCCATATTGATGATAAACGCCGGAACGATCGTGATCTCTTCACCAAAATGAAGAAAATGCTGGTAAATCCTTGGGGCGTCCGTGTTCCGGCACACGCCGCAATGTCCGGCACTGCGATCACATCCGCATCGTCTGGGACACAGATCGCAGGATTTCATGCGCGATTTCAGCGTTTGGATGATGTCATCTTCAGTCATGGCCGGGTACAAAAAAACGCCGCAGAACTGCGGCGTTTAAGAACGGGATGGTGGGGTTACAGGCCGCCGAAAAATACCGAAACACCGGCCTGCCATATTACCGTCGAGAAATAATTGCGCGATTTGCTGTCTGTTGCGGTCGTGGCGGCCGTCGGATCTGCTGTGGGATCGGCAGTGGGATCGGCTGTCGGTTCTGACGATGATTTGTGCGCCTTGCTGTAGGCATTCGTATAAATATTGAACTCCGGCTGGAACCAGACGCCATTGGTCAGGCGAAGCGGCAGACCGAACATCAGACCTGCATAAAGTCCGGAATTGTTCCAGATATCTTCGCGGTCGTCCGTTTTGACTGTCCAGATGCCGAGCAGTTTCGGACCAAAGGCAAGGCCAACGTAGGGATTGAAGTGATATTCCATCAGCAGCGGAAGATGGAACTGCAGCACATGGGAGCTCGGATTGTCGGTTCCGCTCGTGCGTACCCACTGATAACCGGCACCAATGCCGAGCGAAAGATCAAAATCTCCGCGCATGAACTGGTATTTGGCATCAAACAACCCACCGAGGAAGTTGAGTTTCAGGCCAATATCGACATTCTCGGCAACACCATAACGAACGGATGCTTCAAAGTTGGGATCTGCAGATGGCTTCGTATCGCCTTCACCACCTGTCCCGGTTGAGGCTATTGCCCACCGAACTTCGCCTTCGGGAACGACGCCGGCAGTCTGCATCGTACTCACGCTCGCGCAGGAGGTCAGACCAACGGCCAACAAAACCATCCACATCAAAGACAATAACTGGCTTTTTTTCATTACGGTACCCAATTTATATGCGGGAAATCTGATATCCTCTCTGGAAAATTCCAGAACCCCGGGAGGGGCTTTTTAAGAATACAGTTTGAAAACAATCGGATGGCGCTTTGCAGCGCACATATACAACCGACATGTGGTTATAGTTATTCCACAAAAAAAAGAAAATACTGTTTAAACGTGTTACACTATAAAACTGTGATTTTAATGTTTGGTTTACCCGTGGGAGGAATGAATATGAAAAGAATGATTTTGGCTTTATCGTGTGTGTTGGCATGTACGGCAGTATCATGTGCCTCATCGGGAGGCGCCGCAAAGAATCAGCCCAAAAGTTCCAAAGACAGCATTCAGGTGGCGCTGGCCGAAGCTTCCGGCTGGAATGTTACTCCCAAAGGGCGTGCGCTTTATGAAGAGGGATTGCGCTATTATTTCGGTGTCGAGGGTGAGGGCGGCGTTGCAAAAGACCGCCAGCGCGCATTTGATGCGTTTTCGCAGGCAGGAATGTATGAAGGACATCCGGATGCTGCCTATATGGCCGGTATGATGAGCATGCTTGGACGCGATAAAAGCAGCGTCGGCAGTTCGAATATCCCCAAAGATGAAAATACTGCCTCGAAGTTCTTCTTGATTGCATCGGAACAGGGGCATGCAAAGGCTCAGGTCGAAGCCGGACTCCTCTATCTGAAAGGATACTATAACTCGCCGTTTGTTCAGTATAATGATGATAACAAGAAGATGAAGGAAAACGATGAGCAGCTTTGCCTGAAGTCCAAGAAGTTCTTTGAAAACGGCGTCTCAAGAGGTGTGGCAAGGGCAAAATATGGCCTCGGGGAAATTCTCATTCAGGGGTATTGCGTGGATGGGAATCCCAAAGAGGCGCTCAAACTTTTCGAAGAGGCGGCCGAAGAAAATGTCGTCGAAGCACAGGTCAAGCTCGTTTCGATATATTGTACCGAAAGTCTGGACCGTTCCTGCAAGAATTACGGCATTCCCAAGGATAATGCAAAAGCCCTGAAATATGCACAAATGGCTCAGGACTACGATCATGTTATCGATCGCGACCTCAATATCGTGGATGAAGAAAACCTCCATACCAGTTATGTGAGTTCCCAGCTGCTGAATGCCCTGAAACGTTAGTGGGAAGATGGGAGTTGGATGTGGGGAGTTTGTGGTTCAATTCACTCGTGTTTTAGCAAGAACCTTTGTGATTGAATCACTAACTCATAATTCATAGCTTCCAACTCAACTCAGCGGCTGCGGACGACAGAATACTTGTCCATGAGTCTTTTCTGCATTTCCCTGGGATCGTCGAGCAGGAACTGGAACCACTGTTCATTGTATTGACGCATGTGGATTTTGCCGCTGTTTTTGACCAGATCGAGGTTGTCGCGCGTTATTTTGTCGCCGGGATTCTTTTGCAGACAACGATTGAGAATGGCAATGGCGGCTGTGCGGTCTTTGAGATTGAGCATACACCAGGCATAGAGATTCCAAAACAGCGGCTGTTTTGGGGAGAATTTGAGGGCCTTTTCGAACTGCTGCGCCATGGCGTCTTTTTCGCCGCGGCGATAAAGAATACAGGCATACATGCAGATGGCCGGGCCGTTCTGGACAAAGGATTTGGCCAGATAGGGTTCGGCATCTTTGAAGCGCTGCTGAATGTAATAGAGGGAACCGATCTGCGCATTGAGCTGCGCTTCCAGAAAGAATTGATAATTCTTGTATTTGTAGGCTTTTTTGAATTCAGCAACGACTTTGTCAAAAAGATTGGTGCGCGCTTGTTCTGAGGGCAGACTCTGAACATTTTTCATCATGGTCTCTGCAGACATAAAAATGGGCATGACTTTTTTGGCCGTTCGTTTGTTCAAAAGAATGAGTGAGGCAACGCCAAAAAGGAAGAAAAAGAAAATACCGGTCCAATTGGATTCGAACAGGAAAAGTGCAGACAGAACCCATGCTGCAGCACCTATGAAAATACTGATAATGAGATTGATCATGATAGTTCCGGTAACGAATGTGAATACTGTTTAAATGGTGTTTAAAGCGCGGAAAGTTGTCGGGCAATATCCTGAACTCGCTTGAGTTCGACGGGATTGCGCCAGTTTCCGTCGATTTTTATGGATGTTCCGACAATAAGGCCGTCCGCAGCTTGGCCGAATTTTGCAGCATTCCCTGCGGTAATGCCGGATCCAATGATTACGGGCAAACCGGCCGGACGCACTTGGGCAACGTCTTCGATGTGGGCTTCGCATCCGGTCGAAACGCCGGTAACGATGAGTGCATCTGCGCCGCAGAAGGCAAATCCGTGTGCCAGATCACTGAGCTTTGCATCCGAAGTAATCGCATGACAGGAGTGCTTTTTCTGAACATCGGCCCATACTTTGACCGAAGAATTGATGTGTTTGCGGAGTCGAAGAACTTCTGCTGCAGATGCGTTCATCATGCCTTCGTCGGCAATATGCGCGTATGCAAAAGCTTCGGCGCGGATGAACTGTGCACCGCCGCATGTCGCAACGCCCATTGCTTCCTGGTTAGCACCGGCCAGTACCTGAACGCCAACCGGAAGATCAAAATTCTGGACGACGCGATCGACTGCGATTGCCATTGCTGAGACGATTTCCGGTCCGACATGGCCATTCAGGTAGGGCAAATCGGCCATGTTTTCGACGAGCAAGGCGTCGCATCCACCTTTTGAAAGGGTTTCGGCATCCCTGAGTGCGGCATCCAGTATTTCCGGCATCTTCAGTGTGTTATCGGGAGTACCGGGGAGTGCACGCAGGTGGATCATGCCAATAAAGGCGCATTTATTCTTTTGGTTTGGAAAGAGTTTCATTGGATTCTCGACTTAATCGTTAATATAGACTGCGGCGGAAGAATTCCTGCCGGACTGAATGGCTAATTCTGATCATTCAGGTCAGCTGCCGGGACAAATGCCTCAAAAATGGATTCAGCGGCATCTTCGGTGTTTTCAAAATCATCGTGATAACCGCAGTTGGTCGTTCGAACCGGGGAAAGCGGCGTGCCGTCCGGTGTATAGAGATCCGGCCGATAGGCGGATTTGCCCGGATCTTCAGCATTGGGGATATAGAACGAAAGCGTGTCGCTGTCGAGCATCAGCTGCAGGCTGTCCCGCGGCGGACAACAGGGTTCGTAAACCATGGATTTCCCTTGCTTCGCAAGGCGTTCGCGGTTCTTTGCCAGCACGGCCTGATCGCATTTGCGCCGATACATCTCCTGAATGTAAAAACTCATCGTTTTCTGGATCCATTTGTCGAGCGTCGGCTGTGTGCGATAAACGGCTCCCCGCCTGGGATTCGGAATGATCGCCATCAAAAATGCGCTCTCTTTCAAAGAAAGTGCACTGCTGCGCTTTCCAAAATAATATTTGGCAGCCTGTTCGACGCCATAGATCTCAGGACCGAACTCAATGATATTGAAATAGAGTTCCATGATGCGTTTTTTGGGAATCCGTATGATGGATTCCATGAGCCAGGTATAGAGAACTTCCTGGAATTTCCTCGATATGGTCTTGCTTCGATCGAAGAAAATATTTTTGACCAGCTGCATGCTGATCGTCGAGGCTCCGCGGCTGAAGCCATTCCGGCTGATGTTTTTTTCGAGGGCGGCTTTGACCTGAAGCGGGCTGAATCCCTGATGACTGAAGAAAGATCCATCTTCGGTCGTCGTGATGAGCTGAATGAGCCATGGATTCAGATCATCAAACAATACCCAGTCCGGATACATCTGATGAACTTCTTCTCGCTGGATGCGCGGCATATAGACCGCAACGTCCTGAGAATAAACGGGATATATCGATGGCGGAATCGCAATTTCATGAGGCTGCTGGGCATTGGGATCCTGAACAGAGAACTTGAATCCGTTGTTCAGGGCATTGATGTTTCGGCCTGCCGGCCATTTCAGTACGGAAAAATTGGCCGATGGCACCAGGCTGAATTTATGCTGTGCCTCAGAGATGGAATCGAGGAAACCGGATGCTTCAAAATGGAATCCCAGCTTTCCTGACCAGGTCAGACCGTCGAGTTCTGAACGAAGTGCATGGGGAATGGATTCAAACAGAGTCTGCATCTCCTGTTCAGGTAAGTCAGCTGCAATATCGAAATGCCACGATTCCTGCTGAGCTGCACCCTGGGCATTCTTTGATTTCGTCTGATGGGGAGCCTTCATCAGGTGAGCATTGAGCTTGAAGCTGGATCCATCGGTATCGATGTCGATGCCGTTAATTCGGATATCTTTTTTGGCTAAATTCGCCCCTGCATCGACGCTGACTGAACCATTCAGAACAATGGGTTCCTTGCTCAGGGATTCAAATTGGCACACAAATTCGCGGATGCTCAGTTTGCCAAGCAGATTCAGATCTTCGTTTTTCAGATCATAGGCAAACTTCAATGAGGTTTCGATCTCGGTGTCGTCCAGGTTAAAGGAGGGCAGAAGCTTGTTTATCCACGTTACATCTTCCGGATGTGCTGCATTCTGTTCCTGAATGCCGGTTTGAATCTTTTTGAATCCAGCTGTGGTCTTGAGCGGGTGAAGGACGAGCTGACCTTCGACCTTGTCTGCCGGAAGACTGTATTGGCCGCCAAGTTCAATCTGCGTGGTTACGGGTTGTTCAAAATTGAGAGAGAACTGGTAATCAAGCACCTTGCGGATACTGCGATAGCCGACTTCCGCATTGATATGGTGAATCGCCAGATTGGCAATATTGAACTTTTGATCTTCGATAACGATACTGCTGTCCGTAACGAACATGCGCTGTGAGAAAAAGTAATCCTTGGGCTTTTTCTTTTTCGGCACGAGCTCTTCGGCTGCCGCTTTGAGCATGGCTTTGCCGGGCTCCGGATCATCGTTGGCTACGGCTTCCAGTCCTGCTCCGGCTGCGGCTGCGGCAACATCGGCAGCTTTTTCTTCGACCGCTTTTTGGGCCGCGTTCGAGATTTCGTTATTCCAGGCATGCGTAATTTGAAGGATGAAGTCCGTTCCCCACTGGATGATTGCTGAACCATCATCGCGGATATAGTCGTGTATGACTGCTTTGGTGAGTTCAATTTCCTTAAAATAGACGCCGCTGACCTTTTTCGGCGGAAGCGTCATGAGACGCGCACGCGCTGATTCTGCATGAATCAGCGACTTTTCATGGCTGGCAATATCGAGTCCGCGAATTTCAAATGTCGTCGGCAGTTCAAATCGAAGTGAATCAAAAGCAATGGAACCCGATGCTTGGTTGAATATCGCCGGAGATTGATCGGCCTTCGATTTGGGCATGGTCAGCGTGATAAAGCCTTCCTTGCCGCTCTTAACACTGCCCGACAACCGGCTTTCGTATGTCGTCGGTGTATCTGATTCGACGAGCTGTGCAGAGAGGTTGCTGTTGATTAAATAGAATCCGTCTTCATCCGTCTTCACCTGAATGTCTGACGCCGAAATATCACCGACTTCGAGCGAATCATTGACGTGAATCGAGGGCATCGATACGTTGAGCGATGAAATCTGAATCGCCGGAAACGGCGTAATATAGCGTTTCCATGCTTTCGGCTTTTTGGGACCGGTTTCTGTGCTCTCGGGTTTGGGACGAAGCGACTCGATCAAATCATCGAAATTCGTTTTGCCATCCGAAACCCTGACCGTCACGTTCAGTTCATCGACCGACACCGAGGCTATCGAAAAATCCCCAAACGGCAGACTGCTCAGTGTTATCTTGGCATCGTCGATAGCAAGCCCCGTCTTTTCTGGTTGATCGACATCCGAAATCGTCAGTTTCCCTATCGTTGCACTCTTGAGCCCGGACAGGTGAATTCCGGACAGTTCGACGTGACGCCCCGTCTTTTCGGCAACTTCCTTCAGCGCATCGTTGGCCTTTGATTCGATGATAATGGGGGCCAGAACGAACCAGCCAATGATGAGTCCCGCAAGAATGATACAAAGCAAAATGATAAGTATCAACCGAATGCGTCTGGAATGATTCGCCATCTTGCAGGACTCCATAAATAAGGGTTAGTGTGGCTGAACAATAAAATGACCTCGCAGATCAATCTGCAGTATCAACATACCACACTAACAACTCATTGTGGAGAATCCAAATTATTCGGCTTTTTCGGCTGCGGCCTGAGCTTCGGCTTTTTCTGCCTCAAGTCTGGCGATGGTGTCGCGCAGCTCATCAATATCCTTCTGGGTGGCCAGACCGAGTTTGTTCGCAACACCGGCTTTGAACGCATCCGACGTGTTCTGGACCATCGTCAGGGCTGACATACCCAGATCGAGGGCTTTCTGAGCCTGCGGTGTTGAAAGCAGCTGCTGGGCTTTTTCGGACTCCATTATGGCCATACCTTTGGTCAAAAGTTTATCGACAATCGCTGAAACCTGTTTCTTCATCTTATTCACTCCTCAAGATCAGGAAAGGAAAAGCGCATTGGGCGCTGAACTGCACAGTTAACTTTAACATGACTGCAATATTGTCAATATAAAAAAATGACGCATTGCGTAATTTATACTTTGGTGCATGCTTCGGCTATTGGCGGCTTTGCCCCCAATACGCCTCGCTTTGCGGCTATGGCTTTGCCATACGCCGCAAATTGCTGCCGGATTTTGCATAAAAAATACGCCTTCTATCGTCGGATAAAAGGCGCTGCCGAATCAGTCGGGTTTGACCATTTCGTAAAAACAACGAGCCGTCGGCGTATCCTTGTTGTCATAAAGATGGAAGGCTCCGCCGTGGCAAACGTCGAATTTGTCACAGTGACGGCATGGTCCGAGTTTGCGCGTCCAGGAACGATCGCGGAAATCCTGATACCGGTTGTTCCATACGTCCGAAAATCTTTCCTTTCGGATGTCGCCCTGGTCGAAGTATTGCGATATTTCGGGGCAGGCACCGAGTTTTCCGTCATAGCGGATGCCGCCGACATTGATGCCGGCACGGCACTGGCAAAGATAGGGTCGCACGAGCCCTTCGTAATCGTCTCCAAGAAAACCTTCCTCGCTGAATTCGGGTTTCAAATCGCCCAGTTCGCGTCTCCTGGAACGCACGAATTTGAGGATGGTCTTCATGTCGTCATCGTCCAGAATGAGATCGGGATTCTCGGCTGCACGCCCGAGTTCAATGACCGGAGACACGCGCCAGCGCGTGATGCCCTGGGCCATGACCCATTGACGCATTTCTTCCAGATGCGGAACACAGGGTTTCGTGATGGTCGACAGGATCTCAAGAATGCCTTTGTATCCGGCATCACGAAGATGGCCGATGGCTTCGACGACGTGTTTGGATGAACCCTTGGCTCGGATGGAATCGTTGATTTCGGGAATGCAGTCGCACGAAAGCGAAATGGAATCCATGCCGTATTCGACGAGCTTGCGTGCGGCTTCTGCGTCGAGCAGGAAGGAGTTGCAGACCATTCCATAATGAAATCCGCGTTCATGAAGATGCTTGAAAATCTCGAAAATACCAGGTTTGAACAGAGGCTCGCCGCCGGTTACGGCTATCATGACGCGCTTGGGATCGAAATCTTCCGCAAGCTGATCGATGATGTCCAGCCATTCCTGGACGGTAAGCTCGTTGTCGCGTTCATCCAGCGTACAGTCGCTGCCGCAGTAACGACAGTGAATGTTGCACCGTCTCGAAACTTCAAAAAACAGGTAGCGCAGTTCGTGTTGTTCGCGGTTGGCGGCAGTTCGGATGTTGTGGCGTGCCCACATCATCTTGCGGTAAATCATGAGTCTAAGGTCTGGCATGGTCATTTCTCTTTTGGATGCAAAAAATAGATGAAAAAAAAGCCCCCCTTGTGAGGGGGCATCTTAAAGGTGACTTGTCGCAGATGATTATTTATTCCGTCGGGTTCTGCGGGCCGTATTTAATTGTGGACTGATTCGGACAAATGTTGGTTTTCTTATACTCTTCTACACATTTATCGTACCCATCAGAATCCTTGTCACCGCAGCATTTTTTGATTTGCTCGTCGGTGGGG
>JAEEGL012584756.1_pt1 | contig 11154 bp, 7 predicted proteins | sample 9134231 | NCBI WGS metagenome assembly JAEEGL01 (sample SAMN16246548, study PRJNA631951) | gut metagenome | biome: gut microbiome; feature: rumen; material: fiber-attached | host: Bos | place: Iran: Karaj | collected 2018-10
AGAATTTTTACCTTTAATTTGTTTTACCAGTGTATTCAGCATATCATCTGCGTCTTGCTCTGGTAATTTTTCCAATATATTTTTTAAGTCTTCATTGCTGAATCTTTCTATGCCTTTCCCAGGCAGGTCTGTTATACCGTCAGTGTGAAGAATAATACCGTCTCCAGGCATTATATTGATTACCTGGTCTTTATATGGTTCAGTTCCCTGATTAAAGAGTCCTAAGGGAATTCCTGTTTCTAATTCTGGCAACTCAGCATAACCACTTCTTGTTCTATTAATTATGGGAATAGTATTGCCGGCCATTGCTATTGTAACCTGACTATCTAGCGGACTAAATACGATTGCTGTAACATCTACAAATAAATCAGGCATCAAATCTGAGTTTAGATATTTTGAAATCTTATTTAATAACTTGGCTGGGCTTTGAAATTCCTCTATAAAACAGCTTATTATAACTTTCAGTTTGTTTACATACATGGCTGCATTTATTCCTGAGCCAGAACATTTGCCTAATAAAAGCATGTATTTATCGGTAGTCAGATTAAAAATATCCATAAAATCAGCTCTTTTGGCAGATGGATAAAAGTATTTGGCCAGTTCCCAGCCTGGAATTGCTGGTAAAGATCTAGGAAGCATGGAATCATAAAGATTATCTGTAAGCTGATATTCTACTTCCTTTTTATTTTTTTCAATATTTTCGTTTGTTTGTTCTTTATTAGTTTCTTTGTTATTGGCAAATACCAGAGCTATGCCTTTGCAGAATTCTGAAATTATACGGTTTTCAGAATCTTCAAGCTTGCCTTTGCCTAATTCTACTAATAAAGCATAAACATTTGAGTATAATTCTATAGTAAAGATTTGTCCTTTTACATTATCGTTGTTAGCAAAGACCACCGGTTTCGTATTTCCACCAGATTTTTCAAAAGATTCATAGTCTGTAATAGATTGAATTTTATTTGTAATATCTTTTATTAGCGGGTCTTCACTGGAAATATTTTGTTGTTCGTTATAGCCATTACTTTTTGAAGCAGCCAAAAAGTTTAAGGTTTTATTCTTATAATTAAAACAAGCGAATGTTGGTTCTTTTATCGTTTCAGACAATATTCTGAGTCCGTATTCAAGCTGTTCTTTTAGGTCTTTATTCGGGTTTATAAGATGGAGGTTATAATGTAGCTTAGAAAGTTTTTCTGCTTCGGTTTTGATGCTTTCTATCTCATCATTTCTTTCTTGATTAACCTTGTCTGTTGTATAGCAGTAAACAATAGTAACAGCTAAAATAGAAAAAACTGCGGATGCCCACAGATATATCTGAGTCGATTCTGTTTTAAAAAATCCGCATAAAGAAATAATAAAACTGACTGCCGTTAAAGGCAGACAGTATTTTATTATTATTTGATTTTTACTAGGGCTTTCTTCTGTCACATTTACATTTCTACGCCATATATATACATGCTTTTAAGCTGCACGATAGTTTTCGTAGGATCTTTCTGAAGATTCTTCTAATTCTCTGCAATGGTTAGATAATGCTTCAATAGCTAATGGATCGCCAATTTTAGCTAAGGATTCACCAGCTGCTAAGCTTACTTCTTCTTTAGGGTCATTTAATGCTTCTATTAGAGCTTCAACTACAGCAGTTCCTCTGCGGTCACCAAGTTGTAGACAAGCAATACGTCTAACTCTCCAATCGGGGCTTTTAAGGCCTTTGATATAACGCCAAGTCTGGTCTACTGGAGTAACAGAAGCCAATGGAACGATTTTCCTTTTTTTGATGCTAGAGGTTTTGCTAGATGTTTTATCGAGTTTTAGTGCGAAATAATTATATAATTTTTCAATAACAAACCAACCAACGAAATAAACAATGGTTAGTGCAACTATCTTTATCCCAATATTTAACATTTTTAAAAGCCTCCAAAAATCAATCTGTCTTGTTTATCGGCTATTATTCACAAAATATTTAGATTTGCTTATTGGCTATTTAACAATTGTATTTTGTTTATGACATAGGGTATAATATTTATGCTTATTTGTAAGGAGACAATAATGTACTGTTTCAGATGCGGTAGAAAATTGCCGGGAAGAGAAATTAACTGCCCGGATTGTGATACACCTAAAAAGAGAAGACAAAGACGTCACAAAAGAATGGTTCTAGGTCTTTTTATTTTCTTGGCAGGGGCTTTTGTAGGTAGTTTGTTTGATACTTATATATTTAAAGGCGAAATTTGGAAGCATTCTTTATTAAATACATGGATAAAACAAGATGATAATGCTACACAGATTCCAAATACTTCTGCTGTTGCTTCAGAACCAAGAAATATAAAAGTAGAAGTAAGATATGATGATAAATCTACGACTACAACTCTATATTCAGAAAAAGAAGATGTTGCTGGTCTGCAGCCTATCAATGAAAATCCCATTATAAGCAAAAAAGAGCAGTATGAAGAAAAAACTGCTGAAGAAAAATCTGAACCTGTATTGCAAAATAACGAACCTTCAAAGGATGATAAACCTGTATCCGAAACAATAGTAAACCCTTCTGAAATAAAAACTGAAGAAAAGTCAAATCCTGTTGTTGAATTATCTGATGTTTCTTCTGCTTCTTCAAATATAGCAGTTGAAACCGTTGCTTCAGACAGTCCAGAAGAAGTAGAGCCTGTAAATAAGGCAAAAGTGTCAGATGAAGTAATTATAGTAGAAGAATATGAAAATGGTTCTTCAGAAGTAATAAGTTCTGGGTCTGAAACTACATTGTTTACAGAATCAAATACCAATAATTCAAATGATGAAAAAAAATTCCCAGAAGGAAACTTAGTTTATAAAAGTGTTTCTTTATTAGAACAGTCAGATAGAGACAGTTATCATGGTTTTATCAGCAGAAATGGTAAAGAATTATTGTTTGCCTCTAATAGACAGGATTACAACGGGAAACCTACATTTCAATGTTTTATAAAATCACCATCAGAAAAAGCTGCTCCGAAAAAGGTTTTTGAATGGAAAGGTAATGTGTGGACTCCTGAGTTAACACCTGATGGTAATATGATTGTCTTTTCAAGTGATAGTGAAAAACCTGAACATATTTTCCTTTACGATAGAAAAAGCGGAAACAATATGGCACTTACCTCTGGAAACACAAAGAATATGATGCCAAGCATTTCTCCTGATGGAAAAAAGATTGCTTTTGTTTCTAACAGAGGTGATGGAAAGAACCGCATTTATGTTCTTGAGTTATTTAACAAGAATAAAATTACTCAGGTAACGAAGGGAAATGTAAATGATAGAGAGCCTCGCTGGACTCCTGATGGAAAAAGCATTATTTTCACAAGAATAATAGAAAATATGAAGATATCTCATATTATGAAAGTAAGTTTTGAACCATTGGGTGAACCACAAGCCATTGTTAAAGCAAATTCAAGAAACTGGATGGCTGATATTTCTCCAGATAATAAACTCTTGGCTTTTACCAGATCTCTGAATGCTGGTGGCAGTAAAAATGTCATAGTTTTGCAGGATATTTCTTCCGGCAAGGAAGAAGTGCTGTCTTTCCCTGGAATTTATGAAAGTTTTAGACCTGTTTGGAATGCAGATTGTTCTGGTTTTGTTTTCCATGTTGCTAAAAAGACTGGAAAATGTATTTATCAAGCTAATTTTTCAAGGGAATAATTACTTTGCAATCTAGTTTTGATGATATTGTTTTTGCCGTTATTCTTGTATTCCCAATTGTTATTTTCTATACTATCGCTAGAAAGCACTGGTCAGATAAAGAACTGAATAAAGCCTTTTGGAACGGAATAATTAGTGGCTGCTTTGCAATCTTTTTTGTTAGACTCATATATGTTCCTATCGAGATTTATTTGGGTGGGGAAATAAGAAACTTTTTAGCTGCCCCAAGAGAATGGTATATTACATTAATAGCCTGTATCGGAATAATAGGTTTTGTGGAAGAAGGTTTCAAGACTCTTTCAGCTCACCTGGTCTGCTGTTTGAATAAAGAAGGTGGATTCAGGCCAACTTTTGTTTTTATGAGCTTTGCTGGCAGTGCTTTATCTTTTTCTTTTCTTGAAAATATCCAATATTATATGGTTTATGGTTCTTCTGTTGTTCTGCCTAGAGTCTTGGTCAGTTCAGCAGCGCATTTAGCTTTTGCATGTATTTGTAGTTATTTTTCTGCTACAGCCTTTTCACTAATAAAATCTCCAATAAAAACTGGTTTTTATCTGAATATTGGTATTCTAACTTCAGCTTCGTTGCACGGTTTTTTTGATTTTATACTGTTTCGTTATTCACTCTCTGTCTATAATGGGCTTATAATTGCTTTGATTGCTTTCTTTTTATATCTAATTTATGAAATATGGATACAAGCTCTAAAAAAAGATATACCACCAGTTGGTTTTCTGGCGGTATGTTCAAATTGTCGTGCTTTAACTGTAGATAGAATCAGATTTTGTCCATTTTGCGGAAGAAGAGTAAAGAAAATAGAAACTTTACCAACTATAATAAAGAAACCTGATTCAGATTAAAATTTTAAATTATCTTCTCTTGTCCAACCAGTTTTTGAACCATTGCCGTATGTAATTTCAAACCACTGATACTGGTCAACCTGCTTTACGCTTTTTATTCCTACTGTTGTACCTTTTGGCAGTTTAACTAGTTTTGCACTTTGAGTTGATGGTGCTTCTCTAATGTTGGCTCCATTGGTGGGTGTGATTGTACCCTTTTTGGGTAACTCTTTTCCATTGGTATAGGTTATGACATTATCAGTTAATGACGCTGAAGTTGCAATACCTATTATGGTTTTGCTAGTTTCGATTTCTTTTTCTATTTTGGCTTGAGTTAGCTGGTCTTTACTTATATTTTCAATTTTTTTGTCAGCGGTTTTATTTATAACATTTTCAACTATATTTGCAGGACCCTGAACCAGATAGTCATCTATTGACCAACCTTTTTTCTTGTTGAAATCCCATTGAATGTATGTCCAGCCATCTTTTTTTTCTTTAACTACACCTCTGGTTCCCTTGGCAACTTTGAACATGAACTTACCTTTTTTATCGGGGGTTTCTCTAACATTCAGACCGTTTGTAGATGCATAAGCATACCATCTCGGTCCTGTTGGAGAAAAAACCGAGTTGTCGTTTGCTGGTTTGCTGTTAGCTTTTTCTGAATTTGTATTATTTGAGGCAGTAGTCGAAGATGAAGAAGCGTTATTTACTTGATTAGTTAATTTAGGCGTTTCTGTAGCCTGTATATTTTGTAATTGCTTTACATCTACAGTATTAGAAGAATTATCTGATTTATCTCCATACAAAACTTGTACAGAACCTTGCTGATTAGATGCAGAAAGAGTATTAGAATTATTACTGCTAGTAGTAGAATTTTGGGTACTTTTTAATTCCATGAGCTTAAACATATACTTGCCCATGAATATTCCTAAGGCTACAACAGCCAACATTGCTACAATAATAGATATTATCTTCGTCTTTTTCAAGTCAACTTCTCCACAAAAGCATTCAAAAATTATATTTGACTTGATATTAGTACGAATATTTTATTGTGTCAATAGTATAAAAGAATTTTATTTCAGTTTAATGATTGGCTGCATGGGATCCTGGTACTTGATTTAATGCATTCGGAATTGTATCAAAATAGAAATTCTTTAAAGTTCCAGACACTTCAGATAAGGCAGCAATAGCAACTATAGCAATTAGGCCTATAATTAATGCATATTCAACCAAACCCTGACCATGTTTTTTATTTCTTTTTTGCATTGTTTTACTTTCTTTTGGATTTTATAACAAAAAAGGCAGGCATAGCCTGCCTTTTTTGTTACAGATTAATTAGTTACCGCTAAGGCCGTTACCGCTATTAGCTTCACCGAGTTTATTGTTGATGTTGTTGAAGAGTCCGCTTACGCTTCCACCAGCTGCAGAAAGAGCAGCAATAGCAACGATTGCAATCAAACCAATGATGAGAGCATATTCTACAAGGCCTTGTCCTTCTTCTTCTCTAAAGAAACGATTCATATTAATTCCTCCTGAAATATTTTGGCATCGCCACAATTAATTATTGCAAAACTAATGCCAAAAATCAACTTTTATTTTATTTTTTTTAAAGTTTTGTTAAGACGTCGACTATTAGAGGGTTTTTCAAAAGAACTTTTGTGTACACCCAGTCTTTTTTATTATAAAAATTATGATTATTGTTGGTTATTTTTTTAACAGGGGAAATTTTACTTTCTAATAGGGAAAAATTTAGGGAATTTTATCCATAATCAACAAGGAAAAATTCCCTAAGTTTGTTCGCGATATTAAATATGAATTAACAAACAGGGAATCAATCTCTCTTTTAATCGTGCTATTACGCAAATTTTATCTTTTAAAATCTCAATAATATATTTGGACAACTGACTGCAGGCAATCGGAAACTAAAAACCGTTGATAGGTAATTATTCTTCAAAATAGGGATTTTCTTCCCTTATGATTCCCCATGGATCAGAATTATTGGGGTAAGGTTGTCTCAAACGATAATCATATTTTTCGCCAGAAACATCTTTTACAAGCATAATATCAGAACTTGTTGTACTTTCTGTATGCGCAGAGCAGTTAATGTAAGCATTTTCAGCAGAAAAACCTTCAACATTATTGGGGCCAAATTCTGGTTCAGAATATGTTCCTAGGTATTCTATGCATTTTTTCCCTTCAGAATATAAACTTCTTTCAGCCATAAAAAGATTTTTCTGAATGACAGGAATTTCTGATTTGATTTGTATTGCATAGGGTGAATCAAATACTGAGTTTTCAACTCTCTGGCATTTACCGTTTATTTGTAGAGCTAGTGCGGAAGGAGATACGAAGAGATTATTTAAAAATTCGACATTTCCTCCTGCTTCATCGCTAATTATACCAGTTCCAGTATATTCAAGCATATTGCTTCCGGTTACTCTCAAACCATTATTGTTTGTTGCAATAATGCAGTTTGTGGGATGAATGAATGTACAATTAGTAACTGTTGCATTTTTATTATTTGATATATTTATGCCGGTTGTACAACGTCTGGTTATGATCTTATCCACTGTAACGTCTGAAGTGTTCATGATTTCAACAGCTGTATTACAATTAATCATTTCTACTTTTGATAATATTAAATCAGAATTATCTATTGAAATTCCTTTGTCAGCATCTGAAATAACGAAATTAACCATAGTATTTGAAACGTTTGAAGAATTAGTAAATTTAATTCCGTTCCAGGTTGCTTTTGACGGATTCGGCTTGTTGGCTGCTATAGTTATAGGCAAACTATTTCCTGCAGAAGCGATTAATGTACCGTTAACATTAATTTCTATTAAGTCATTAACGCCGCTGTTTAAACCATCTGTTTCGTCTATTAGAACTTTGACTCCACCATCAATATGTAAAATACCGAACTCAGATACATTAATATCACCTTTAACTATATAAGGACTGTTGGCAAGTGTCCAGTGAACTTCTGAAGTAATATCCCCTGGAACAAGTATTTCTGTGACGTTGTTGAAGCCACTTTCGTTGTTGGCTTGGTCAACTGCTGTTACGTGATAAAAATATTTCTTTCCGGGTATTACAGTTGTATCGGTGAATCTTTCCTGACCTCTTGCCATAAAGCCATTTGTGACTTCAGTAAAGTTACCGGTGGAAACATCACTTCTATAAATTTTATAGCCTTTAAGGTCTGCTTCGTAATTAGGTTTCCAAAAAACAACTACCTGGCCTGGAATTCCATTTAATGCTGCTTCTACGTTAGTTGGGGGAGTTGGTGCTGTACCGTCTTCAAAAGAATTTAAGGTTGAGAAAGTTGAAATTATTGAACTTTCTATACTTTGTCCTTCACGGCTTGCGCTTATTTTAAAATAATAGGTTTTTTCAGGATCTAAATTAGTTATTTCAAGGGAATGGGTTGTAGAGTAGAAACCTGCTTTTTCTCTGGCATATTTGCCTAAGGATTCTGTCAGACCATATTCAATTACAGCATTTGTATAATCTGAAGTTTTCCAACTGATTAAAGCTGTAGTTGCTGTTGTTTTTTCCACTTTTATATCAGAATAAACAAAACTTAGCCCTTGAATAGAAACGTCATTTACATGAGTTGTTAAGCCTGAGTAAACAGGGGCTTTAAAAATAGTTGATCTATAACCATTTGCAGTAATAACAAAGTTTTGTGTACCAAATCCAACACCATCTACAAGATAATGACCATTTTCGTCAGTTAATCCCCATTTGGTTCTATCGTATTCCCATTCAACCAGAGCGTCTTTCAATCCTTTGCCGGTGAGATTGAGAATTCTTCCCTCAATTGCACCTTCACGAGGCTTAACATCATCTGAACAGCCAATAAGCAATGCCGCAGCAGTCAGAAATACAGATAGTATTCCTAATATACTTAATCTTTTATAGATATTTGTATTTTTCATTTTATTGCTCAACATCGTATTGAAAAACCACCTGGAATTCATTTGTATAGGGGTTGGTAAACATCGTTTATTATTGAAGTCTTAAACAAGCTTCTTTGGCAAATCTTGCGATTTGTGTGTTTGGCGGAGAGTTTTCGCCGGCACGTTTATAGCAGGCTTTGGCTTCTCGGAGAAGATTCTTTTCTTCGTAAGCCTGACCCAGATAGAAACATGCATAAGAGTCAGATGGATTGATATTTACAACTCTTACTAATGCATCAATAGCAGAGTCGATCATGTGTTTATCCAGATAAGCAAGACCTATATTGTAGAGAATATAAGGATCATCTGGATTGATTTGTATAGCTTTCTGCAAAGCTATAATAGCTCCGTCTAACTGACCGGCATCATATAAGGCTACTCCAAGATGTGAGTGTGAATAAGCGTCGTCGTTGTCCAGATCTATTGAAGCAGAGAAAGCTTTAATGGCTTCAGGAATACGGCCGGAATTTTTATACAAAACACCAAGACTGTATTGAGAGAAAGCATCGTCTGGGTTTATAGAAATGGCTTTCTTAAATTCTTCTTCAGCCATATCTGTTTTGCCAATACTGCGATAAATGCTTCCTAAGAGATAATGAGAATAGAACTTTGAATTGTCTAACCTTATGCTCATGGTTATGCAATTTATAGCATTGTCAAATTCGCCAAGATTCTTATATACAGAAGCTAATGCTGTTAAAACATTTGCGTTGCAGTCGTCAAGTCTTAGCAAATCTTCAAATGCTTCTCTTGATTCCTGCATCATTCCATTGTTTTTATATATTAAACCTAAGAGAAATCTGCTTTCAGAGTCTGTAGGATCAAGTTTTATTGTTCGTTTAATAGAGGAAATAGCTTCTTCTAATCTGCCCTGATTAAGATAGGCTTTGCCGAGATGGTAGAAAGCTTCTTGAAATTCCGGGTCTAGTTCAATGGTTTTGTTCCATGAACTGATAGCCTGTTCTGACTTGCCGACATTTTTGTAGGCAATACCGAGCTGAAGATGGGCATGAGAGAAATCAGGGTCTAAGGCAACTGCTTTTTCCCATTCTCTTATGGCTTCATCAAGCTGGCCTTTTTCACGGTAGGCGAGCCCTAATCTATAGTGAGCTCCAGCATTATCTGGATTTACTGTAACAGTCTTTTTCCAACGAGTTATGTTCTGATCGTCTATGCCTTTTAATCTGTAAATTACTTCAAGATTGTAATTAGCAAAAGAATCATATGGGTTAAGAGCAATAACCTTTCTAAATTCTAAGATAGCTTCATCATAGAGTTCTTTATTCTTATAAGCAGAAGCTAGTTTGTAATGGGCTTCAGTGTTGTTGGGGTTATTGGCAACTTCAGTCTTATATTTTTCTATCATCATGTCTATTTCTGTTTTGCTCTTGATAACATTAATAGGCTTGATTAGAGGTTCATCACCCATTTTTTTGCGGATTTCTCCAGCTTTGTTCCAGTGGTAGACAGCTTGGTCGCAAAGACCTTTAACATCGTAAATTTCACCTAAAACATCGTGTGCGCGGCTCATATTGGCATTAAGGAAAAGACTTCTTTTTAATTCCCCTGCAGCATCGTCGAGCATACCGCGGTCCTTATAAGCTAGAGCAAGATTGAAGTGAAGTTCTGCATCGTTGGAATTTATGGAATTTTCTAGTTTAAACTGTTCAATAGCCTTTGCGATATCGCCTTTCTTGCGCAGAACCATTCCTGTATAAAGGTGAATTCTAGGATATTTAGAGTCTACTTTTGAGACTTTTTTGAATTCGCTTAATGCAGCATCGTCCATACCCTGCTTTAAGAAGGTTTGTCCAAGGTAAAAATTGGCTTCTATTAAAGACGGGGAAATAGCACCGACTCGTTTAAGGGCTTCAACCGCATCGTCGTAGTTCTGAGAGAAGAAATAGGCTATTCCCAGATTTAAAAAGGCGTAAGCGTTATCTGGATTAATCTTTATTGATTCACGAAGATTTTTGATGCCTTCTTCGTATTTTTCCAGTGCAACATAGCATCTGCCTAGTTGACATATTGAATGGGCATCTTCAGGATTTAAAAGTATAGCTTTTTTGAATTCAACTATAGCTTTTTTGGGTTTTCCTGTTTCAAGATAAACAGCTCCAAGTGAAAAATGAGCATATGCATACTCTCTGTTAAGCTTTATAGCTGTTTTTAATCTTGAAATAGATTCTTCATAAAGCTTTTTTAATCTGAAAATTAAACCAAGCTGAAGATGAGCAAATGCAAAATCCGGTTTTAAAGAAATAGCTTTCTTGAAGCGAATTATTGCTTCGTCAGACATTCCTTTTAGTTTATATATTACGCCAAGATTTGCATATGGATATGCATATCCAGGATTATACATAATTGCTTTTTTGAATTCTACAATAGCTTCATCAAGCATACCTTTGTTGCGATAAGCTAATCCGACAAAATTGTGAGCATAGGCATCTTTTGGATTTATAGTTATGGCGTCTCTAAAAACTTTAATAGCCATGTCTGTGTCACCAGACAGTTCTAGTGCACGTGCCAGCTGATAATATGCAAAGAAATCTCGAGGATTTGCTTCTATTCTTTTTTTGCAGTCAGTTATAATCTGATTGAATTTGTTTTCTATCATTGCCGGCCTCCAAAGCTGCTCATAAATCCAATAATGGCAATCTTTTATGTATATAATTATGCCTTTGTAAAATAATCGG
>JAEEGL013988469.1_pt1 | contig 11154 bp, 8 predicted proteins | sample 9134231 | NCBI WGS metagenome assembly JAEEGL01 (sample SAMN16246548, study PRJNA631951) | gut metagenome | biome: gut microbiome; feature: rumen; material: fiber-attached | host: Bos | place: Iran: Karaj | collected 2018-10
AAAAACCATGAAAATACATATTTCTTCAAGAGACTTAAGTTACGATATAATTTATGAAAAAGGTGCTGTGGCACATGTCGGAAAGTTGTTCGACACAAGTAGAAAAGCACTGATACTCACAGACAGCGGTGTGCCCGCAGAATATGCCAAAAAAGTTGCATCCTGCTGCAAAGAAGCGGAGATCGTAACCATCCCTGAGGGCGAAGAAAGCAAGAATATCGATAATTACATGCTCATCCTAAAGAGGATGCTGGGCGCGAACTTCACCCGTAAGGACTGCGTCATCGCCGTCGGGGGAGGTGTGTGCGGAGATCTTGCCGCGTTTTCGGCATCCTGTTATATGAGAGGTGTAGAGTTTTATAACATTCCTACGACGGTTCTGGCGATGGTGGATTCTTCCATCGGCGGGAAAACGGCGGTGGATTTTGAGGGCGTAAAGAACGTGGTGGGCAGCTTCTATCAGCCGTCTGCCGTTGTGATAGATACGGATACTCTTAAGACACTCGATGAACGTCAGCTGAACGCAGGCCTTGCCGAGGCCGTAAAGATGGCGGCAACGAGCGATGCCGAGCTGTTTAAGTTCATAGAGGATTGCGAAGACTGTCGGGCAAACATCGATGAGATCATCAGACGTGCAAATGAGATAAAGAGGAAAGTTGTGGAGGAAGATCCCAACGAAAAGGGATTAAGAAAAGTCCTTAATTTCGGTCACACCGTGGGACACGCTGTTGAAAGCAGGGCTCAGGGTAAACTCCTTCACGGCGAATGCGTGGCTCTCGGCATGCTCTACATGTGTTCGGAAGATGTTAAGGACAGACTTAAAAAAGTTTTAAAAAAGCTTTCACTTCCTACGGAATGCGATTATGATACCAAGGAACTTATTGATATAATGAAGCATGACAAAAAGGCTGACGACCGGGGCGTGACATGCGTATATGTCGATACCGTCGGAAGCTTTGAATTCAGGAACATGACCTGGGATGAACTTGGGGCACTTAAGGCGTGATGCCGCCTTGCGGAGGTTTTCATGAAAAACTCATTCGGAAACAACATAACGGTCACTTTGTTCGGAGAGAGCCACGGTCCCGCAGTGGGATGCGTGATAGACGGTCTTACTCCCGGACTTATTGTGAATGATGAGGAGATAGCAAAGCTTCTTTCAAGAAGAAGACCTGTTTCAGTTATTGATACTCCGAGACAGGAGCCCGATAATTACAGGATCTTAAGCGGTGTGTTTAACGGCAGGGCTACGGGTACACCCATCTGCATCATGATCCCCAATGAGAACACGAAGAGCGGTGATTACAACTTTGGACCTGCGAGGCCTTCCCATGCGGATTATACGGCTCATATAAAGTACAACGGTTTTGAAGATTACCGGGGAGGCGGACACTTTTCGGGGAGGATCACGGCAGCCCTTGTGGCGGCAGGAGGGATCCTTATCCCCGCCCTTAACTCCATCGGCATAAACATAGGAACGCACATTGCGGAATGTGCCGGCATACAGGATGAGAGCTTCAGCGAAAACGAAGAAACGCTGATGAGTCAGATAAAAGCACTTAACACGAAGAATTTCCCCGTTATCTCGGAGGAGGCAGGGGAGAAGATGACAGCTGCCATTCACGCAGCTTCGGAAGAACATGACAGTGTGGGAGGCATCGTTAGGACTGCGGTCACGGGACTTCCTGCGGGAGTCGGTGAACCTTGGTTTGACAGCCTCGAAGGGCTTCTCTCGCATGCACTGTTCTCTATAGGCGCCGTTAAAGGCGTTGAATTCGGTAAAGGTTTTGAAGCGGCAAACAGCAGAGGAAGCGTGTTTAACGATCCCTTTGTTCTTGATAACGGCAGAGTTGTTACGGAAAGCAACAATAACGGCGGCATAAACGGCGGCATTTCAAACGGCATGCCCATAACATTCGGGGCATTTGTAAAGCCTACGCCCTCTATCGGAAGACCGCAGAAAACCGTGAATTTCCTTGAACAAAAAGAAGAGGAGCTTACTATACACGGAAGGCACGATCCCGCCATTGTGAGACGCATCTGTCCCGTTATTGACAGCGTGACCGCTATAGTTCTCGCGGATGCACTCGTTACCGCATTCGGACCCCGGGTCCTCCTGAAAGGAAAGGCTTTATGGAATACGGACTTATAGGCGAAAAGCTGGGACACAGCTATTCCAAACAGATACATGCATCCATCGGGGATTATGACTACATCCTTAAGGAGATACCCCGTGACAGCCTTGAGAGCTTCATTAACGAAAAAGCCTACAAGGGACTTAATGTGACCATTCCTTATAAGGAAGCGGTAATTCCTCTCCTGGATGAAACGGACGAAGTTGCACTGAAGATCGGCGCCGTAAATACGGTCGTGAACCGCAACGGTCACACAAAAGGCTATAACACCGATGTGAACGGCATGACAGCTATGCTTGAGAGAGCCGGGATCGATCCTAAGGATAAGAAGGTATTGATCCTCGGAACGGGAGGAACGTCCAAAACAGCAAATTATGTTGCGAAGAAGCTGGGAGCAGCCGAGATACATAAAGTTTCAAGGCAGAAAAAAGAGGGCTGCATAACATATGAAGAAGCTTACCTTGATCATAAGGATGCTGATATCATAATAAATACCACGCCTGCGGGGATGTACCCGAATACCGACGGATGCCCCGCGGAGCTTGATAAGTTCACAAGCCTTAAGGGCGTCGTTGATGCCATCTTTAATCCCTTACGCACAAACCTCGTGCTTGAAGCGGAGAAGAGAGGCATAAAGTGCAGCGGAGGTCTCTATATGCTTGCCGGACAGGCAGTATATGCAAGAACGAGATTTTTGGGGCTTGATGTTACTGATACCGCACTTATTGACAAAGCATATACCGAGGTGCTCCGTTCTGTAAGGAATATCGTCCTGATCGGCATGCCCTCCTGCGGCAAGAGCACTGTGGGAAAGAAGATTTCAGGGATCACCGGGCAGAGCTTTTATGATACGGATGATGTTATCACCGGGAGGATCGGCTGCACGATCTCGGATTTCTTTAAAGAAAAGGGAGAAGCTGCCTTTCGGAAGATCGAGAGCGAAGTGATATCGGAGCTCGGAAAGTCCGGCGGCAAGGTCATAGCCACCGGCGGCGGAGCAGTATTAAACCCCGCAAACGTTCGGGAACTTAAGAAAAACGGCATACTCATCTTCATAGACAGGAAGATCGAAAAGCTTACTCCCACGGCGGACAGGCCCCTCTTACAAAACATGGATATGCTTAAAAAGCTTTTTAACGAAAGGTATGACATATACAAAGCGGCGGCAGATATCGCGATAGACGGAAACGGCGATGTGAAAGAAAACGTTTCTCGCGTGCTTAAGGCCGCAGATTGGGAATGATATGAAATTTCTTGTTATAAACGGTTCCAACTTAAATTTTTTGGGCATCAGAGAACCTGACATTTACGGCAAACGTACCTATAACGACCTGGTTGAGATGATAAAGGCGCATGCGGCTGAAAGGGCAGTCGAAGTCTCCTTTATGCAGTCCAATCATGAGGGTGATCTTGTAGATGCCATTCAGCAGGCTTATTTCGATAAGGTTGACGGCATCATAATAAACCCGGGCGCCTATACCCACACGAGCATCGCCATCATGGACGCGGTAAAGGCTGTGCAGATCCCCACCGTGGAAGTGCACATATCCAACGTATCCGAGCGCGAGGATTACAGACAGATAAGCTACATTAGGCAGGTTGCGGTAAAAACCATCGCCGGAATGGGCTTTGACGGATACAATCTTGCGATGGATCATTTGATCTCATTATTGGGAGAGAAACAGTGATAGCTGATATAAAGGCAGGAAAACCAAAGGGAAATATCGAAGCGATACCGTCCAAAAGCTTTCTGCACAGGCTCCTTATCTGTGCGGCTTTAGGCAGCGGCGAGTCAAGGATAGGTAATTACGTTAAAAGTGAGGATATCCTTGCAAGCATCGACTGCATAAGAAACCTTGGGGCGGATGTGAAGGAAGACGGGAACACGCTTATTGTGCGTGGCATCGGTTCGAAGATCTTGCCGAATGCGATCTTTCCCTGCCGCGAAAGCGGAAGTACTTTGAGATTCTTTATTCCCGTTGCCGCAGCAAAATGCGAAAGGGCGGTTTTTGGCGGCTCCGAAAGACTCATGGAGCGCGGTATCGGCGTATATGAGGATATACTTACAGACAAGGGTGTAACGGTAAAGAAAGAGAAAGGTGAGATACTTATATCCGGGGGTCTCCTATCGGGAGAGTACGAAGTGCGGGGCGACATTTCGAGTCAGTATATAACGGGGCTTCTCATGGCACTTCCCATGCTGTCAGGGGACAGCCGGGTACGCGTGCTTCCTCCGGTCGAGAGCCGCGCGTATATTGATATAACACTGGATGTCCTTAAAACAGCGGGCATCGTCATCACGGAAAAAGAAAAGAATGTCTTTTACATAAAGGGCGGTCAAAAGTACGGCTCTGTCAACACGGACGCCGAAGGAGACTGGTCCAACGCTGCGTTCATCCTTGCGATGAACGGTCTCGGTGCGGAAATAAACATTACAGGGCTTAACGCGAACAGCGTTCAGGGTGACAGAGTATGCGAAGAAGCATTTAAAAAGCTGGATACACCCAAAGGGACGGTTGATATCGGTGAATGCATAGATCTGGGTCCCGTGCTTTTTGCCTATGCCGCGGCCAAACACGGCGGTCATTTCACGGGAACAAGGAGATTAAGGATAAAAGAAAGCGACAGAGCGGTGGTAATGGCAAGTGAGCTCTCGAAGTTCGGCATTAAGATGACTGTGGGGGAAAATGACGTCACGGTCGAAGACGGAAAGCTCGTGAAGCCTTCCGAGTGCCTCGACGGGCATAACGACCATCGTATAGTCATGGCGCTCACCGTGCTTCTTACACTTACCGGAGGAAGCATTACCGGAGCGGAAGCCGTAAGAAAGAGCTATCCGGCATTTTTCGAGGATATGAGGAGGTTAGGACTCGATGTGGAAATTAGATAAAGAAAAGAAGGTATTGATCGTTGGTCTCGGACTTCTCGGAGGAAGCTATGCGGAAGCCCTCACCGATCTGGGATACCACGTGGGTGCGCTTACAAGATCGAAGAGCAGTATCGATTATGCACTCGAAAAAGGCATTATTGCCGAGGGAACGACCGAGATCGATCCGGATTTCATAGGAAAATACGACCTGCTGGTCTTCTGCCTCTATCCGAAGGTTTTCCTCGAATGGATAAGGACCAATCAGCAATATATAAAGTCGGGGGCGCTGATCACCGATGTTACGGGCGTTAAGCGAAATATCGTCTACCCCATCCAGGCGATATTAAGAGAAGATCTCGAGTTCATCGGCGCCCATCCCATGGCGGGACGTGAGGTATACGGCGTTCAGAATGCAACCAAGGCTATTTTTAAGAATGCGAACTACATAGTGACCCCCACCCTCAAGAATACGCCGGAAGGCATAGAAGCCTGTGAGGAACTGGGACGCATCCTCGGCTTCAGATCCGTAAAGACTCTGAGCCCCGAGCAGCATGATGAGATGATAGGATTCCTCTCGCAGCTCACCCACTGTATTGCCGTTTCCCTCATGGTGTGCAAGGATTCCGAAAGCCTCGTGGATTATACCGGAGATTCCTTCCGGGATCTCACCCGTATTGCCAAGATCAACGAGAGCATGTGGACGGAACTCTTCTATATGAATAAGGATGAACTGCTTCTCCAGATGGAACTCTTCGAAGAGAAGTTTAATATTCTTAAGGATGCCATAAAGAAAGAAGATACGGCAACGATCCATGAGATAATGAAGCTCTCCACCGAAAAGAGAAGCTTGTTTGATAAAAGATAGTTATTTTGAAAGGAATATAAAATGAACGCAGAATTTGTAAAACGCCTGCCTTCGGTGCAGGACATCAAGGCCATGTACCCCGTTTCCGACGAGCTCGCCGAGAAAAAGAAAGCAAACGATAAGGAAGTGCAGGACATCATCACCGGCAAGTCCGACAAACTCCTTCTTGTCATCGGACCCTGCTCCGCGGACAGAGAGGACGCCGTGATCGATTACATTTCGAGACTCAGGGGAGTCCAGGAAAAGGTAGCCGATAAGATCGTCATCGTTCCGAGAATATATACCAACAAGCCCAGAACCACGGGAGACGGCTATAAGGGCATGCTCCACCAGCCCGACCCCAACGGTGCCCCCGATATGCTAAAAGGTCTTCTCGCCATCCGCAAGCTCCATCTTGAAGCCCTGAAGAAAACAGGTTTTTCATGCGCGGACGAGATGCTCTATCCCGAGAATCATCAGTATCTTTCTGACCTCCTCTCCTATGTTGCGGTAGGCGCAAGATCTGTTGAGAACCAGCTTCACAGGCTTACGGCAAGTGCCCTCGATATTCCCGTGGGCATGAAGAATCCCACCAGCGGAGATCTTTCCGTTATGATCAATTCCATCATAGCGGCCACACATCCCCATGATTTCGTATATTCGGGCTGGGAAGTAAAGAGTAAGGGGAATCCTCTTGCACATGCGATCTTAAGAGGCTCCTTAAGCAAATCCGGAAGATCCCTCCCCAATTACCACTATGAGGATTTAAGAAGCCTTTACGAGACCTATCAGAAGGCGGGACTTGATGGCTTCGGAGCAGTTATCGACTGCAATCACTGCAACTCCGGCAAGATGTACGAGGAACAGATCCGTATCGCGAAAGAGATCCTTCACAGCACAAGGTATTCTGCGGATATCAAGCAGATGGTAAAGGGACTCATGATCGAATCCTACATTGAGGACGGCAATCAGAAGCCCGACGGCGGCGTTTACGGCAAATCCATCACCGATCCCTGCCTCGGCTGGGAAAAGACGGAGAAGCTCATCCTTGAGCTTGCCGACCTGAGATAGAGGACTGCAAGGTAATTATATAAGTACAGTTATAAGAATAAATCATGATCTTCTTAGTGATTTTTTTGTCAAATGTGCTAAAATATGAGAGTTGGTCAGAGATAAATCCCCGATACCCTTCGGGAAACAATTAAAGGTAGGAGTGTGCAGATATGGTTAAAGCTATTGTCGGAGCCAACTGGGGCGACGAAGGAAAAGGTAAGATCACGGACATGCTCGCCAAGGATGCGGACATCATCATCCGTTTTCAGGGCGGTGCCAATGCCGGACATACGATCGTGAACAAGTACGGTAAATTTGCTCTTCATACATTACCGTCGGGTGTTTTCTACGATCACACCACGAGCATCATCGGTAACGGTGTTGCGCTCAATGTTCCCAAGCTCTTTGAAGAAGTAAAGAGCATTACGGACAAGGGAGTTCCCATGCCCAAGCTCCTCGTTTCAGACAGGGCTCAGATGGTAATGCCTTACCACATTGATTTTGATAAATTTGAAGAGGAGAGACTCGGAAAGAACTCCTTCGGTTCCACCAAGTCCGGTATCGCTCCCTTCTATTCGGATAAATATTCAAAGATCGGTTTTCAGGTTTCCGAGCTTTACGGAGATGTTGAAAGCTTAAAGGCCAAGATCGCCAGAGTTGCAGAGATCAAGAACGCAATGCTCGTAAATCTCTATCACAAGCCCGCGCTCAACGAAGAAGAACTCTTCAATACCCTTATGGAGTACAAGAAGATGCTGGATCCCTTCGTGTGCGATACCAGCGCATTCCTTTGGAAGGCTATCAAAGAGGGCAAGACGATCCTCCTGGAGGGTCAGCTCGGTTCCTTAAAGGATCCCGATCACGGCATCTATCCCATGGTTACGTCTTCCTCGACACTTGCCGCTTACGGTGCTATCGGTGCGGGACTTCCTCCCTACGAGATCAAGCAGATCGTAACAGTCTGCAAGGCATATTCTTCCGCAGTCGGCGCAGGAGCATTCGTTTCCGAGATCTTCGGCGATGAAGCCGATGAGCTCAGACGCAGAGGCGGAGACGGCGGCGAATACGGTGCTACCACAGGAAGACCCAGACGAATGGGATGGTTCGACTGCGTTGCAAGTAAGTACGGCTGCCGCATTCAGGGAACCACGGATGTTGCCTTCACCGTGCTGGACGTGCTCGGATATCTCGATGAGATCCCGGTTTGCGTAGGTTACGACATTGACGGCGAGGTTACAACGGATTTCCCGACTACCGTCATGCTCGAAAAGGCTAAGCCCGTTCTTAAGAAGCTTCCCGGCTGGAAGTGCGATATCAGAGGCATTAAGAAGTACGAGGATCTTCCCGAGAACTGCCGTAACTACATCGAGTTCATCGAGAAGGAGATCGGCTTTCCCATCACCATGATAAGCAACGGTCCCGGAAGAGATGACATCATCTACAGAAACAAATAATAAGAGCAATGACAGGGTCGGAGAGAATATCTCCGACCTTTTTTATCAATCAGGGTTGAAACGTATCGGATTTTTTTGCGTGATATTGGGTAGAGGACAAAAACATATCTGTCCGAAAGGAGTAAAATATGCGTAAAAAGACAATGATCAAGATAACGGCGTTTATTCTTACGATGTCATTCCTTGTTGTTTCGGCGGGCTGCGGCAAGAGCGGAGCAATCGAAACACAGGATGTGAAGAACGGCAATGACGGAGGGACGGAGACCGTGAAAATCAAAGAAGAAACCAAACCCATAGATAAGGCAAAGCTGCTCGCGGCAGCGGAGTATCCCGCGCAGGTTTTGAGACCGGCTGCCGATGACTGGAGCGAAGAAGGCCAGCAGAAGTATGAGCTTTGGAGACAGAGCAAGCAGCACGACGATCTTGTGAGCTATACGGAAGAGGTCAGGAAGTTTTACAATCTCTTCTCCGATGCGATAGCCGACAGGACGGAAGACGGGAATGTAATTTATTCCCCTGTAAACATATATCTCGCACTTGCAATGCTGGCTGAGATCACCGGAGGTGAAACACAGCAGGAAGTCCTCGATGCACTCGGTACCGATGCTGAGTCGCTTGCAGAGGTTGCGAGAGCGATATTCTTCTCGAATTTCTCCGATGACGGCGTTGTGACATCAAAGATCGCCAACAGCCTCTGGCTGAGAAACGATATGTCTTACAAGCTTGACAAGATCAACGAGCTCAAAGAGAAGTATTATGCATCGTCCTTCTCGGGAGAGATGGGAAGCCTTGAATACAACTCGATGATACAGAACTGGATCAACGAGAACACCGGAAATCTTTTGCAGGAAGCTGCTGCGGGAGTCGAATTTGATCCTGCGACAGTACTTGCGCTCGCTTCTACCATTTACTTCAAAGCACCCTGGCTTGAGGAATTCTCCGAGGCTGCAACCGATAAGCAGGTATTCCACGGTCAGAAGGGTGACAAAGAAGTTGATTTCCTTCATTCCGAAAAGAGCGGAACGGTTTACAGGGGAGACGGCTACACCGCATATCAGAAGGCATTTAATGAAAACGGCGGTATGATGTTCATCCTTCCCGATGAAGGAACATCCGTTTCCGAGCTTTTTAAGAGTAAGAAATATGAGGCGCTGTTGTTCGGCAACCTCTATCAGGGCGAAGAAAACCAGATGTTCTCTTCAAAAAGAGGCAATGTGCGTTTCTCGGTACCCAAGTTTGATGTCGAAGACAGCTTTGAGATCATAGAAGCGCTTAAGGCTATGGGCATAAAGTCCGTAACATCTCCGAACACATCCGATTTCGAGCCCATCAGCGATACCAAGGGCATATATCTTGACAGCGCGCTTCACGCAGCAAGAGTCAAGATCGACGAAGAGGGCGTTGAGGCAGCGGCCTTCACAGTACTTATGATGAAGAACACCGCATTCATCCAGCCCGAGATCATAGACTTTACCGTCGACAGGCCCTTCATCTTTGTTATTACCGACGAAAATCAGGTACCTACATTTGTCGGTGTTGTTAACGATGTGGAGTGACATCATCACAAATCTGTCAAATAAAATGCCACAAATCTGTCAAATAAATTACCACAAATCTGTCAAGTAAAATTGCGTAAGGCAGGTCCAACCCCGCATAAATCAAGCACTACAACGGAAAACGCCGCGGATTGCTCCGCGGCGTTTTCCTGAACAGCTATCGAAAATAAGTCAATAAGCGTTTGTTTTAGTTTTGTGAAGGTATTTTTAGAAGATACCTTCTGCCATCATTGCGTCCGCAACCTTCTGGAAGCCTGCGATGTTTGCACCGAGAACAAGGTTACCGGGCTGGCCGTATTCCTCAGCCGCAGCTGCCGATTTAGCATAGATATTCTCCATGATGCCCTTGAGCTTTTCGTCAACGCGCTCGAAGGTCCAGCTTGTACGCTCGGAGTTCTGTCTCATTTCAAGCTCTGATGTAGCTACGCCGCCTGCATTTGCTGCCTTAGCGGGAGCGAAGAGGATCTTGTTCTTAAGGAAATATTCAACAGCTTCCTTGGTGCTGGGCATGTTAGCACCCTCGGCAACAACCTTGCATCCGTTCTTAACAAGGATCTTTGCGGATTCTTCGTCAAGCTCGTTCTGGGTAGCGCAGGGAAGAGCGATATCGCAGGGAACAGTCCATACGCCCTTGCATCCCTCATGGTATTCGGCATTGGGATGGGTCTCAAGGTACTCCTTGATCCTTCCTCTTCTTACCTGCTTGATCTGCTTAACGGTTTCGAAATCAACACCGTTTTTATCAACGATATAGCCGTTGGAATCGCTGAGTGTGATGACCTTGGCGCCGAGCTCGGTAGCCTTAACGAGAGCATACTGTGCAACGTTACCGGAACCGGAGATGGCAACTGTCTTACCCTCAAAAGAGGATCCGTTGGCCTTGAGCATTGCGTTGGTGAAGTAGCAGAGACCGAAACCGGTAGCCTCTGTACGTGCGAGGGAACCACCGAAGGAGATGCCCTTACCTGTGAGGACGCCGGATTCGGAAGCACCGCGGATGCGGAGATACTGACCATAGAGATAACCGATCTCACGACCGCCTACACCGATATCGCCTGCGGGAACGTCAACGTCGGGACCGATGTGACGATAAAGCTCTGTCATGAATGCCTGACAGAAACGAAGAACTTCCATATCCGACTTGCCCTTGGGATCGAAGTCGCTGCCGCCCTTACCGCCGCCGATGGGAAGGCCTGTAAGGCTGTTCTTGAAGATCTGCTCGAAGCCGAGGAATTTGAGGGTA
>JAEEGL014085385.1_pt1 | contig 11154 bp, 8 predicted proteins | sample 9134231 | NCBI WGS metagenome assembly JAEEGL01 (sample SAMN16246548, study PRJNA631951) | gut metagenome | biome: gut microbiome; feature: rumen; material: fiber-attached | host: Bos | place: Iran: Karaj | collected 2018-10
CAGGGATGAGGTATTTATCTACTATGCTTCATCTGATACAAGGCTTCACGTTGCAACGACCACGCTGGAAAAACTCAAGGACTATGTGTTTAATACACCGGAGGATCAGCTGCGTTCAGTTGACTGCGTTAAGCAGAGATGTGAGCTTATCCGCAAGAATCTGGAGTTTATGAAAAATAACTGATAGCTTCTGATGATCGGCGAAAGCTGATGAACAAAAACGTCAGTTGAAATATATGTTGAAACATAAGAGGAAAAACAGATGGACATTTTAAGAATAAAACCTGTTTTTAAGGAAGTGCTTTGGGGCGGAAGCCGTCTTCATACTGATTTCGGCTACGATATCCCAAGTGATCATACAGGTGAATGCTGGGCGGTCAGTGCGCATCCGGACGGAGAGTGCGTGATCGACGGCGGAGTGTATGACGGTGTGCTTCTTTCAAAGCTTTGGGATGAGCATAGAGAGCTGTTCGGTGGTTATGATTCGGACAGATTTCCACTCCTTACCAAGATAATAGATGCAAATGATGATCTTAGCATACAGGTGCACCCTGATGACAGCTATGCGGCGGTTCATGAGAATGGCTCGCTGGGCAAGATGGAGTGCTGGTATATCATCGACTGTGATGAAGATGCGTCGATAATAATAGGCCATAATGCGAAAACAAAAGAAGAATTAAAAGAGATGATCGATAACGATCGCTGGGATGAGCTGATCAGGAGGGTTTCAGTTAAGAAGGGGGATTTCTTTCAGATAGATCCGGGTACGGTTCATGCTATCAAGGCAGGAACACTTATACTGGAGACTCAGCAGAGCAGCGATATTACCTACAGACTTTATGATTATGGAAGATTGCAGAATGGTAAGCCGAGAGAGCTTCATATCGAGAAGAGTCTGGATGTTATAGAAGTTCCGTTTGTAGAGAAAAGAGCTCTAGGGGACGGCGATTCAGACAGCTGGCTGAAGCTTCTTTACAGCTGTAAGTATTATTCTGTATGGAAGGGCGCACTCACGAGCGCTGTAAATACTTCGGGTACAGAAGAAGCATCTGACGGAATGGAGGTTTCAGATGATGCAAAGTCTGCTAGCAGCTTCGAGCTTCCACAGGAGATGGAGCAGTATCCGTTCATCATCTGCTCGGTTATTTCCGGCGAAGCAGAGCTGAACGGCGAGGAACTAAAAAAGGGCGATCACTTCATCATACCTGCCGGAATGGGTAAGGCTGTATTTAAAGGTGAGGCAGAATTGATACTTTCATCGCCGGTTTTTATTGAAGAATGATACTTTAATCATCGGTTTCTATTACAGAATAAGGCTGGATACAGAAAGAAAAATATGGTTTTAAGTATTTGATCATCTGTGGGAATAAAGAACATAAACAGAAAGAGATATTACTACTAATGAATAAGGATGTATTTTGTAAAGGTTATACATGGGGATTCTTCAGTAAGCCTGGAGAATTTCTGACAGAAGAAGCGGCTCAGTCAATGAAGAGGCTTGCTTCAAACGGGCTTGACTGGATATGCATTACGGTTAATGCATGGCAGGAAACCTTCTATAGCACGAGGATATTTTCCCTTTACGGAAAAACACAGACTGATGAGGAGGTCATCCATGCAATAAAAATGGCGAAGGAGCTTGGTCTTAAGGTTTGTCTCAAGCCTATGGTCAACTGCCTTGATCATTCCTGGAGAGCGCGTATCAACTTCCCGAATGAGGATGGCTGCGGTTACTGGGACAGATGGTTTGAGTCGTATACAGGCTTTATGACATATTATGCAGGCATGGCTGAGAGAACCGGCTGCGAGATGCTGTGCACCGGCTGTGAGATGTTCGGTATGGACCTGCAGAGTGCACGCTGTAGCAGGATGATCGATGAGGTCAGAAAGGTTTACGGCGGACTTCTGATGCATAATATCAATCATGGTGACGAAACCCGCTTTGAATGGCTGGATAAAGTTGATATAATTGGCATCAGCGGCTACTATCCGGTGACCGATAAGGAGAATAAGGGCATCGATACCATGAGGGAAAGATGGAAAGAGGTTGTTAAACGTCTTGAGAACTGTCATGAAAAATACAACCGCCCTGTAATGTTTGCAGAGATCGGTGCAAGAAGTGAAGCCGGATGCTCGATGTATCCGTGGGACTTTAAGGATAGACCTGAGCTTCCGGTCGATGAACAGGAACAGTCGGATTTTTATCAGAGCGCGATGGAAGCAACCTGGGATATTCCGTGGTTTGCAGGATATTTCTGGTGGGATTGGAAGGCAACTATACCTTCTTTGGAAGAGGCTTCAAAGAACAGGGACTTCACTGTTTACGGAAAGCTTGCTGAGAAAACACTTAAGAGCTTTTATACTTCAAGATGAAGAGGGCGATCTATATGGTAGGAAAGAAGAGTTTGAAACACAGGCTGGCAGCACTTTTTCTTGCGGCGGCGGGGGTGCTTTCCCTGGCGGGCTGCGGGAACAGCGGTGGCAATAAAAAGGATAATGATACCGGGACATCGGAGGTTGTGACAAGTGATACCGGAGCTGTGACGGATGACACAACCGGTGGCAGCAGTGAAGATAATACTGCCACTGACGATAAAACGGAAGATAGCACCGGCAGTTCGACAACAGAAGGCGGTGGTTCTATCCTTCCTGAAACAACAATTCCTGAACTTAATATAGAAAAGTATGATATTCCGGATAACGAAGGCATGAGATTTGTTAATGACCTGAGGATAGGTTTCAGCCTTGGAAATACCTTCGATGCCTATGTAGACGGCAGCCTGAAGGATGAGATGGATACCGAAACAGCGTGGAACAGTGCTGTTGTTACGGAGCAGACTATCAAGGACTATCATGCGGCCGGATTTGATACGGTGAGAATACCGGTTTCGTGGCACAATCATTTTACGGATGATGACTATACCATCTCCGAAAAATGGATGAACAGAGTTAATGAGGTTGTGGACTGGGCAATAAATGACGATATGTACGTCATAATAAATATCCATCATGACAATCATCCTGAAGCTAACGGCTTCTATCCTGATGAGGAGCATATGGATCAGTCGGTTCATTATATTGAAAGGATTTGGACACAGCTTTCGGAAAGATATAAGGATTATGATGATAAGCTTATTTTTGAGTCCATGAACGAGCCTCGCCTTGTTGGACATCAGTATGAGTGGTGGATACCGGGCAATGACGCTGATGTTAAGGAGTCCATCGAGTGTATCAATCAGCTGAATCAGGTATTTGTTGATACGGTCAGGGCTTCCGGCGGTAACAATGCGACCAGATATCTTATGTGTCCGGGCTATGATGCTTCGGCTGACGGCGCGCTGAACAGCGGTTTCAGACTCCCGGAGGATCCGGACGGACCTGCAGATCATATACTGGTTTCGGTACATGCATATACACCTTACGACTTTGCTCTGAATCTTTCGGGTACCTCGTATTTCTCTGTTGAGAAAAAGAAAGGTACATCGGATATTGATTCTTTCATGGATAAGCTTTACAATAAGTTCGTTGCGAAGGGAATTCCGGTAGTGATCGGTGAATTCGGAGCACTTGATAAAGACAAGAATATTCAGGAAAGAGTCGACTTCTCGGCTTACTATATTGCTTCGGCAAGGGCGAGAGGAATGACAGCGCTGTGGTGGGATAATAACGCATTCTCCGGCAGCGGCGAGAATTTCGGCCTTTATTACAGATACGGCGGATATTTCATATATCAGGATATTGTTGATGCACTTATGAAATACGTCGATTAGTTTGTAAGTTATACCATTTATATAAAAGTATAAAGGATAAGGGAGGGGTAATGTTGGAACAGACGGAAAAGAAAAAGATCACCATGAAGGATATCGCTCAGGAGATGGATGTCAGTATAGTGACGGTGTCCAAGGCTCTGGCCGGTAAGGACGGCGTGAGCGAGAAACTGAGAGGTGAAATACTGGATAAGGCCAGAGAGCTGGGGTATATTTACAGAAAGTCAATTGACAGAGGCGAGGGGCGCGATGTTGCAATCGTTATTTCGGAACGCTTCATCGGCGAAAACTCATTTTATCTGAAGATTTATCAGAATATCCTGCTTGAACTGACCCAGAGAGGTTTTTCCGCTATACTTGCTGCAGTAAGAGAGGATGAAGAGGAAAACGGCGAACTGCCGAAGCTTCTTTCGCTTAAGTCGATAGATCAGATGATCATTATAGGCGAGGTCAGTAATGAATTTCTGAAGACTGTGGAATCCACAGGTATCATATGTGTTCTGTTTGACTTTAGCAATGAGGATTTTGATTTTGACAGTGTTGTTGGTGACAATGTAAACGGAGGCTATATGCTGACACGTCATCTTGTACAGAATGGCTGCAAGACTCTCGGTTTTGTCGGAAGCTATCTCAGTACAAGAAGTAACCTTGACAGATATCTTGGCTACAGAAAATATCTTATAGCAAATGAGATAACATTTTATGATAAGTATCAGATTCCGGACCGTGGCGAAGATGGTATGGACATCGAGCTGGTTATTCCGGATGAACTTCCTGATGGCTTTATCTGCAGCTGTGACCACACAGCCTACAGACTGATCAATAAGCTTAGAGAAAAGGGTGTCAGAGTGCCTGAGGATGTAAGGGTTGTCGGTTACGATGATTATGCTGATAATAAGATCAAGGATGTACGACTTACCACATACCGTGTAAATACGGGTGAGATGATAAGCCAGTGTATGAATATCCTTGAACAGCATTGCATCAATCCTGAATACAGACACGGTACTTCTATATCCTATGGAGACCTGATAGTAAGAGATACGGGGGCAAAGATTTGAGTTCCTTTATATATTTAACAATTGATGATATCCCGCAACAGGTAACCCCTGATATTGTGGGATATCTTTTTAAAAAGAATATCCCGGCAGTCATGTTTGCTGTTGGAGAAAACCTGGAAAAATACATGGATATAGCCGTTCAGGCAGTAGAGAGCGGCATACTTATCGGAAACCATTCCTATTCACATCCTGCTTTTGAGGATCTGACTTACGAAGAGGGCGTTGAAGAGATAGAGAAGACTGAGAGACTTATAGAAGAGGTCTACAGGAGAGCCGGAAGAGACCGGCCGGTAAAGGTCTTCCGTTTCCCTTACCTCAATAAAGGTGGAGGGAATAAAGAACTCTTCCAGATTTACTTAAAAGAACATGGTTTCTCAAAGATCGATGACAGTATGATCGATTCAAAAGGCTATAAAGCAGCCGGCTGGGACAAGGACATAGATGTTACCTGTTCCTTTGATATCCAGGAATACAATATCCCTCCGGGAACCCTCGCTTTTGAGGACGTTGTTAAGCGTCTGCTTGAAGGGGATCCGGGTATGGGCACCAATATTTTTAATAAAAATGAATATAATATAGTTCTTTTACATTCACATGATGACACAGAAAGGATCGTTCCGGGCTATTATAAAAGGCTTATAGACATGATGCTTGAGCAAAATGTTGAGGTTATGAAGCCGGAATGGATAAAATTTAGCTAAAAAAATCAAAAATTTAGCAAAAAACACTTGTAATGTTTTTGGTTTATGGTATAATTTGCCATATAAGAACAAAGAGGGATTAATTATAATATACATTTTATATAAAATCCTTTGAAATTAATTTAGCTAAAATCCATATTAAAAAAACCTTCCTATTTGGAGCCTGATATGTGTGTGGGATAGTGTGACTAGGTTTTACGCACACTATTCGACGCATATATCAGGCTCAGTGTGTGTTAGGAGATAATTTTGAAGAATATATATCTAAGAAAACGAATGACGGCCTCATGTATGGCTGCAATGTTGTTACTTTCGGGATGTGCGTCAGGTGAAAAAAAGAATGATGAAAAGCCATCAGAATCCAAAGAGAAATTTGTACCAAGGACTGTGGCGGTCATCGAAGCAGAAGACGGACAGCTGATCGGAGTAAACAAAGAAAGTTCAGACGAAGGTTACTCGGGAACAGGCTACGTTAGTGGTTTTACTGCAGACGGTGACGCGGCAGTGATGAAGGTTCCTGTGGAGGAGGATGGCTTTTATGATCTGAAGTTTACCTGTTCGATGCAGGGAGGCTACAAAGAAAACTATGTATATGTTGATGGTGAATCTGTTGGAACAGTAGCGGGTGATTCACCTTCATTTTGCTGTATTACCGTCCCTCATGTATTTCTTGCAAAGGGTGACCATGAGGTTAAGGTTGAAAAATACTGGGGCTATATCAATCTCGATAAGCTTGAGGTTGTGACCGGAGCTCCCTTTGATGAAGACATCTACAAGGTGACTGAAAGCCTGGTGGATAAACAGGCTTCACCGAACGCAAGAAGAGTTTATAAATATCTTTACGATAATTACGGAAAAAATATAATAAGCGGCCAGTACTGCGACGGTCCTTTCGGCAAGGAAATGGCAGCCATAAAGAAGGAGACTAAAGAAGGCTCTCCTGATGGTGCAGGAAGGCTTCCGGCGATGGTAGGACTTGATATGTCCGGCTATTCGACCACAAGCATGGAGAACGGCATAGTGCCGAATGCCATAGATATGGCAGAGATGGCCTGGTCAAATAACTGCATCATAACGATGTGCTGGCACTGGACGGTACCTTCCGAATACCTTACGGGAACCTGGTACAGCTCCTTCTATAAGGAACATACAAATATCAATCTGGACAGGATAATGAACGGCCAGGACGATAAGGGCTACGAGCTCCTTGTAAGAGACATGGAATCGGTTGCGACACAGCTGGAAATACTTTCTGAAAAGGATATTCCGGTACTCTGGAGACCACTTCATGAAGCCAGTGGCGGATGGTTCTGGTGGGGAGACTGCAGTGCTGAGTCATACATAAAGCTGTACAAGCTGATGTATGAGATATTTACCGAAAAGCACGGGCTTCACAACCTGATCTGGGTATGGAACGGACAGTCGGCTGACTGGTATCCGGGAGATGATGTGGTGGATATAGTCGGAACGGATATCTATCCGGGACAGAGAGTATATACCTCACAGTATCCTAAATATATAGAGAATGTTGAAATACCGACTGAACGAAAGATAGTTACACTTTCAGAAAACGGATGCCTTGTGGATCCGGAGCTTGCAGTAAGAGATAACGCAATGTGGAGTTATTTCGGCACCTGGAGCGGTGAATTTGTAGTCAAAGACAGTACACTGATCGTCTATGACGATACTTATACAGATAAAGAGATGCTTAAAAAGGTTTACAACCATGAAAATGTCATAACTCGTGACGAACTTCCTGTTCTGTCGGAATACGAGATGGCACCGGAGAGAAAATAATGGATGAAAATTTCAGGACCGAACCGGTTGATCCGGGCGGCGTAGGAGAAAAAAGATCCCTTGGCTGGATAATATTTGATGTGGAAGGACCGGTGGTCAGCTTTTTGACGAAGGCCGGAGAGCTGCTTCTGCTGAGCTTCATATTTACACTGTGCTGCCTGCCGCTGGTGACCATAGGTCCGGCATGCACGGCTCTGTACAGTACGGTGGTGAAGAATATCAAGCATGGCAGAGGCTATCCGCTGAGAGAATTCTTCTCAGCCTTCAGGAGAAGGTTTAAGAAGTCCTTTATCGCCGGCCTCATCATGCTGGTGTGGTGCGCAGGACTTTACCTGATGTACAGGACGGTAGGAAAGACGGTTTCGGGTTCCTTTGCCAGAAAGAGCTTTATAGTGATCCTGACGGTATCGATGGCTGTATTTTTCTATCTCTACCCGATACTTTCAAGATTCAGGATTAAGCTGGCAAATGCTTTCGCAATGGCCTTCGTGATGTGCGGAGAACACTTCCTGACATCGCTGGCCATGATACTTTCGAGCGTGGGAGTTGTTTATCTGTTGATGTTCATACTGCCGATCATCACGCTTCCTTTTATACCCGGCATCTGGGTATATCTTATGAGCTTCCTTATGGAGAAGGCGCTGAGGAGATACATGCCGCCTCCAAAAGAAGCAGATAAGGAGAAATGGTTCTATGAGTAAAGACAGATTGAGTATGGAGGGATATCTATGTCGCAGAAATTAAGGAACAGAATAATAACCCTGGCAGTGATCGTGGGCGTGATCCTGTTCTTTTACATACGTTCAAAGATGAATAACGACACGGTAACAGGCGGAAACTCACGCGTAGATTATAGTACGGAATATGGAAAATACATGTCTTCCTTCACGGATGCTGCAAGGCCTGATGAGAAGATCGAGATCGACGGCGCGGATTTCACCTCATATACAGAAGAAGGTGAAGTTGTTAAGCCTGAGATAAAGAAGGATTTTGAAGGCTTCAAGGGTGACAGCGTTCTTACAGCAGAGGATGCCGAGATCACATACACCTTTGAGGTTAAGACAGCCGGAATCTATGAGCTTTCCATCGATTACTATCCGGTTGAAGGAAAAAACTCGGAAATACAGAGAAGCTTCTACCTTGACGGCGAGATGCCATATAAGGAGTTGGATATCGTTCAGTTTACAAGAGTCTGGACAACAGACATCTCCAAAGCTGCTTTCGAAAGCGGAGCTACAACTGTTAAATGGAACAAAGATAATCAGGGGAATGATATGAAGCCGACCTCCATCGAGGAGCCGGAATGGATCAGTTCATATCTATATGATAATAACGGATACATCACAGAGCCTCTTTCTTTCTACCTTGAGGCCGGAACACATACACTTACCATCGAGTCACAGCGTGAGCCTATGCTTATAGGAAAGCTTACATTCTCGAACAGTGATGAGCCGCTTACCTATGCTCAACAGAAGGCTAAGTGGGATGAAGCCGGCGCAGGCTATGCTGATAATGTTGAGATCGTAATCGAGGGTGAGGATGCAAGAAAGACCTCTTCTCAGACCCTTTATCCTAAGCAGGATCAGTCATCACCGGCTCTTAGCCCATCAAGTGCAAGATACCTCCTGAATAATACTATAGGTGGTGAAAGCTGGGATAAGTCGGGACAGTGGATAGAGTGGGAATTTGATGTCCCGCAGGACGGATATTATGAGATCTCGCTTTATGATAAGCAGAATTTCATGCGAGGCATCTATGTTTCAAGAAAGATATATATAGACGGCGAGGTTCCTTTCAAGGAGATGGAAAGCTACGGCTTCTATTATGAATCAGGCTGGAGACTTGACACTCTGCAGGATAATTCGGAGGTGCCTTATAAGTTCTACCTCACAGAAGGACGTCACACTTTGAGGATGGAGGTTGTTCTCGGTGAGTTCTCAGACGTTATAGCTGAGGTACAGGATTCTGTAAATAAGCTCAATGCTATCTATAGAAGCGTTATCCGAATAATCGGAACAAACCCTGACACCTACCGCGACTACCAGATTGAAGCATCGATCCCAAATATCGTAGACGACCTTAAGGAGGTTAAATACGAGCTCGATGATGCCATTAACACCCTCCGAGCCGCGGTAGGGCACTCGTCAGATAAGGAAACAGTTCTGATAACAATGAGAGATCAGCTGGATTATCTCATCGATGATGTTGAGCATTTTGTAAGAGTTATCTCTACATACAAGATAAATGTGCGTGCCTGCGGTACCTGGCTTACACAGGTTATCAGTCAGCCGCTCCAGGTAGACAGGATTTATATCACATCAAGCTCGGAAGATATCGACATAGATAATGACGGCTTCCTGAGCAAGGCGTGGAATGAGCTGAAGAGACTCGGTTATTCTTTCGTGATCGACTACAACTCAATGGGTGCAACAGGGGATTCAAAGGATAACCCTACGATAACACTCTGGATAGGAACAGGCCGTGATCAGGCAAATGTTATCAGAGCGCTTATCGATGAGTCCTTTACAAGCCAGTATGGAATAAATGTAAATGTTCAGCTTGTAGACATGAATACACTTCTTCGTGCCGAGCTTGCCGGAGAAGGACCGGATGTTGCGATCCAGGTTGCAAATACAAATGGTATTGCCGGTGCAGTACTTAATACCGGAAATGATACTCCGGTTAACTACGGAATCAGAAAAGCGGTTCTTGACCTGAATCAGTTTGAGGATGCGGATGAGGTAAAGTCGAGATTCTTTGACAGTGCACTCACAGCATTCAGCTTTGACGGAGCTCTTTACGCGCTTCCTGAGACCATGACCTTCCCGGTTATGTTTTACCGTAAGGACATCCTGGATGATCTCGGACTTGAGGTTCCGGAGACCTGGGATGATGTGAATGTCATCATGACAGTGCTTGCAAAGAACCAGATGGAATTCGGTATGCTGCCGAGTGAACAGGTATTTGCGATGCTTCTTTACCAGAACGGTGGACAGTACTACAACGAGGGCGGTATTTCATCTGCACTTGATTCGGATATAGCAGTAAATACTTTTAAGCAGTACTGCGAATTCTATACAGATTACGGTCTCGACAAGACAACAAGTGTTGAGGAGAGATTCCGTACAGGTGAGTGTCCGATCATAATCGCTGACTACACCGTATATAACAACCTTGAGGTTTCTGCTCCTGATATCGCAGGTCTCTGGGACTTCACAATGGTTCCGGGAACTGTAAAGGAGGACGGAACAGTTGATCATTCGGTAGGCTGTACAGGCCTTGCGAGCATGATCATGTCTGATACCGATGAACCTGATGCCTGCTGGACCTTCCTTAAGTGGTGGACCAGTGCAGAGGTTCAGGCTCTTTACGACAGAGAGATGGAAAGTCTCATGGGTTCTGCAGCCAGAGTTGCAACAGCGAATAAGGAAGCTTTCGAGCTCCTTCCATGGCCTGTTGACACCTACAAGAACCTGAGCGCAGCCTTTGATTATGTTAAGGGTATCCCACAGGTTCCGGGCGGATATTATTCATGGAGAAATGTAAATAACGCCTTCTATACGGTTACCACCGAAACAGACACGGCTTCGCCGCGTGAGGAGCTGATGGACAAGGTAATCTACATTAATGAAGAGATAAACTATAAACGAAAAGAATTCGGCTTGCCGACTGAAGACTAGGGAAGGGGGATATCGGAAAAGTGGACGACAAGAAAAAGTCAGATATTTTAAATATGCTGCACGATGCGGCAGATGACAAACTTGATATCGATTTTGATATCTCTCCTGATGATGAAGATGAAGCTGTTTTCGGTGAGGCTGTTACAGC
>JAEEGL014118681.1_pt1 | contig 11154 bp, 8 predicted proteins | sample 9134231 | NCBI WGS metagenome assembly JAEEGL01 (sample SAMN16246548, study PRJNA631951) | gut metagenome | biome: gut microbiome; feature: rumen; material: fiber-attached | host: Bos | place: Iran: Karaj | collected 2018-10
CTCTCCGCCGCCGGCACGCTCAAGTCGAGCCGCAACGCGGAAAGCCAGGCCGTCTTCACCCTGCGCGGCAAGCCCCTCAACGTCTGCGAGCTCAAGCGCGACGCCCTCTACAAGAACGAGGAGCTCTTCAACCTCACGAAGAGCCTCGACATCGAGGACGCCTTCGAGCGCCTGCGCTACGAGAAGGTCGTCCTCGCGACCGATGCCGATGTCGACGGCCTCCACATCCGCAACCTCATGATCACCTTCTTCATGAAGTTCTTCGACCGCGTCGTCAAGGACGGCCACCTCTTCATCCTGGAAACGCCGCTCTTCCGCGTGCGCAACAAGAAGGAGAACTACTACTGCTACACGGAGGAGGAGCGCGTCAAGGCCGTCGAGAAGGTCGGCAAGGGTGGCGAGATCACGCGGTTCAAGGGCCTCGGCGAAATCAACAAGGAGGAGTTCTCCGCATTCATCGGCAAGGACATGCGTCTCACGCCCGTCGACTGCCACCACGACACCTCCCTCTCCGCGACGCTCCAGTTCTACATGGGCAGCAACACGCGCGAGCGCCGCCAGTACATCATGGACAACCTCGTGATCACCGAGGACGCCATGTAGCGCGGAGGACGCCGCCCATGGCAAAGCAAGCCGCACCTTCCCCCGACCCGCCCCTCATGGCCAGCCATGTCGCGGCCGGCTTCCCCTCCCCCGCCGAACAGTACGTCGAGGAACCTCTGAACCTCCAGACCCTCCTTGTGAAGCGACCGGCTGCGACCTTCTTCGTCCGCGCCGAAGGCGACTCCATGATTGGCGCCGGCATCCAGGACGGCGACATTCTCGTCGTGGACCGCGGCCTTGACGTCACGGACGGCGCCGTCGTCATCGCCGCCGTAGACAACGAATTCACCGTCAAGACCTTCCGGCGCGACGCACAAGGCATCCGCCTCGAATCCGCCAACCCGCGCTACGCCCCCATCCGCCTCGCCGAAATGGAGGAACTCCGCGTCTTTGGCGTCGTAACCGCATTCGTCCACCAGTTCTCCCACGCTTGAAGCGGGGCGCGTCCGGACGCCTCTCCCCGCCGGCACCGTCGGCGCCATTTCCCCCCTGGCCCTGCGCATTGTGATATAATGGCAGGGTATCTCGAAAACCTTTGGGTCGCATCCGTGTTGAAGTTTACATCCCCTTCCATTGGCCAGGTCAGCGTCGAAGACGCCTACTTCGCCCCGCGCATCGCGGCGAATCACGAGGCAACAATTCCCGCCACATTCAGGTTCTCGCGCGAAACGGGTCGCCTTGACGCCTTCAGGCTCAAGTGGAAGAAGGGGATGCCGAACCAGCCCCATGTCTTCTGGGATTCCGACGTAGCCAAATTCATCGAGGGAATGGCCTACGACCTCGTCCTCCATCCTGACGACAGGAAGCTCGCAGAAAAACTCGACAAAATCGTCTCCCTCGTCGTCTCGGCACAGCAGCCCGATGGCTACCTCAACACGCACTTTACAACCGTCGAACCCGAAAACCGCTTCAGGTTCCTCCACGGCGCCCATGAGCTCTATTGCTGCGGACATCTCATCGAAGCTTCCATCGCCCACTTCCAGGCCACGGGCAAACGCAACTTCCTCGACTGCATGTGCCGGTACGCCGACTATGTCTACTCCGTCTTCGGACGTGGCAAGGGCAAAAAGCGCGGTTATCCGGGGCACGAGGAAATTGAACTCGCCCTCGTGAAGCTCGCGGACATCACCGGTGAGAAGCGGTACTTCCGCTTGGCGCAGTACTTCATCGAGGAACGCGGCCGCAAGCCCAACTACTACGTGGCGAACGAGAACCGGAAGGAGTGGGAGCTCGCCAACCTCCAGGCCGAAACGACCGTTCGCGAGCGCAAAGACGCCGTCGGCCACTCCGTGCGCATGATGTACCTTGCCTGCGGCATGGCCGATGTCGCGGCACGCGCGGACGACGTCGAACTCCTCGCCCGCTGCGCCGACGTTTTCCGCAGCGTCTCGCAGCGCCGCATGTTCATCACGGGCGGCATCGGCTCCACGCGGATCGGCGAGGCGTTCGAAGGCGACTACAAGCTCGGAAACCTCGACGCCTACGCCGAGAGCTGCGCGGCGATGGGCCTTGTCTGGTTCACGCAGCGCATGCACAACGCGACCGGCGACGGTCTCTACCTCGACGTTCTTGAGCGCGCCCTCTACAACGGGGCGCTCGCCGGAATTTCCCTGTCCGGCGACCACTTCTTCTACCAGAACCCGCTTCGTTCGAGTGTCGACTCCCCCTACAACCGCGAGCGTGTCGAATGGTTCAGCTGCTCCTGCTGCCCCACGAATTTCTGTCGCTTCCTCCCGCAGATCGGCTCCTTCCTCTGGTCGGAGTGCGAATCGGAGATCCGCCTCAACATCCCGGCCGCCTCCACTTTCCGCTCAGGCGACCGCGCCATTCAGGTCACGGGCGGCTACCCCTACAAGGGCGATGTCACAGTCCGCTTCCTCGCGGACGACGACTGCACCTTCTCCTTCCGTGTCCCCGGCTGGTGCCGCCGCTACCTTGTCAAGGTCAACGGATCCCCCCTCTTCACCATGCCGGAGGCCGGTTTCGTCAAAATCACGCGTGCCTGGAAGAAGGGCGACAAGATATCCATCGCGCTCGCCCTCCCCGTCGAAGTCATGCGCGCAAATCCCGCCGTCGATGACGACGCCGGCAAGGTCGCATTCCAGCGGGGCCCCCTCGTCTACGCCCTCGAAAGCATCGACAACGGCCCCCTCCTCCAAACCGTTTCCGTCCTCGACGACGGAGCCTTCCGCCTTGGCCCCGCGAAGGGACTCCCCACCGGAACCGTGGCCATCTCCGGCCATGCGGTCGAGATGATTCGCCCCGGTACCGAACTCTACTCCGCCGCCAAGCCCGTCGTGAAGAAGCGCTCCTTCACGGCAATTCCCTACGCCCTCTGGCAGAACCGCGGACTCTCCGAGATGGAGGTCTGGATCCGCGAAACGTAATACGAAAGGAAGCCACATGCCCGCCTGCAAGTTCGCCACCATGCTTTTCGCCCTCGTTGCTGCGACGGCCTTCGCCGGCTGGGAGGACACGGGAAGCGTACGCAACCCGTCCGCCTCCCAGTCCGCTGCCCGGACTGCAACGCGGCAAGCCGTACGCCGCCCTTCCGCCGCCCAGTCGTCCGGGCTGTCGCGTCAGCCCCCGCCGCACCACGACGCCCAATCGGGGAGCCGCTCCGTTTCGCCACGTGGTTCACGCGCCCTTGTCCCACCGGATCTTTATTCGGCTTTTCTGGACACGGGTGACGAATCGTCCTCGTGGTACCGTCTCTCTTTCGTTTCCTCGGGCGATGTTGAAGGCGCCGGAGACAGCTTCGGACTCTTTGCCGCAGACGCGCACTTCCGCCTCGGCGAATTCCGCGGCCTTCTCGCCGGCGACCTCGCCATCGACATCGACCCGTCCCTCGGCGTGCTGACCGACGATGCCGGCTTCGACTACATGCCCTCGATCCTCGTCGCCCTCCCCGTGGATTTCACCTGGATCTGGCGCTATCTCAACGGTTGGTCGCTTGAACTTGGCGTCAGCCCCGGCATCTACGCCGATGCCAAAGGCCTCTTCCAGAGCAAGGCCCTGGGACTCCCTTTCCATGGCTGCCTCTACTACGCCTTCTCGGGCGAGACCGCCGTCAGATTTGGCGCGGAAATCCGCCCGGGCTGGGACCTCGTGGCCATGCCGCTCGTCGGAATAGCCTGGCAGCCTTCCGAAATGTTCTTTGCCGAACTGGGTCTCCCGCGATCCCTCGCCGAACTGCAGCTGGGGCCTGTCGGAATCTACGGCAAGATGGTCTGGAACAACATGACCTACGCCCTCGACGCCGACGCCGGCGAACCCGACGCCTTCACGCTCAACGGCTGGCAGTTCGGAGGCGGCGTCTCCATCGCCTTCTCCGAGACCTTCCGCCTGGCCTTCGAGGCCGGCGTCATCGCGGGACGCGACATCACATTCGAAGGAGGCGACGGAGACGTCGAACTCGATGTCGATACCGTTCCCTACTTCTCCCTGCTATTCGGATCGGAGTTCTAGTGTCACGTCCGATGAATTCCGGCCGCGTTGCCTCGGGATGCTTTCGTCAGACGGGGGGACGAGGTGCGCGGCGAACCAATCCGCGATGAACGGCGAGGACGACGCCTTGCAAAAGCAGGACAGGCAACTCGTGAGCTGGTTCGCAAATAAGTCAGCCATTGCGCCGAATCGTTTTTCCCAGGCTGGGCGTCGTCGTGAAGGCGTAATAATTACGGCAAACGACGACAACGACGCATGGGGAAGACGAGTCAGGCAAGGGCAAATAATTTAAGAATCAGCTCACGAGTGTCCCGTGCGATTAGTCTTGAGCAATATGCGAAGCCAGCCGTTGAGAGACGAGGAGGATGCCTTGCGCGTTGTGGACCAACGTGATAGGCTGACGACGAAGGATGTCGGCGGCTGGCAAGGCATATTGCCAAGGATTTGATGCACGGGACACGAGGTCGGGACTTTACGAACGGGACGCGAGCGCAAGGCGTTCGATCACGACGGAGGCGGCTGCGAGACCGAACGCTCCGGTAACGCAGATGGAGCTCCCCATCGCACGCGGCCCCTTTCCTGCGGCGGCTGTTTGCCGGGCGGGTGGCTCCAAGGAATACACGCATGCAAGGCGCGAGGCGGGAAGGGCCTCCACGGACGGGACGGCCCCGCATTCCTCCGCCAAACGCGTGCGGAGCACACGGCGAAGCGCTTTCGCAAGCGGGCAACCGGCAACGTCTCCCAAGGCCCCCGTGCGCACCAGGGCGGGATTGCGCCGGCGCGCCGCCCCCATGCTGGAGACAAGGGGGATGCCGGCATGGACGCCGTAAAGGATGAGCGCCGCCTTCGCTCCGACGTCGTCGATCGCATCGACGATCAGATCGGGGCGGGGAAGGTCCGCAAGGCTCGCCGCAAGGACTGCGGGATCCTCCGGAAGCCGCACTCGGCGGACGGTGGCGGCGCAGGCGGGGTTGATGTCGCCGACGCGAGCGGCGGCGAGGTCTCCCTTCGACCGGCCGATGGTGGAATGGAGGGCATAGAGCTGGCGGTTGACATTGGAAGGTTCCACGACGTCGAAGTCGATGAGCGTCAGACCTCCCACCCCGCTGCGCGCAAGCGCCTCGACGGCGAACGATCCGACGGCCCCGAGACCCGCCACAAGAACTTTCCCCGCCGCGATGCGCGACGCGCCGTCATCCCCGTAGAGAAGGCGGATGCGGGAAAGGCAATCCGGCTTCGCCATCATGGCCGCCGCCGCCATTTGAGCCGGATGAGAATCGGGAAGTGGTCGGAGTAGCCGTTCATGATTTTCTGCCCGTTCTTCGTCCCGATGCGCCGGAAGGGATAGGGGGCGTCGAAATAGTCCTTTTGGCGCTGCTTGTCCGTCGCGAATACCTCGAAGAACTCCGAGGAGGTGTACCACGGCGAGGCCGGCGCGCCCTCGAGGAGCAGGCCGCGCGAGACGTTCATCTGGTCGAAGGAGTTCCAGGTCTTCGTCTGCGAATAGAAGTAGGTGCTGCGCTTCTCGACCGGGAGCTCGGAGGAGAGGTTGAAGAGCTTGAGACCGTCCTGCAGAACCTCCTTGCGGTCGAGGGAGAAGCCGCCCGCGGCCTGCGGAACCTCGTCGTCGACATTGTCGTTGAAGTCGCCCGTCACGACGATGGCGGCGGCGGGGTTCTTGCCGAGAAGGTAGGTCCAGTGTGCCTTGACCTTGCTCGCCATGAAGGAGCGCGTCGCATCGGACTGCTTCTTGTCGCCCCATCTCGACTTCCAGTGGTTGCCGATGACGGTGAAGCGCGCGCGCCCGGACTTGAAGTCGGCGGCAACGGAGTCGCGGAGGCCCGTGCCCGGCCTGATCCACGTCACCTGCGCAGGCTTGATGCGCGAAAGAATGGCGACGTCTATGCCGCGGTGGTCGGTGGAATCGCGATGGATGATGTGCGGCATCGGGAAGCGGTAGACCCTGTCGAGAACCTCGCAGAGATCGGCGAGTACGCGGCGGTTCTCGACCTCGGCAAGAACGAGTACGTCCGGCTTCATCATCGAAATGACATCGGCGCAGTTCGTGAGCTTCAGGCGGTAGCGGGCCTCGGACCAGCGCGTCCAGCCTGAAGGGGTGTACTCGTCGTCGCCCGGATTGTCCGGATCGTCGTCGGCGTCGAAGAGGTTCTCGATGTTCCAGCTCGCGACGACGATGTCGTTCGTCAAGGCCCCTGAGCCCGCAAGGACGGACCGGGCCAGCAAAGCCGCGCACAGTGCGAACGTACATCGAAGATTGATTTTTAGAGCGGTCGTGTCCATGGATGATTCCATCGCTTTGCCGTGCGTGAAAGGCGCATCCGGTTCCTGGCGGCCCGCCGCCGAGGCGTTTCTCCGTCCAGGTGGCCGAAGAGCGGAACGCTAGAAGAAAAGCTTCGCGACGGCAAGAAGGCCCTGCTTCCAGGGCACGCGGTGCGAGACGCCTGTCTTGCCCCTGAACTCGTCGAGATGGGCGACATACCAGTCGTAGTTGCGGACGAGTGCCTGCTTGTTCGAGTACTTGGGGGCGAAGCCGAGAATTTTCTCCGCCTTCTCGATGGAGACGAAGCTGTCCTTCGAGGCCGTCTCGTAGACCCAGGGGTAGAGGGGCGAGAGGTGGAGCTTTTCAAGGATGCGGAGAATGAGGATGAGAGGCTTGACGGGCATTCCCTTGATGCGCCTGCCATGTCCGGCGCGGTCGAGGACGGCCTGATAGTCCTCCTTCATCGTCGTGAACTCCTTCGCGCCGATGTTGAAGGTGTCGTTGACCTTTTCGGCGGGGAGCGTGAGCGCAAGCCAGATGGCCTGGTCGAGATCGTCGACGTCCATGAGCTGGTAGCGGTTGCCGCCGCTGCCGATCATCGGAAAGCCATGACCCGTGTACGCCCAGTCGTAGAAGAGCGCGAATACGCCGAGGCGTTCCGGGCCGATGAAGCTCTTCGGGCGCAGGATGGGCACGCACATGCCGCGCTTGCGCGCCTCGATCGCCTTGCCTTCGGCCTGGATCTTGGCGTGGCCGTAGGGGCCGACGCCGATCATCTCGTCGGTCTCGTAGAGCGGATGGTGGTCCGGTACGCCGTAGACGGCGGTCGAGGAGATGTCGACGACACGTTCGACGCCCGCCTCCTCCGCGGCCTTGAGGACGTTCTCCATGCCGTCCACCTCGGTCGTGTAGATGTCCTTCTCGGAGTAGAGCGGGAGGGCGGCCGCCGTATGGACGACCCACTTGACGTCCTTCATGCACTTTCGGACGGTCTCAATGTCGCGGACGTCGCCAAGGACATGGTCGACCTCGTCCCTTTCAGGATAGTCAAAAGGGGCGATGTCGATCGTGCGGATGTTCTTCTCGCCCCTGTCCCGAAGATAGCGGATCAGGTTGATGCCCAGAAAGCCGCTGCCACCTGTTACCAGAATCCAGTTCTTCATTTTAATTGCTCCAGTTGGAAACTTGCCTGACGATTTCCCGCACCGCGTCCGACTCGGGAATTGTCCCGCATCGCTCGCCATGGATGAAAAGGGCGAACTTCCCCTCCCCGCCGGCAAGGGCGATGTCGGCTTCCCGGGCCTCGCCCGGGCCGTTGACCACGCAGCCCATAACCGCGACATGCGGCCGCGGGGCGGCGGGATGTTCCAGATAGAAGGCTTCCAGGGCGTCCTCGACCTGCCGGGCGACACCGATTACATCGACGCGTGTGCGACCGCAGGTCGGGCAGGACGTGACATGCGGCCCCGGCGCGCGCAGTCCTGCGGCGCGCAGGAGCTCCACGCCCACGCGGACCTCCTGCTCGGGCTTGTCCGTGAGCGAGACGCGCACGGTGTCGCCGATGCCCTCGGCGAGGAGTTGCCCCAGCGCCACGCAGGAGCGCACGGTTCCGGCGAGGAAGGTGCCCGCCTCGGTGACGCCGATGTGAAGCGGCCAATCCGTCTTCTCGGCGAGCAGCCTGTAGGCCGCCAGGGTGCGCGGCACGTCAGACGCCTTGACGGATATCTTTATTGCCTCGCAGCCTGCGTCCTCAAGGAGGCGGACATGGCCGAGCGCGCTTTCGACGAGGGCCTTCGGCGTGGCGGAGCCGTACTTGGCGAGGATCGACTTCTCCAGGGAGCCGCCATTGACGCCGACGCGGATCGGGATGTGGCGGACGTTGGCCGCGGCGACGACGGCGAGAATGCGGCCGACGTCGCCGATGTTGCCCGGGTTGATGCGGAGGCCGTCGATTCCCGCCTCGGCGGCGGCGAGGGCGAGGCGCCAGTCGAAATGGATGTCCGCGACGAGCGGCACGCCCGGTGTGCGGCGGCGGATCTCGGGAAGGGCCTCCGCCGCGGCCGGGTCGGGAACGGCAAGCCTTACGATGTCGCAGCCGAGCGCCACGCAGCGCTTGATCTGGTCGGCCGTCGCCGCCGCGTCGCGCGTATCGGTGTTGCACATCGTCTGGACGGAGACGGGGGCGCCGCCACCGATTTCGACCGCGCCGAGCCGGATGCGCCGCGTTTTTCCACGCATGGTCATCGTTCGGCCTCCCGGCCTTCGCCGGTTGAGCGGTTCGCCGGTTCTTCGGCTGGAAGCTTGTCCCGGCCTTCGTCCTTCGTGCTTTGTCCTTCGTACTTCTCCTCGACGGCCGCGTCCGTCGAGGAGCGGTGGTGGCGGAACATGCGGTTGAAGCGCCAGATGTCGCGGAAGAGGAGGACGACCATGAGGCCGATCAGCAGAAAGGCGAAGAAGTTGTAGATCCAACCCGTCAGCCTCGCAGACGGCTTGCGACGGGTGACCATCTCCACAAGGGCGAACATGACATGGCCGCCATCGAGCACCGGGAGGGGCAGGAGGTTGATGACCGCGAGGTTGACGCAGAGGTAGCGCAGGAAGGCAAGCGTCTGGAGGAGCCCGGCCTGAAGCTGCATCCAGAAGACGACGAAGAGGGTGGCGGCCCCGCCCATTCCCTTCGCGGCGCGCTTGGCCTCGCCCTTCACGCGGGGGGCGAAGAGGGCCCGCAGGATGCGGTAGACGCCCTTCGCGTCGTTGGAGAGCTGAAGCGACGGACGCCGATAGAGCATCCACGGCTGCTTGGCCGCCTCGCTGCCCGCGAAGACGATGCCAATCAGCGGACGTCCTGACTTGGAGTCGAATTTCGGGGTCAGGGCAACGGCCTCGACCACGCCGGTCCGATAGCGCCGAACCGACAGGGTTGCTGGCTTGGTGCCTATGGCCTTGACGCGGGCGACAAGATCTTCCGGGCCATTCAGGTCAACGCCGTCGACGGCAACAAGGATGTCGCCCTTTCGGAGGCCGGCCGCCTCGGCTGGAAATCCGGGCATCACGGAGCCAACCTGGCACTTCAGGCGGGGTTCGACGCCGACAAGCCCCGCGTAGCCCGTCTCCGCATCCACCGCGACTGGAAGAGTCAGGTCGCGGAGAACGCCGTCCCGCATGACCTGCGCAGGCAGAACCCCGTTCGTGCTGGCCCCGAGAATGCATTCGATCGTCACCTCGTTCCAGCATGTGACGCGGTTGCCGTTGAGCGTGACAAACGTGTCGCCGATGCGCAGCCCGGCCGCCGACGCTGCGCGACCCGCACGGCCAACCGTGACGCCCAAGCCTCCAAAGTTGTCCGGAGTCGAAAACAAATAAATGGCGAAAGCCACGACAACGGCCAAGACGACGTTGCCCAAGGGGCCGGCGACCGCCACGACAATGCGCTTCCATGGAGAGACCGGCGGCGTGGGGCGCCTCTCGCCATCGGCGTTCCTGCCTTGGATGGCGTCCATCTCGGAAGGGTCGAGCTGTGGAAGGGCCACATAGCCGCCAAGCGGAATCCAACCGATGCGGTATGTCACCCCGCCAATCTTCTTCTTCCAGATGGCGGGGCCAAAGCCGACGGAAAAGGCGTCGATCTGGAAGCCCAGCAGCTTCGCAGCGAGGAAATGACCGAATTCATGGACAATGACTGCCACTCCAAATAGAAGCAAGGCACCGACAGCCCAGAGAATCCGAAAGCACCAAAGCGCGATTATTGAGTCAGACATATTCATACATTATACTGTGTTTTCTTCCTTCTTCAATAAAGTTTTTTAAGTCATGGGCGGCGCGACGAGGCAGGCGCACTCCCTGCCCGGGAGGAGTGACGAGGAGCGGCATTTGCCATGCCCCCCATGCCGCATCTTTCAGGCGCGGCGGATGGGAATGTGCTAGAATGTTTGCCACTTTTGATTTCGAGGTACACACATGAGCAGAATGGTGGGGACCGTGTCCCGCGGCATCCGTGCGCCGATCATACGCGACGGCGACAATCTGGTTGAAATTGTGGTCGATTCCGTACTGGCGGCCGCAAAGGAGGAGCCCTTCGCGATCCGCAACCGCGACATCGTGGCGATCACGGAGGCCGTTGTCGGACGCGCCCAGCGCAACTACGCCACCGCCGACGACATCGCGGCAGACGTCTCGGCCAAGTTCGGATCGGGCACGGTCGGCGTCGTCTTCCCGATCCTCAGCCGCAACCGCTTCGCCATCTGCCTGCGCGGCATCGCCAAGGGGCTGAAGAAGATCGTCCTCATGCTGAGCTACCCCAACGACGAAGTCGGAAACCCCCTCGTCTCCCTCGACCAGCTCGACGCAACGGGCGTCAATCCCTTCAGCGACGTCCTCGCCGAGGAGAAGTACCGCGCCCTCTTCGGGGAAAACCGCCACCCCTTCACGGGCGTCGACTACGTCGCCTACTACAAGGATCTCGTCCAGTCCTGCGGCGCGGAGGTCGAGATCGTCCTCGCCGGCGACCCGCGCGCCATCCTCGCCTACACGAAGAAGGTTCTCGCCTGCGACATCCACACCCTCCCCCGCACCAAGCGCCTTCTCAAGGCCGCCGGCGCCGAAATCGTCCTCGGACTCGACGACATCATGACGGCCCCCGTGAACGGCAGCGGCTACAACGCCGACTACGGCCTGCTCGGATCCAACAAGGCGACGGAGGACAATGTCAAGCTCTTCCCGCGCGACTGCCTCCCCTTCGTCGAGGCCGTCCAGGAACGCCTCCTGAAGGAAACGGGCAAGTATGTCGAGGTCATGGTCTACGGCGATGGCGCCTTCAAGGACCC